>Ga0214921_10006425_pt1 | contig 16121 bp, 19 predicted proteins | sample LL1505_MetaG_FD_177992 | JGI IMG/M metagenome (GOLD analysis project Ga0214921, IMG submission 177992) | Freshwater microbial communities from Lake Lanier, Atlanta, Georgia, United States - LL-1505 | ecosystem: Environmental > Aquatic > Freshwater > Lake | place: USA: Georgia | collected...
TCGGTGGTGATCAGGCCGCCGTTCAGCATCTTGATCCAATTTTCAAGACCCTTGCACCCGGAATCGGAACGATTGACAAGACCCCTGGTCGCGAAAATCTGCACTCCACCGCGGAACATGGCTATCTGTACACGGGCCCTGCCGGGTCAGGCCATTTTGTGAAAATGGTTCACAACGGAATTGAATACGGCCTGATGCAGGCGTATGCCGAAGGCCTCGATATTCTCAAAGGCGTTGGTCAGGAGAGCATTCCAGCCGAGCGTCGTTATGACCTCAATCTCGCTGACATCACCGAACTCTGGCGTCGTGGCAGCGTCGTCTCGTCCTGGCTGCTTGATCTGAGCGCAATCGCCCTCGCCGAAGACCCTGAACTGCGCGGTTATTCGGGCTTTGTGCAGGATTCGGGTGAAGGTCGCTGGACCATCATGGCGGCGATCGAAGAGGCAGTTCCCGCAGACGTCCTTTCGGCAGCCCTCTACGCTCGGTTCCGTTCGCGCCAGGACCACACCTTCGCCGAAAAACTTCTCTCTGCAATGCGCAAACAGTTCGGCGGCCACAAAGAGCCACATTGATTCGTATCACACGCCGACACGTCCATTACTGACATCCCAACGGATCCGTTCATGCACTACGACCACGATCACGAAACCATTCGACACGGCGACCGGGCGCCCGCTTGCAACATGGTGATTTTTGGTGGAGGCGGCGACCTCACCAAACGCCTCCTGATGCCGGCGCTGTATAACCTGTCGCGGACGGGTTTGCTACCTGAGAATTTTTCGCTGATCGGGGTCGACCGTCTTGAATTGAGCAATCAGGCGTTTCGCCTGCAGATCGAAGAGGCGTTGCGCGCCTTCGGCAATGACAAGCACTACGCGCAAAAACTGGACGAGCATCACCTGCAGAATCTGCTTTCGCGAATCACATATCTGCAAGGCGATTTCAGCGATCCGGCATGCTACGCCCGCCTGGACGAGCGGCTAGAAGCCAATGCAGTCACTGAAGGCACAGGCGAGCATGTCGTGTTCTACCTTGCGGTAGCAGCGCGGTTCTTCGCGGGGATCGTCGACCAGCTCGGTGCTGCAGGCTTGGTCAAGGAGGGCCCTAACCGTTGGCGTCGAGTCGTGGTGGAAAAGCCTTTCGGCCACGATATTGAGTCCGCCAAAGCGCTCAATAGCCAGTTGCGCAAGAGTGTGGCCGAGCGTCAGATCTATCGGATGGACCACTTCCTGGGTAAAGAAACCGTTCAGAACATCATGCTGATGCGATTTGCGAACGGTATTTTTGAGCCGCTCTGGAATCGTGAGCACATCGACCACGTCCAGATTACGGTCGCCGAAACCGTGGGTGTCGAGCGCCGTGCGGGGTTCTATGAGACCACCGGCGCACTTCGCGATATGGTCCCCAATCACATTTTCCAGCTTCTGGCACTGATTGGAATGGAGCCCCCGGCAGCGTTTACCGCCGATGCGATTCGGACCGAAAAAACCAAAGTGCTGACTGCCGTTCACCCCGTTGTGGCTGCGACCGACTCGGTCCGGGGTCAGTACGCTGCAGGCTCCCGGGACGAGCAGCCATTGCGTGGCTACCGTGAGGAAGACGGTGTCGCCCCATCAAGTACGACGGAAACCTATACGGCGCTCAAACTACACATCGACAACTGGCGTTGGGCTGGCGTACCGTTCTACCTGCGTACGGGAAAGGCACTGAGCAAGCGCAACAGCGAGATCTATATCCAGTTCAAGCGTCCACCGCTCTCGCTCTTCAAGGACACCACGACCGAGGCGCTGACGCCCAATGCGCTCATCCTCAAGCTGCAACCCGATGAAGGTGCCCAGCTCAGTTTCGGCGCAAAGATTCCAGGGCCAACCATTTCGATCGGTCAGGTTCATATGGATTTTCACTACGGCGATTACTTCCAGAATGCACCCAGTACTGGGTATGAGACCCTGATCTACGATTGCATGATCGGCGATGCGACGCTGTTTCAGCGCTCCGATAGCGTTTTTGCAGGGTGGGGAATCGTCGAACCGCTGCTCCAATACTGGGGAAATGACGCGACTGCTCCCCTCGCCTTTTATCCCGCTGGCTCAGATGGCCCCGCTGAATCCGAAGCCCTACTGCAGCAGACTGGCAGATCCTGGCGCCCCGTGAACGTGTGATTTTGGTTTAGTTCTGCCCGCTCAGCATCGGCAAAATCATGTGATAAGTCCGGATGCCAGCGGGCCCCAGTACAACCATACTGATTGCGGGAAAGATACACAGGACCAGGGGAAATAGCATCTTGGTCGGGATCTTTGCTGCCATCTCCTCCGCCTGATTCTGACGCTTGTGGCGTAGGTCGTCGGCGAATATACGCAGCGATTGACCGAGGCTGGTACCGAACTTATCGGTCTGCGCCAACATCGTTGCAAATGAATTCACTTCATCGACGCCAGTTCGAAGACTGAGGTTGCGCAGAGCTTTTTCTCGACTGTTTCCGGCTCTCGTTTCGAGGTTGAGGAGATGAATCTCTTCCATCATGGCCTTGCTGTGGATGCGCATCTCATCGGACACTCGGACGAGAGCTGCTTCGAGGCCTAAACCCGCTTCGACACAGACCAATAGCAAATCAGCAGTATCCGGGAAATGCTCGAAGATCTCGCGTTTGCGTGATTTCACGGCCAAGTTGAGGGCCAGATTCGGAAGAAAGCAACCCACAGTTGCACTAAGTAAAATCAAAAACATTCGACCGCTTGAATTTGAATCGATTACCGACCAATCGAGCAGCCCATACGTTATGCCCGCAAACAAAAAAGGCAAGGCGGTCTTCGCTGCATAAAAGAGCACGGGAGCATGCTGGCTTCGAATCCCCGCATTCAAAAACTTGATTCGCTGCGGCGAGTTTTCCCACGAGCCGGACGGAATGGATAGACGCGCAAGAGGACCTGCCACGCTGACGATCCTTGGGATCCAATCGGCTGTGTCAGCAGTCTCGCCCAACTCAGACATTCGGCGTCGCGAGGCATCAGGAAGTATCCACTTCATCATCGAGATACTGACCAGAGTGACCACACAGAAGATGATTGCACCGTAAAGAATCATTTTTTCAGCAACCTTTCAAACTCTGATTTGGACGATACGGTAGGACCAAAAGGCGCCGATCGCCATCATGGCCAGGACCTTGTACGTCAACTGAATCCCGATCGGGTCAGTCCACAAGACGCTGATGAATTCGTGATTGACGATCTCGAGTAAGCCTCCCAACGCAAACGGCAACATGCAAAGGACCCAGGCCGACCAGCGTCCTTCGGTGCTCAGGACTCTCACCTTGCCGTAGAACTTCAATCGGTCGCGGATCAACCGGCTTAGGTTCTCAAGGATCTCCGACAAGTTGCCCCCGGCATCCCGCTGAACAAGAACCGCCACCGCGAAATAGCCCATGTCGGCAACTGGGACTCTCGTGGCGAGGTTTTCCATCGCCTGTTGGATCGAGACGCCAAAATTAATCTCGTCATGGGTGATCCGGAATTCCAGCGCAATCGGATCGGCCAGGTTCAGGCTCACCATCTGTAAAGCCTGCGGCAACGCGTTACCAGCACGCAGCGCCCGAGCAATGAAGTCGAGCGCGTCAGGTAGCTGCTGAACCACCTTGGCCAGGCGATTTCGGCGGCGCACCATGACAAAAACCGCTGGCATGGCACCTGACAGCAACGAGATCGTCCAGTTGACTGCCGATAAAGCATCGAGAAACGACATCGCTACATGGGCGGCAAAACCCAGTCCGAGCGTCAGCAACAAAAGTCGGCTGACCGTCCAACCGAGCCCCGATTGCACCAGCCATCGATCGACCAAATCCATCTGTGGCACCTTAAGCAGAATTCGCTCAACGACGGGTACCTCGCTGAGCAACCGGTTCTTCAGAACCGCGGTGCGTTCGGATCGGTCAGAGGCCGCGGAAATGGCACGGATGCGGCGCTCCGCCTGCCTGGCGTCAGCCCCCTTGTAGGAATTCCAGATCAAATAAGCGCTTTCAACGAACAGCACGATGGCCACAAATGCAATCACCACGATCAGGGGGAATACGCCGTTCGCCAGCAGACTATTCATAACGCAGTCTTGAATCAAATAGCGCGTCTGGAAGATCGATACCCGCGTTACGCAACTTGTCTGCGATTTTTGGGCGAAGCCCGGTCGCCATAAAGTGACCGATGGATTTCCCACCCGCATCCACACCCGTCTGCTGATAGGCAAAGATCTCCTGCATGGTGACGACGTCCCCTTCCATCCCGGTGATCTCCTGAATGCTGGTGATCTTGCGCTGTCCATCCGTCAGACGGTTCGCCTGGATCACCACCGAAATTGCCGAGGTAATTTGTTGGCGCATGGCCTTGTGTGGCAGATTGAGTCCGGCCATGCTCACCATGTTTTCAAGTCGGGACATGGCATCCCGGGGGTTATTGGCGTGAATGGTCGTCATGGACCCCTCATGACCGGTATTCATTGCCTGCAGCATATCGACCGCTTCGGCACCCCGGATTTCCCCCATCAGAATCCGATCAGGTCGCATCCGCAGTGCATTGCGCATGAGCGAACGCTGATTCACTTCGCCCTTCCCTTCGATGTTGGGTGGGCGCGTTTCAAGTCGGATCACGTGGGGCTGCTGCAGTTGAAGTTCCGCCGCATCTTCGATCGTCACGATCCGTTCGCTTTCTGGAATGGTGCCGGAAAGAATATTGAGTAAGGTGGTCTTTCCAGAGCCAGTACCCCCTGAGATGATCATGTTGACCTTGGCCTTCGCCAACCCCTGAAGAAAGGTCGCCATCTCGGCCGTCAATGATCGGTGGACCTTGACGAGATCCTGCATCTTGAGGGGTATCACCGCAAATCGACGGATCGAGACCGTAGGACCGTCGAGCGCGATCGGCGGAATCACCGCATTGACGCGGGAACCATCAGGCAAACGGGCATCAACCATCGGACTGGATTCGTCGATGCGTCGCCCCACTCTCGAAACGATCTTGTCAATGATCCGAAGGAGATGTTGATCATCGGTGAAGCGCACCTTGGTGAGCTCCAGGCGGCCGTGTCGCTCCACATAAATCTGTTTGTAACTATTGACCAAAATGTCAGAAACAGAGGGGTCTGCCATGAGGAGTTCGAGGGGACCCAGTCCGAGCATTTCGTTCTGAATATCACGCACCAACATTCGCCGCTCCGCATCGTTGATCGGCGCGGGGTTCTCCTGCAGCAACCAATCAACCTGAGTACTAATCTCGCGGCGTAACTGAATCTCGGTCATCGATTCAAGTGACGCCAGATCCACTCGCTCAAGGATCTGTAAATGAAGGCGGCTCTTGATCTTGATGTAGGCATCGACATCGGCATCTGCAGTCGTATCCGCGCTCGAAGACGACGAGTTGGAGGGGATCGGATCGATCACGATCGGCTTGGCAGCATCCCGGCGCCCGGTGAGCAGTTCGCGAAAATCTTGCATACCCATAGCATTGAACTCCTAGACTTTAGAACTTCAGCAATCGGCTGAGGAGCCCGCCAGACACCGGTTCGGGTTTGGGCAATAAAGCCTGGGCCCAATCACTGATCGCCTTCGACACCACGCCCGACGGTGCGATGGCGGCAAGGGGTTGACCTTGATTGATGGCATCCGCGACATCTCTGAACCCATTGGGCACCGTGCGGATTCGATTCGGACCCAGGCTAGTTCTGAGATCATCAAATCCGACCTCGGCACCACGACCAAAGCGATTCACCACGACTTCTACTTTGTCCGAAACGTAGCCCAGCGAACGAAACACGGTGAGGACTCTTTTTGCGTTCCGGATATAGGGCAACATCGCCTGCAGAACCAGATAGATCTGATCTGCTCGATCGAGGGCGTGAATCGCCAGATCATCCAGCGTGCGATTCAGATCGAGGACCGTAAAGTCGTACTCTTCGACCGCGATTGCCAGAATCGCGTCCAAGTGCTCCGGCCTCACATGAAGCGCTTGTGCGGGATCTTCTGGCGCTGCGAGGATCGAAAAGTGTGCCGAAATCTTTACCGTCGATGCCTGAAGCAACGAGGCATCCAGGCGGCCAATATTGCGAGCAATCGCTGCAATATCGCTCGACTGGGTCTGGTCATGGATTGTCAGGATCGCTTCGCCAAACTGCAGGTTCAGATCCATCAGGAGGACCTTCTTGCCACCGGATGCAAGCTGATGGGCTAGATTTGCTGCCAGAAAGGTGGCGCCGCTACCGCCCTTGCTGGACACAAAGGCAATCACTTGTCCACCGCGCTGGCGGATTCTCAAACCGAGCTTCGTCTCCACGCGATTAACCGCCGCCTCGATGACCTCGCGGCTTGAACCGGTGGCCAACACCTCACGGATACCCACCCGCATTGCCTGAATCAGCGAATCAGGATCTTGCTGGGCACCCAGAAGAATGATGGCCATCCGCGGATACTGATCAGTCACCCGCTCGACAACGGCCAGGGACCCAGAGTCCAGAGACGAGCATTCGACCAAAATCATGTCCGGCTGCTCATGATCGGCGACCAGTCTCAGGTCCTGGATCCCCCCTTCCTGGCGGGTCACAACGCGGGTAAGGTCGTTCCGTTGAAGATGTTCGCAAAGGCCTTCGAACGTTTGCGGACGCGATGAGATCAACACGATTTTCATACGGGATACCAAGTGGTGCTAGCTACAGACGATCGAGGCGGCTGTGATGTCCTGTCTCATAACCTCCCGAGGCGAATAGGTCGAAAACGTAGGCATCGCAATCGCTGCAAGCGGCCCCTGCCCAAACAGGGGTGAAATCCACTGATAGTTGAGTCGGGTGATGGTGAGGTTGACGCCCTCACAGGTACTGACGTTGCATCCAGCGGGGCTCCAGGTCAGATTGATGTCTTGAATCTGCGGCAAGATTCGCTGCATCCGAAGAAGCACCTTTGCCTTGTTCGCGGTGTCATCGCAGATCGCCGCATAGCGGGCGCCATCCCGAGACGCCTCATTGGCTGCACCCCAGGTAAATAGCATCCGGGTGAAATCAAGGATGCCAAAGAGAAACATCCAAAAAACCACCAGAACCAAGGCAAATTCGACGGCGGTACCGCCTGACTCCCGGGGCTTCAAACCGCGCTTCGCATCGACGCGCTGATATCGCCAAAGGTCACGTCACCGAACGAGACGCCAAATACAGAAGTAAATAATGACTTGAACGGGTAAGCCTGAACGGTCAGGGTCACCACGTTGGTCGTTGGATTGGATCCAAGCATCTGCCAAACCGGATTGGCCACCCGGGCAACGCTGAGCCCGGGCGCCAGCGCGGGCCCGGTCCCGGCCGTGTTACCAAATACCACCAGATTTTTTGCCTCTGGCGTCTTCGTATTTGGTGTGCGCGTCGCGAGGTAGCGGGCAGCGCTTCGGACCGATTTGACAACCGTGTTGTATTCAATAATGGCTCGACCAAATTCAGTTGTTACTAAAGTCAGCAACAATAAGATGGGCATCATCAAGGCCAACTCGATGGCTGCTGTTCCTTTAGGCCGAGACCTCATCATGGTGTGATCCTCAAGATGAATTCCTCACTGAACCAGCACCGGCAGGGTGGCACCCGATCCCCCAGCCGAAGCACCATTCGTTGAGCAAGGGCTGTTCGCGGCAGCCGCGTTCCCAATAAATTCCAGTTGGATGTCCACAGTCGGGCTCGTCATCGGCTGCAAGATCAACATGCAGGCAAGGTCGAGCACTTTGGCACTCGTATTAACGACAGGAACCGTCACGATCCGTCGGCTATGCCCGAGTTGTTGATGTTCGCCAGCCAATGCAGGGGTTGCCAGCGTTTTGTAGCCACCACTCATGCGTAAACCGGTGATGCCATCGCCACCACTGACACTCGTCCCGGTATCGTCATACGACGCAAAAGAAAGTTGCTTCGTCTTGAAATTATGTGCCGTGCCGTGGCACGTGTTGTAGGGCTGCCCGGCATAGGCGTTTTGAGGCACTGAATTCTTCCAGTTGTTGGACGTGTAGGCGTACCCCGTTGTGTCGGGATGGTTCACACTGGGACCAGGATCGCCATTCTTATAGATGCCAAAACGCGCATTCCAGACATCGGCGACACTCTGCTTGGCACCCGGTTTTCCAACGGTATCGCCCACCTTGACGCCGCAATAACCCGGCTCAGCCAGTTCGAGTGCGGCCTCACTGGCCGAATTGCTGCCATCGAGATTGTTCCAGCCCATCTGACCAGCACCCGGCGTTCTTTGGCCCATGACGGTGACCCATTCACCGACTTGAAATCCATAATTGGGTGATCCACTCCCCGATTTCGGAATCAGTCCAAGCGGAAGCGGGCAAGTCTTTTGAGTCCCGGCACGTCTGGCAACGGCCAATGCCCCAACGCTGTTGGTCCCGGCGTAGGCGGCATGACTGTTACCGACAGAGGCCCCCATAGCCTGAATCAACCACATCCGGACGCCGTTCTGCAGATGTTCACATTGCGCATACTGAGCATTCGCAGCCACCGTTGTGACGGCATAGGTTACGTCCCGGAAGGTGATTTCAGAATTGATAATCTTGCCCTGACCACCCCAGGTACCGGACTGGAAATCGACCCGGTTCAAATTGCCGGCGGTGAGACCCGCGCTTGACGCTCGAGTCAGCGCATCCGTCGCCCCATTGAGTTCTTGCGCGGCAGCGAGCGCGCACGCATCCACCGAAGTCTGTAATTCATCCTTCGCGACAAACAAATGACCGAAGTCGAGCGCAAGCCCCATGAAGCCCAGCAGGAACAACATCGAGAGGGCGACGACGACGACAACAGCTCCTCCCTGTCGAATTCGAGGCGTCATGTTTATCTCCCAAAGGTACCCCCCAGATTGATGACGTTGACCGCCGGTGGTTGTACTTTGAAGGTGTTCTGATAGTGAATTAAAGCCTCGCGGGCGGACTTTCCATCCAGTCCAGCCACGAGGTCAGGCGATGCGCCGGCGTTGGGCGAAATCGTCATTGCGACCTTTGCATCTCGAACTGCCACCCCAAACTTGGCGTCGTAGTTCGGGGTCACCGATGCGCAGCCCGATCCCAGGCTTATCAGGCCTATGAAGCCAATACATCCGATTGAGGTCGCATCTAGAACTTGTACAACCCGAAGAATGCTTCGTAGATTCATGATGGTTCTCATTTGGATTCGTTAGACTGGGGAACTGCCACTGGTGCGGTGCCCTCCAGACTCCCGCGGAGAAACACCTCGCTTCGCTTCGGCTCAATATGGTTATCGGTGGGTAAACGAGGTACTTCACTCAGCGGTTTTACGAGTCGCGGAGTGATGACGAAAATGAGCTCGGTCTGATCCTTCTGGAACTCGGTACTTCGAAAGAGCGCGCCGAGTATTGGGATCTCACCGAGCCCCGGGAACCGCTGAACCGATTCCGTCAGATTGTTCTTGATCAATCCGGCCACGACAAAACTCTGCCCGTCGCTCAGCTGGACCGTGGTGTCGGCTCTGCGCACCAAGAAGGACGGCAACACAGAAACAACGCCATTCACAGTGGCAAAGGGCGAACCGGTTTGGGACAGCTCGGAGACCTCAGAGATCACCTTCAAATTCACTCGAGTCCCATCGAGAACGGTCGGCGTGAATTTCACGCCAATACCAAACTCCTTCTCCTCAAGCGACACGACGGGGACGCCGTTCGCGTTGGATTGAGACACCGGAATAAAGATTTTGCCGCCCGAGAGAAAACTCGCCTGCTGACCACTGATGGCCATGATGTTCGGCTCAGCAAGCACGCGCACGAGGCCATCCCGCTTTTGCGCATCGATCCCCAGAAGAGACGCTCCGTTTCCGGTGATTCCCAGCTTTGCCGAAGCGGCGGCCGAGCCACCTGCAACCGAGCCCGCACCCCCCCCGAGCAAACTACCCGCGGCGAAGGTACCATCCAGATTGGGCCCGAAGCGCCCGAGAACCGCAGGGCCGCCACCAATGATTCCAGAAATTATTCCCGACGACGTCCCATTCGCTGCGGTGTAAATCCGGGTGTAATCAATTCCAAATTTATCGAGCAGTTTCTTGCTGACCTCGGCGATCTTGACCTCGAGCATGACCTGCTGCTGAGCGCTCACCCGGAGGAGATTGATCACTTTCTTGCCATCGCCATAAGAACTTGCCAGCGACAACACCTGGTCAAGCTGAATTGAATTGCTGACTACGCCGCTGAGTACCAGCATGTTTTCAGCGCCACGCACCCGGATTCCGGTTTCTTCAGGCATCAATGCTGTAATCGTCGTCTGAAGTGGGACCGTATCAACGGTCACGACGAGGTCTTTTACCGTGCAGCGACCGTCAACCCCCTGAAGCAAGACATTCATCGACCCAGCACGCTTGCCCAAAAAGAATAGCTCGGTCGGGCTTAAGAGGATCACGTCCACATCGGCCACCCCGTCGGACCGCGGGACCATGCTGGGCATGGCACCCATCGGGCCCGGGGCCATTTCCGGCATGTCCACAGGGCGTCCCGAGCGCACTGAGGGCAGGCCACCAATCACCATCCGCGCAACCGGCGCAGTCAGGGTCAGAACAGTCGATTTTCCGAGCAGCACTTCCGTCGGCGGGTCGACTGTGACGACCGTACAGGGCCTCAACGGGCCGCGCTCGGCGGCAAAAGAGACAGGAGGGATTACGGCCATGGCCGAGACCACGGTAAGTAGAGAGAACCGTTTTTTCACACCAACTCCGAAAGGCGGACAATTAGTCGAGATCGACTAAAAGCAATTCAGCACGCGGGTATTGGCCTGGACCACTTCGACGCAGGTGCGGGCAGGCGCGTCAACCGCGATCACCCGCGCGGGAGCCACATCTTCAAGGGGTGCGTTGGATTCCTTGCTGACAATTGGCACAAGTTTGGAATTTCGCTTGCTGGATAACGGCGTTGCGCTCACCGTTGCCACTCGTTCACCGAACAACTGTTTTTTTGTAATTCCCGTTGTGATCACGGGTTCTTTATCGATCTGATTGCGCAAGACAAGGGACAAGGTGCCGACGTTGCGCGCGAGGTCAAGTTTTTCAGCGTCGTCGATCGAAAGCTCGAGTGTGACCGCGTTGACGACCTTCGGTTTGGTGTCATCGCGCGACGACTCCTGCGCTACGGCCAGTACCAACACATGTTCAAGAACGGTTTTGCTGATCTGGCGGTTCTCTTCGAATCGTCCATCCCGCTCCTGAAGAGCGTTAACCATCACATCCACGTAATTGCCAGGAAGGGCAAAACCAGCCACGCCAACGACGTCATTGACCCGAACCGTCATGGCCCGTTTGCCCTCAGATATGACCGCAGAGAGTCCACCCTGCGTCCCGATGGGCGCCAGCTTCGAAGCCAAGACCGCCTCACCGCGCTGAACCGAGATACGGACCACACGATCCTGAAGATCCTTGAGTTCCGTAAATGCACCCTGCGGAACGGACCCACTCGGCCAATCTACAGTCGTTAGCATTTGCAAATTTAGTTTGCTACCGAGTTCGATATCACTAGACGCAACAACCACTTTGTTGGACTCGATAGTGCCCTTTCGACTGACCCAATCAACGGCATACGCCGTCACCACGAGCCCGAGAATCATCGAGAGGACCAACATGCCTAAGGCCTTCGCATTATTCATCGGGCCTGCCTTCGAACGTTAAGTAAAACCAAGCTGCCGAGCTACGAGATACCCCATCGTTCCGGTTGAAATCGCAACCCCATAAGGCAATCGCCCCGCAGAGAGCGAAGGTGTCACCTGAAGATCAGGCGCACGACCACCGAGCACGTCGAGCAACCCCAACTGAAACAGTGACCGAAGATTTCGTGTCATCAGGCCAATCGTGCCGTTCACCACCACAAAGATGATGGCCATCACGCCACCAACAATCATGGTGGCGAGCGCGACCCTGAACGTATCGGCCGGCCCAAGAAACGCGCCGACCATCGCAAGAAGCTTCACGTCGCCAGCACCCATCGCGCGCAACAAATACAACGGAAGAAACAAGCCCAAGCCCACCACGAGGCCACCCACCACGAAAAGCGGGCCTTCCAACACCGGCCAACGGACGCACTGGTCAATCATGGCAAACGAGATCCCGACCAAAACAATTTGATTTGGGATCCGGCGCGAACGAAAGTCCGCGATGGCTGCAAACAGAAGCAAGACCGACAGCGCCGCCACCTGCCAATTGAAAAAAAGCAAGGCAAGCAAGTCGAGGACTGACTGAATTTCCCCGACTTGCATCGCTTTACCCTCGACCTGGGCTTTAGACGCAGGTTGTCCCAGTCAAACAGGTCTTGATCCGCGCAATGAAACCGGTGAATGAGGCATCGGTAACGACCCCGCGTAGGGCTGCGACGATCGCAATCGACACCACGGCAATGATCAGCGCGTACTCCACGACCTGTGCACCTTCCTCGTCTCGGGCGAACTCAACGACGCCCTGACGAACGAACCCGATTAGCGTATTCATGACACATTCCTTTCACTTGGAGAGAGACGAAGGACCCAGAACCGAATGTAGTCAAACGCAAAATTGCGCGCATCGGAGTTGACTCCCAATTTCGATGGGTCAACTGCCATGACCATTTGGGATAGTTGTCACCTGAGTCAATCGTTGTGCGTGGCTCGATGCGTAGAGGTAAAGCGCCAGCCGCCCATGCACTTCGAGTTTGCTATAAATCGTCGTGAGTCGATTGCGCAGCGTGTGCTCGCTCATGTGTAGCTTGTCTGCGATGACCTTGTTGCGTGCTCCCTTCTCCGTGACCACCGACAACACAATCTGACGCTCCCTGAGCGTCAGAGATTCGAATCGCACGCTGTGCGGATCGGAACGAGCTCCTCTCGACACGGTGTCGAGTACCCGACTCAAGCTCAGCCGATCTAGCCAAATTTCGCCGGCCGAAACTCTCTCGATCGCCATAAGCAAAACGGAGGCTGGTTCGAGCTTTGTGACGACGCCACGCGCACCGCTTACGACAGCTTGCTGATGACTCACGGGGTCCGTCGAGCCGGTGAGAATCAGCACCCTTGCCAGACTCTGACCGATCACCTCCGGAATGAAGTCAAGCGCGCAAGAGCCACCAAGATCGAGATCGAGCAAAACCAGATCTGCAGTGATCTGCCCCAACCTTTCAAAGAGCGCGGCGCGAGAACTCACCTGTCCGACGACCGTCATCCGTGGCGCGGCACTCTGAATCAATTGCTCGAGACCCCACAGGACGGTCTGATGGTCATCCGCCAATAGAACGCGAATCGGTGCGATGGGCGCACAAACTGGATTCATAGACCCCCTCGGGGTAACTCCACAGTCACTCGGGTCTCACGCCCGCGAGGCGAATTGGCTTCGCAGCAACCCCCCAACGCGCGAGCTCGCTCGTCGATCGAACGCGGCGTAAACGAAATCGGGGTGGCGCCAAGTACAACGGGATTCACGATGACGAGTCGAATCCGATCGATACGATAAAACAGCGAGATCCTTGCGTTGGACGCGAGGGTATGACGTCGAATATTGCTAAGCCCTTCGTTGACGATATTCAGCACCGCACTTGCCAAGAGTTCACTGACCATCTGGGCAGGTCCGCTCGTTCTCACCAACACCTCAAGGCGGTACAACTCACGCCATCGGTCGATCTGTTGTCGGAGAACCAGCGAAAGTTCAACAGATGCGGCCTCGATCGCCTGACCCTCGGTCAGTTCCCTCAAAGAGCTCACATAGCGTCGCATCGAGAGAATTTCATGATCGACCCGGGCGACGAGCCGCGTCAGAACTTCAAGGATCGGTCGACCCGCAGCAGATTTGGTCTGAATCGCCTCAAGCGCCCATTTCAGGCCGAGGTACGGCTGAAGCGTACTGTCATGCAGGTCACGCGAAATCTTTCTTCGCTCGAGCAGGACCGAACCAATGTGATCCATCGCAATCAACCCCGTCAACACCACTAAAAGTGGCGATGAGTCTAGGGATCTGAACGGTTTCTCGGTGTGCGATTGGGCACAGACACGGATCGACTTGGTGAGGCGATCTGACAACAGCCACGAATGTTGTCACTTTTACTTGACAAATATTACTGTCCAATTAAGATTACATTAGGGCTTGTACTAAGGCTCTAAAACCAGTCTGCAGGGCCAGCCTTGCGGGAACAGCGCGGTTGCAAACGTATCGAAGGAGAACAGAGATGACAGACAGTAAGGTCGGGCCGACGGGGCTATCCGCGGCCGAGTCAGAAGAAATCCATCGCCACTTGGTTCAGGGGACACAGATCTTCGGCATGCTTTCGGCAGTCGCGCATCTACTGGCCTATCTGTACTCACCCTGGCTTCACTGAGGAGAAACAGAATGATTTACGGAAAACTGTGGATGGTCGTGAGACCCAGCGTAGGAATCCCCATTTTTTTGGGCGCCGTTGCTGTGGGTTCATTCAGCACCCACCTCGCAATCGCTTCCAACACCACCTGGGTGAAGGATTTTTTGAGCGGCAAATCTAAAGTTGCCGCGGTTCAAGCGGCCCCCGCCCAGGATTGTGCGCCCGTTAAAAAATAGCGCTTACCGCTCGCGCGGCGGGGTCTGAATCGCTTTCGCCCCGTCGCAATCGCTCACACAATGGCGATGAATCCCTTTCGAAACAAGCTCATTGGAGCGCTGGCCGCGATCGGTCCGCGTTTTTTGCCTTTCGCCGACGCCGCAACTGCAGAACTACCGCTCAGACGGTTACTCCGCTTGGCGTTGTTTCAGGTATCGGTGGGCATGTCCCTTGTCCTCCTGATTGGCACCTTAAACCGGGTCATGATCGTCGAACTCGGCGTGGCCGCATCACTGGTCTCTGCCATGTTGGCGCTCCCCCTGCTCGCAGCGCCGTTTAGAGCCATCATCGGATTCAAGTCCGACAACCATCGATCCGCATTGGGTTGGCGGCGCGTACCGTTTATCTGGATGGGAACCTTACTCCAGTTTGGCGGTTTCGCTATTATGCCGTTCTCCCTTCTAGTACTTTCTGGTGCGGGCCAGTCAGGTGAAGCCCCATCCTGGATCGGCCATGCGGCGGCGGCCCTCGCGTTTCTGCTCGTCGGCTCCGGCGTTCACGCGACCCAAACTGTTGGACTTGCGTTAGCCACGGACCTGGCACCAACCGAGGCACAGCCCAAGGTCGTCGGGCTCATGTATGCAATGCTACTGATAGGAATGATTCTTAGTGCATTAATCTTCGGCACACTGTTGGAAGAATATTCGCCGGGGCGGCTAATACAAGTCATTCAGGGCGCCGCGGCCGCCACCATGATCCTGAACATCACAGCTCTTTGGAAACAAGAGGCTCGCAGCGACCAATATCGAATCGGTCAACCCCGAGAACAAACCTCTTTTGCGAGCGCCTGGTCGTTGTTTCTTGAGGGCAAGGACGCCACTCGCAGACTTTGGGTCGTGGGAATGGGAACAATGGCATTCACGATGGAGGATGTACTTCTTGAGCCCTACGGTGGCGAAATCCTCGGTCTGAGCGTCGCACTGACAACCACGCTAACGGCCACGCTGGCGATCGGCGGCCTGGCTGGATTCGCCTGGGCATCAAAAATCTTGGGCCGCGGCGCTGATCCTTTTCGGATGGCGGGCAATGGGGCCTTGTTAGGAATCCCTGCCTTTATCGCGGTGATGACAGCCGCCCCACTGCAATCGGTTGAATTATTCGCAATCGGAACGTTCCTGATCGGCGCAGGCGGGGGCATGTTCGGCCATGGAACGCTAACCGCCACGATGAACCTCGCAGCCCCCGGTCAGGCCGGGCTTGCGTTGGGCGCCTGGGGCGCTGTGCAAGCAACGATGGCCGGCATCGCAATGGGCCTGGGTGGATTAATTCGCGACTTAGTCGCTGCCCAGACGTCATCGACCATCGGCTATCTCGCGGTTTACACGCTAGAAATTCTATTGCTACAGGCCACCTTGATGGCAATGGGGCCGTTATTGCGCCGCGACTAGCGGCCTGAATCAGATCATGTCCCCGCCGCCGCCGCCGCGGTCCATGCTCATCCGGCCTTCATCAGTGAGCTGACGCGCGGTGCGCAGCATTTCTTTCTGCTGCTCTTCGACCTCGGTAATCTTGACCGGGCCCAAACTATCCAGCGCCT
>Ga0214921_10006426_pt1 | contig 16120 bp, 11 predicted proteins | sample LL1505_MetaG_FD_177992 | JGI IMG/M metagenome (GOLD analysis project Ga0214921, IMG submission 177992) | Freshwater microbial communities from Lake Lanier, Atlanta, Georgia, United States - LL-1505 | ecosystem: Environmental > Aquatic > Freshwater > Lake | place: USA: Georgia | collected...
CACTCCGGAAAGCCGGAGATCTTGGATGGTTTAGCCACGGAAACCTCGTATGTGTAAGGAGGTAGAGCGTACACCATCTACGTGGGCGATGACTACGGACGGCGAATCAGCCCCGTGCCGTATATGCGTGCGTAAGCATCTCTCATACAGGGGCCGAAGCATGTGTAATCACTACCCTTTATCAACACTCCTCCCGGCTTGCCCCCCCTCGTAATTGCGCACGGTCAATGAAAGAAATGGCGAGCGGAATGAGCCGTACCCTGGGGCGCTAAACGCAGCCTAGCTTAAGCATGTCCAATCTTACCAGCAATACCTGACGACCGCCCCATTGAAGAAGATTCTATTCGCATAGTCGTCAGGTTTGTTCGGATTATATCCGCCGAAAAACAACCTGATCCCCACATCTACGGACGAGTCTTTACCCACGTATCTTCTCAACGCAAACAAAACATCAAAGAGTCCATCCAGGAATACATTTCCATCAATCGACGGCAGGAAATCACTACGAGTAAAAAATGCATACCCATCATAGAGCTCAAACTCAGACTCGAGATTCAGGAGTGGGAAAGCAATAAAGTTGGTATCGTGAAAAGAGCCACTATCGGTCTTAAAGTTTACTTCCGCGTACCGAGCGATAAGCGAACCACCTCCCCGCAGGTACCTATGCTCTTCATCGCGCCCTAACAGGGTGTAATTAGCGGTGCCTCGGACCGAGTGAAACTGGTAATCAAGCGTTCCATGCTCGCCCTTGTAGTAGACCTCTCCATCATTATTGAGGTTACTCGTCAGAGTATCGGAATAATGGGCATACAGCGGCTGTACTACCACCCCATAGTTCCAATGGTCTTCTCTTACAGACCAATATTCAAAGCGCGCGGTTGGCTGGGTGCTCTTCCAATCTTCGGTCGCATTTGCCTGCTCGTAACCATGAATTTCCATGTTTCTAGTGCTTAGAACTCCGCCCTCAACCTCATAACGGCCCGACCTCTCACTTTGGGCACTGGCCATCACAGGAGTAGTCAGAGCGATACTTGCCATGCAGAATAAATACTTCCTCATGCCTTACCTTCGATTGAAATTACCTTAGATTCCCGAACGCAACTCCGCCTCATACATTATGTAGTGCTCATTCGTGCCTCCGTTCCAGGTATCCACCGCAGCCCCCAATCGCGCATCGTTTGCAAAACTGGTAACAATTCCTCACCCTTTCGAGTCAGCTCGTAAGCATGATGTTTGGTCCCATCGTGCGCAGGACCCCGTTTCACTATTCCATGGCGTACCAGCCGAGTGAGGCGTTCCGTAAGAATATTGGTAGGAGGCCCTTCCGGAGAAGATATAAATTCTTTAAAGCGAGAGCGCCCACGTAACAGATCTCTGACGATCAGCATCGTCCAGCGATCTCCCAGTAGGTCAAGAGCGCAGGCAACCGGGCATGGCGAACGACGCCTGCGTGTTCTCTTTTTTTTTAGGGCTTTTTGGGCCATATGACTATGTGCTCCGGAACATTTAACTTGCACTATGCAAGTAACTTACTTTATTATTGCAAGCATGACAACCACTCCACACGCGAACCAACCAATCCTACAACCACCCGGTAAGGGACTACCCCTCCATGAACTACTCGTGGCGCGATTACTCATGTGGTGGAGATATAATCGCACCTCTCGCCAGGAAGCAGCCGCTGCTTTCCACTTCGAGAAGGAGGAGATTCTTAGACTCTCTCGGGAAATAGATCATACGGCTGCGGCTAGACCCGTTTTGATCAAAAGACCGCGCGGGTTAGAGGATAGTAGTAGATTCTGGTCCATCTTCATGACTGTCGATCATTTGCGTATTGTGAATAACGGGGTCGCCTCTATTATCCAGGATTTAGTTCTTGGTGTGCGTCCTCAACACATCGTAACCACCGAAGGCGTGAAACCGCGCAGCTCAGCCGACGCAACGACACTGAGCGAGTTCCAGGACGCGTGCAATCGGTTCGAAGAGATCGCTAATCAAGCAAAGAACCTCAGGACCCAAATGACTTGGAAGCATCCGTGGTTCGGGGAGCTCGATGCGCAGCAATGGCATTTTCTCGCCGGCTTCCACATGCATTTGCATAGACGCCAGATACTCTCTATTCGCGAAAATTTGTGATCCCAAAATAGGGGAAGCCATCGCTATGCTCTGCTCAGCTTCCTCCTCCGTGCCAGGGCTCCTTCACCAAGCGCGCTGATAAACATCACAAAAAGAGCTCAATCCCTCCTCCAGAAAAATAGCGAGGAAGAGAAACAAACACCCGTCTTTTCCGATTAGTACGATCAAATACTGCGCCCCGTAGTACCGGGGTAGGCCCCTTCTCTGGTACAGGCCAACTCTCGCGCTCACTGATTCATCTGCCCAACGGGCTAAAACCACACAGAAAAATGAGGCGGTCCAGAGTTGCCCTGTACCAGTGGAGCTGTACCCCCAAACTTCAGCCTGAGAACTGGAACTATAGACCTCATACAAAAGTGATACGTCGCTAGAGGCGCAGAAGTAGTGTGGGGCCTATACGGTTAGCGCTTTACTCACAAGTAGGTGTTCCTTATATTACCGACTGCGGTGTCCCGCTGCGTTAAACTGCAACAGATACTCTACAAGCTCATCCGCTGAGGGGTATGTAGCGCAACGAATAATCGAATCATCCTCAGTGTAGAAAATCGATAGCCTGCCCTGCGGGTCCACGCCGCCACCACCGCAGAACGCTACATCTGGGTGACGAGATACGACTCCGTCGGTTTCCAGAACATCGACCTCATGGCGGCCAGTTATAATTGGAACCGGCGAGCGCGCTACCACTGTCCATGGGTTCTTATAATCAAGCAGGGCGGCGCCGATAACGCGCCCTTTCGCAGAGCCGCTGGCATCAGGCTTGTAGTCCGGCACCGAGTTATACACCATGAGCCAGTAATGCTTATTTCTTGCCTCTGGCCTTGGATCCCGTACCTTAATCGGTGTCAGACCAGGAGCAACTTGTCCTGCCCTGCCCGGCGCATTCGGGTTAAACCTGCCCTCATGGGGATATTCAGGTGCGAGCACGTGATACTTTGCGATATTGCTAGGAGTCAGCATTCCATCCCAGAACTGCACACGCATTTCATTCCACGACCCAGGTGCAAAGGCTTCATCTGGAATCGGTATAGCTTGAATTCCGGGCATCTTACGGCAGAGCGCAACAAGACTAGGCTTTCCGTTCACCTCAATTCTTTCCGGGAAGAGCACCATATTTTTAAAGTGGAAATCAGGGCCGAATACTCCTCGCGACTCATAAGACTGTGCATCCCGCGGGTTACTCGTAACAAATAGCTCTGTTACCGCACCCCGAATTGGCTTCGAGAGATCTCCAGCGGCCTCCCTGATACTGACCTGCTCCTCCTGTTTATTGAACGCGCAGGCGAGTATGTATGTTGCCCCACCATCGATCGTTGTCGCGCGAGGGTCATGCAGACCATCCCTTGAAAACTTCGCTGGTAACGCAGAGGTGAGGAACGGTTCCACCCAAACCTGCGATGGGCTTGAGCGGTGGTGGTCGAAGTACTCTACGCGCCCCTCGCTAACAAAGAAACGAGCGGCAAATACGTTTGAGGGTGAAGGCTCACTCATCGGCCGAGAACCACTAGGCTCGCTGGCGGCTTTGTACAAAACTATCCAACAGTTGTTCTCGGAATCGTAGACAGCAGTCGCCGAGCCCAAGTCAAATTGATGGCTGCCAACAAGGGTAGTGTCCTGAAGTGGCTTAATAATAGTTTTGATATCTGGGGTTGGAAGCAAATCCTGTTGTTGAAGGTGTCGCTCCTGAGTTCTACAACGCCGAACCACGTCACCAGGGATGTGCGCGTCACCACTTGCATAGTAAAGTGGTACTCGGACGATAAAATCTACAGGAAGTTCTTGAGCAACAGCACTATGATAGCGCTCAATGAATTTTTGCATCCGTCCAAAGCCTTTAAAGCCCGTGGCCGTTGGCTCCCTACAAAGATCAATATGATCGATCCTCTTCTTTACCAGCATGTCACCCACCCGCGTGGGGTGAGCGGTTGAGTGGCGACTGGCAAGAAAGATTAGGTCATGAAAGTATATGGCATCTTTGACCCCACTTTGCTTAGGCAGCACCGGCTCTGTCACCTCCAAATGCCTTGCGACAGGGCCGTCGTTGTCGTCAGCAAAGAGGTAGATATTCACATCATCCTCTCTCATGATCTCAAGAAGCAGCCTATCTACCTTGTTTTCGTACCAATCAAGCTGCCCGACCGCCAGTACATTGACATCATTGGATCGCCCTATCGCTTGCAGCTTAGCCTCTATTAAGCCTGCATGATTCGCAGTAAGGACGCTATGCTGTACGCCCTGCATCGACGCTGTGTTTAAAAATAGGTCCTGAACATCTTCATAGAGATGCGATTGATGGGCAGCAATCGTATAGAGCGTTGCTGCGCTCTGTCGCATTGACATGTCGAGCCCGGGTAGCTCGGTTGTCACAAGTCGAATAAACATCGGAAGGCGAGCTGCCTTATCAAGCGTGTTGAGGAGCCCATTTGTCGGCTCGCCTGGTTTCCATGGGGAGCCAGACTCCGGTACCTGTGTAAGGTTACCATCGAAGTCGTTCAAGATTCGTAGTTGGGGAAGCCTTCCTGTTCTATCAAGTGAAAGCTCTACAAAAGCTGCAAGCCTATCCTCGATACAAAAATTTTCACCGTGCCTCTGTGCCGCGGACTTATAAGCTTTATCCATCAAGTCTTTATACTTGGTAAGGCGCGCCCTTCCCTCACCCTTCATGAGCCTATCAAATTCCTCTTTTCGTGTTTGAACTTTAAGAGCAATGATTGCAAGGTTGAGCGCCCGGAGTTTGAGCTCCGGGTGGTCTTCGGGCTCCGAGGCAAGTCCCGATAGAAGGGTCTGAATATTTCGTTCATAGCTTTCTTGAATACCCGACCACTCAGTGCGAGGGGGCACGACCGTGGACGCGAGCGGAGGAAGGTCCTTCACGAGCACGGTTCTAAACTGCTGCAAACTGGTGAGCGAATGGCCTCCTTCAAGGAGGACACGAGCCCCCTCAATGATCCGCCCAGCGGTTTCAAGATATCTTTCCACAAAAGATGTCTCAGCAAGTGGGTGCTTTGAAGCGCTCCGAATGTAACGGACCATCGCGGGAATATCTTCCGTATTAAGTTGCGGGAGGAGTTGCGCCGCTCTAGATGTAGTCGCCGTAGAAGCAAGAGCTTGAGGCGTATCTGCGTTACTTGCGGTGAAACCTTGTTGTAGCTCCCTTCCAGGGACACCACTTTGCCTGTGGTCCGTAGCCATACTCGTGTCGCTCCATCTGTATTTGTTACGTAAGACGCCCTGATCAGATCTAACCAACTGCAGAAGAAGTGCGCTGGGAACGATCCTAGTCAAAAAAGTTGAGCTACTGTGCTATGCACGCTCACCGACAGCGTTGAATTGTCTTGTATAATCTAAAACGTTCGAAAGCGAGAACCAGGCGATGCCAACGCGTTCGTCGGCTGCGCCGTAAGCTATCAACAATCTATCCTTCACCGCTAGCATTCCTGTAATAAAGATCACAGGGGTCTTAAAGCGACCTGGCATCTCCCAGTCTTCAACTGGGAACATAACCCTTTCTGAGCAACGATGAATGACTTTTGGCATATTCCCATCCCGCACTTCAAGAATCATGAAGGACTGGGTGTAACCCACGGTAGCATCCTGCTTGCCATGGTACGACAGGAGCCACTCATTGTCCGAAATCTTCACGAGCGGACCACTGGCTCCGATTCTATTCCCCTCCCAATCAAAGAGAGGCCCTGCGAGAACCTCTTGGGAAGCCTTCTCGTAGGCCAATCCCTCAATGGTATCGCTGTAACACATAACTATTGATGGCTTCTGCTCAGCAGAAAGGGAGCCATAACGCGATATCTCCCATGGGCGGTGTAGAGCCACATACCGGTCTTTCCCGAGAATGTGCAGCTTCTCCGGAAATACTATTACGTCACGATTCTCTCCGATCTCAGGATCGGTCAGATTGCACACATACTGGAATGCACTAGCATAGTTACCTACTGACAGGCTCTCGAGGTCAACTTTATAGAGAACAGACACCGTCACATTCTCTGAGGCCGCCCGCCCAAACGGATGCTCCGTAGCTGCTGCCCATGACGGAGCACACTGCATCGGATCATCTTTAATCCAGTAAGGCCCAGGTGCAAACATCCGGCAAGCGACCGTCATGTAGCACGCACCTTCGAGCATAAAAAGACGAGGATCCTCTATGCAACCATTGGCGTAATTGACCACCCGCTCTCCACGCGCATTGGTGGTATACATGTCATCAAGTTTCTGGTGTAGCGCTGGAAAGAGGCACGGTTTCGACAGATCAACTGTCCAGGTGTCGCCACCATTATCGCTATACGCATACCCAAGACTGATGGGGTATGGGGCCGGCTGCCCGGCGTGCTGTAGGTTAGAAAACGGGCCAGTAGCCCTGAAGAGCATATGAAGCCGCTTAGAAGCCGGATCCTCGATCACCGCTGGGTTGAGCACCATCTCAGAAGCCCAGGGGCAGTCGGCGTTTGCTTGCATGACGAATGCTCGCTCACACTTCAAAGACTGATCTGGCTGTAATCTCTTTGCCGCGGTAGTCATACACGTGCCTCCGTAACTCCGTCTCAATACGATAGTCTATTCGAGGATCTAAGTCTAGCGGGGGGGTGAAAAAGGGGCCCGTAGCCAGCGTTTCGCTTGTTTTGAGCGAAACGAGGCGGAGGCGATAAAAAACGGAGACGTATCCACCGAAATAGGCTGAGCATTTTTTCGTCTTTTCACCATTCTGCTAGCACTCGCAAAAAGGCATTCCCGTTTCACTGCACGAAATGATTTCTGAATCCGACTCCAACCGCTGCATATAAACATAAAAAGCCTCCCTACTAGGCGCCCTTTCACCTTTGTGCGGAGATCTTGAGCCGCATGCATTAAGTGATAAAGCACACAGCTTTTCTCCGGCTTCTCTGGTCCCTTAAATTACGTGACCTTCTGGTCGGAAATACTTAAGCAGCTCAGATGCTCCAGGAACGCCATTTTTGCTTAGGAGTTCAATGCGCCTAATCATGTATTTTTCCGCGATCCAGGAGCTGCTATCTACCTTACGGCTGCCGACTCCATATACGACTTCGATACCTAGCTCACGACATACCTTACCCTCTGGAGTGTTATCATCCCCAGTTCGATCGCCCCCCTTGGTGAACACCTGTGGGCGCATTACACGCAGGGCTTCGCTCACGGTTGAGTCACCTTCAATCTCAAAGGCAACCACATAGTCCACTCCTCGTATGTGGGAGACTATCTGACACCGTTGACGGAGATCCTCCATTCCAACATCGCCTTTTGGATTCTTCTTTGCTTCGAGAAACCAGTCACCATTTACAATAACAGCAACCACATCACCGTATTTTTTTGAATCGATAATACAGGATGAGTGCCCGGGTTGAATTGGATCAAATCCGCCTGACGTCACAACAAGACGCTGTTCATCTAAAGTGGGGCGAATGACCCGAGCGAACTGCTCTAAGGTTACTATTTGCCCGTAATCAGGTGCTGTACCGAGGTTCCAATCAGCGATGTTCACCTCCTTGAGTCCGGCAACGCCCAGTCCCTGCTTGTGTGCTTCAATTGCTGCGCCATCTGCGCCGATGGTGCCGTCGATTGCATGTCCGGTTGGTGTCCTTATCACTGGATCCATTTATTATCTCCTTTCTTACGTGGCTACTTGGTTGGTACGCAAACCACAAAACCCTTTCCGCCCTTGCAGGCGAGGGTAAAGTTGGCTGCATGCGCTGGAATTAATACTATATTGCCTTCCTGCAGCGTCTTTGCTCCACCTGAGGTCTCAACCGTTAGAGAACCTGACGTGCACAGTACGAATGTTGCAGTTGACGCTGGGAATGTCTCCGGGGAGGTGTTTTCGCCATGCACTGCAATCACTTGAAATTCAGGGGCTGGGGTACGATAGAGCGATGCTATGTTTGATCCTTGGATAGGATCGGGCTCGATGATCACCGTCTCTCCGGGAGTGGTATTAACCATCACCAACAGCTCCTCCTTGTCTTGAAACTTAGGAGTCAGTCCGGCCCGCACCACATTATCTGATGCTGCCATACATTCGATGATGTCACCTTCCAGATATGCATGAAGCTCGTTTGGCCCCATGTAAACCGCATTACCTGGTGGCACTTGTACCCAGTTCATGAGCAGGGCAGTTGGAATTCCAACGTCAGCGGCTCCATACGTCGCGAACATCTTCTCAAGGTGCGCATGCTCCCACGAGAGGCCTGTGCTGCCTGCCTTCAATCGCTGCAGGAAGGCGGTCATGCACTTTGAGCGATCTTCCGGTGAGGACTCAACCACGGCGCGGTAAATATCCTTAACCGCGGCTGCTTGTGCGCTCGCGTCTCGTGCTTCTCTGAGATTTCGAACTCGTGCATCTCCGACAAGCGCTACCATCTCAGGAGTAGAGTCGAATGAGGCTAGGAGCTTATCGACCGGTTTAAAGCCGTGCAGGAGGGAGAGGGGGGTCAAAGCGACTGCGATCTCAGGCTTATGATTGTCATCTGGATAATTGCTGGGATCTTTCCAATGCAGATAGCCAGCATGGCTACCAGAGAAAGCCCGGGGTATATCCGTCCGTCCAGCCCATGGGTTTGTTTCCTTGCTTGGGTGCGCTTGAATCGAGAGCGCCTGCCCGATCGAAAGCACTTTAAACAGGAGAGGAAGCTCGCTTCCAAATGTATTTACAACATCGTCACCAAGCACTTCCCGGGGATTTTCCGCAATGACATCGCGGAGGACACGTGTGGACCCGCTGAAGCCCCCAGTCGTCGGGCCGTTGGGATGCGTGCCGAACCACAGTTCCGCAAAGGGCTTGCTCGCATCGTTTATGCCTGCATATCTGCTTACAAGCGATACATCACCTGGCTTCCCCCACGCGTAGTTTTGCACCACGCCTGCTAGCGGAATAGGAGCGGAAAAGGTGAGTCTTGCCGCACCTTGCGTCACGGAACCGTCTTGCCCACTCGGTATATCTGACATTTGAAGCCCCCCGAAAACTTCATGCTGGTCGCACATTGCCGCCACGTGCTCGCCTGCGATCTCCAGTCCAAGCCGTATCAGTTCCTCGGCGCGCTCTGGGATGGCGGCTTCTGAATAACACCGAAGCTCAGGAGCATTTCCTGAGGCTCTGAAATGAACGATCTCGCCACCCTCAAGTGTGATGCGCACCCCATCGGTTGCGTCAACCGCGGTTGCACGAACGCCGAGTTTCGGTTGTAGAAGGTCTGTTGCTTTCGCGCAAGTATCTCCAACGCTCTCTCCGGCAAGAGAAGCTAACAATGCCTGGGTCTTCGCAGTTGGCGTGTTTTTGATCCGATCACTGGCCGTGAATCGCGGGGGAAGTTCAGCCACTAAGTCCTGCACAGACAAGCCCCGCGCCTTCACCTTCGTTAACACTGCTAGGTGGGGAAGTACCGCATCTCGGGTCGGGAGAGGTGCAAGCATTCTGCCATCTGGATGAGCTGCCGGAGTTTGCAGCAGGAATCCCCCATTCGCCTCATATCCTACAACGGGGGATATGTTTTTTGCTGCAAGATCCTCCATCGCGGCGATTACGAATGGGGAGCCGATCTTGCACCGGGCGACCTGGCTAAAACTGCCGCACTTCTCGAGAGCCGTATTGCACGAAACGGGAGCTGCAACGCCTTGGGCACCCAGGGATTGAGCAACAAGTATTCCCAGCACGTCGCCACGAAGCCACGCTCCGTCACTTCCGGCCAGAAGTGGTCGATCGCTGTCTCCATCTGCGGACACGAGTGCATCCACTTTGTTAGAGGCCGCCCACGCTTTACCGAGTGCGACGTCTTCAGGTCGGATGGCTTCCGTGTCTACAGGGATAAACTTCTCTGAGCGCTCAAATGGGATAACAGTCGCTCCCATGGCCCCGTAGAGTGACACAAGGAAGTCCCGAATAACGCTGGAGTGCTGATATACGCCGATCGTGAGACCTTGCAGCGCGTTCGGGCCAAAGAAGTCTAGATAACGCTCTTTATATAAACTCCATATGGCCTCACTCACCGGGATAACCTTCGGTCGGGAACGTAGCCCGTCTTCTCGATCAAAGCTGGAGGGACTGTATGATATCGAGCGCCTCATAATCGCAGTTTCATCCTCCTTGGTGATCTCTCCCCGTGGAGTTGTGAACTTGATGCCATTGCGATCGTCTGGAATGTGGCTGCCAGTTATCATGACGGTAGGGATGCCAGTACGAATGCCGAAGTAGGCTAATGCTGGGGAGCATACCTCTCCCGCGGAAAGCGGTACGCAACCAACATCCTCGATAGCCTTTGCGGACGCGTTTAGAATACGTGGACTGCTGGGCCTCAGATCCATTCCTATGGCTACGCGAGAACCGGGCTTGATCTCGCCACGGTCCATTAAGGATAGAAGGAAGGCCGCGGTGCAGATGTAGCAGCGTTTGTCTGTAAGATCGCTCGCCAGTCCGCGAAAACCGCTAGTTCCAAACTTTGCGTCTGCGCCGGTAATTAAATCCGCTAAATGTGATTGTGAGGGACGAGTTATCTCGCTCATACGACTACCTTGGGTAAGGTCAAACAAAAGTAAAAATAAAAGAGAAGCGACTACGCCAACGCATGACTAAGCAGCTCAAGCTTTGGTCGTTGTAATAAGTCGACAGACGGAGAGCCGGCGCTAAGCAGAATAATGTTAACTAGGAATCTCTCCACGATCAAGCCACGCCTGGGAGAGTACTAGACATTTCCGAACTCTTAGTTATCGAGCGACGCGAAGCAAACGAATCAGCCAGGGACTGATTACCTTGCTAAGGAGCGAATGGATCCATTGCCGACAGATTAGGACATGAAACCTCAGCAATCGAGAGGCCAAACACAGCGGTTGCATTTGGAGATAGCGTCTGCATCCCGATTGCATGCATCGGCTCGACGCACACGAATCCGTCATTGCCATCTATGTCCTCTTTCCAGTTCTGCTTCTCATCCCCTGGGTTCCACACCACCCAGTGCGAGAGGCCGTGTTGACCCACTATAATTTCTCGCTCAAACTCGGCGTCAACAATTGAAGTGTGTTCCACGTTGGCCATAGGTTGTGGCAGATAAATACGATCAAGCGCACCAGAAAACGAGATGGGATGTTGCACTGCCTCTTGGCGCGTGCGGTTGTTGAGTGAGTCCAGGTGGGCGAGCTCTTCAAGGCCTTTGACCGAAACCTGGCGATAGTTACTAACTCTGAAATATGGATGAAATCCGGCCTGAAAATCGAATGGACCAGGCCCTGTATTGGTGAATCGAACGGTCTGCTCAATACGGTTGGAGCTAAAGGCAAGCTCTAGCCTTGCTGTGAATTCACGGCTACCCCACGTTTCATCATTTCTAAAAAGAGGGTGTTGGCGGAGTGTTGCACTACCTGTTTCCAAAATGAGGGATTGCGCGCCGTTTTTGTTTGAGGTGGCGACGGGGATCCACTCAAGCATGCGACCAAAGCCATGTGATGGAAATCCTTCCCGTCCCCCAAACCAACCTAGTACGAGAGGATTTCCACCTCGAATGGGGCCGACCGGAGGATATTTTGACTTGCTGCTGAGATAAAATATCTCCTGTCCACTTGCACTCATTGATGCTGATAGTAGGTGGGCTCCGGTAGTTGAGACGCGAGCTACTCCCCCTTGCGAGTTGTTTAGCTCTGCTACAACAACGCCCCCGCGCGAACGATCTACTGAAAATGAGATGCCGCTGGAGGAAAATAGGGTGTTCCATTTTCGTGCTAAAGCGCCTTGTTGCGAGATCGTTGGGTCCATAGGCTCCTTGGGCGCGAGTAGCAACTCGCAACAGACACTTATCGAGAGTGAAAATAAAAGCTTTGCAAGCGTAGCCGGCGCAGTCTTCGTCATTGCCTATATGAGTTGAAGAGCCGTGTCAACGGCAGTGGTATGGCGCTTCGTCATTCACTAATTTCTAGCCGAGTTTTATCCCTGTAGCCGGGTTACTCGAAAGTTCCCGGAATATTCCTGGTTGAATTTATTTCCGAACCGGGCACCCCCTAACTAGCTGCATTTATTGAGAGACTGGAGTAGCCCGGCCACAGAGGAACGATGACCTGTCCGACACTATGATTTTTACCCTCGGAGTGACCGGGCTTTCGCGCGCGGTCTCTGAGACAGACGGGTGGCTTTTTATACTAAAAGTAGAAAAAGAGCCGTTTTGATACCCGTCGTTTGATTAATTTTTGAGAAGACAGGTAAGGTCCGGGAGCGACGCCTGTTGGCCACTGTGGCGACACGACTAACGTAGCACGGACGAGAAAACGTAAAGGAATGGAGTTCCTGTGAGGCATCTCTTAGTGTTGACAGCGGCGGCAGCTACTCTCATGAGCTCAGTAGCGTCCGCGGATTTCACGACCCGTCTGTCTGAGGGGCGGCGATTTTCGGTGAGCGCATCTCAATGCCAACTCTCGATCCTCAAGGAGCGTACGAGCCAGGTGTTGATTAAATGCTCACTAACAGGCGTCGCTCTCCGACGCTCGACGAATATTGAACTAAAGCGTGGTCAGAAAGCTCTCCTGGAATCCAAATCGTGCAAGCTCAAGGTTACCACTCGTAGCCCATCGCTTATCAGAGTCGCTTGCGCAGGTATTAGAAGGACTCCATCAACACAAACAACCCCATCCCCTATTGTCATGCTTCCGTTCACAGCTAACGGCATGTTCGAAGGAAGGTGTTACCTCGATGGAAAAGATACCGGCGAGGTAGAGAGCGGCACTGGGTACTGTAGCGCCGATGGACTCACCTACGTTGACCGAGCACCTGCGAACGGACTCGTGAGTGGGCTGCTGTATCAGCGAGGACTCGCCTATAGCGGCATCTATCAGGGCGGACTTTACAGCAACGGCGCCATACTCACATCAAGCGGGTCTCTCGACAAAGAGACCTTTCAAGGAACAGGTTTTGTCAGCTCGAATGTCGGCATCAGTGCAGACACTCCGTATACATCACCTAGTAAAGTACTTGTTCAGGCTGACTCCAAAATAGTAGTGGTAGGACACGCTTTTAACGATGATGGTGGAGTCAAACCCGTCATTATCCGATACGTGAGCGACGGAACGCTTGACCCGAGCTTTGGAACTGGGGGGGCAGTAATCCTTCCCTACGGGGACCCTATAACCTCAGTTTTTCAATTCGGGGAAAAGATTCTCCTCGGAACTACCAATCACATTGTGAGGCTAAATTCCGATGGTTCATCTGACATCACCTTTGGCCAAGGCGGACAGGTAGATCTTTCTAGCGTGGGCTACCTAGCGTACGAGCGGTACATGGCTTTTTATGCCGATGGTCGGATCGTGGTGGCAGGACGAGCCTTGAACCCTGGGGTGCCTATTGTGGTGGGGCGTTTCAACACAGATGGCTCGATCGATACCTCCTTTGGCACAACAGGACTCGTTACTATTAATGATAGTCCTGATATGTACGGTGTCAGGATAGCTACTCAGCAAGACGGCGGAATAATAATCTCTCGCAGTGGGGACATCAGTGGGCCTGTGGTTTCTCAGGATCAACTCTATCGTCTGAACAGCAACGGCTCCATCGACACATCATTTGGCGATCAAGGCAAAGCTGGTCTGCCAAACACATCAGGTATCGCTCAGATTGCAACCCAATCGAATGGAGGGATCTTGGTAGTAACGGGGTCACAAGGAAAATCAATCTACCGAGTTAAACCAACGGGGGGACTCGACACAGACTTCGGAATAAGTGGAGTTGCTGTTTTGCCTGGATTGCCCAGTGAACGTTCGAGCGGATTTGGTATCGGAACTCTGCAAACAGACGGAAAGATCCTCTTAAATGGATATAGCGAAGCCGTGACTAACCAAGGCTCAATAAAGTCAGTTGGACTTATTGTAAGGCTGACTGCGACGGGAGGCCTCGACAATTCGTTCGGAACAAACGGAATCAAGGAGTATAATTTCGTCAGCACCGGGTACAACGGCGTCGCGAGCCTCTCAGTACAAAATGACGGACGCATCGTAGGCGCGGCTGGCGCTATGGACGTGGATGGCAGATTCAAGATCTTCACATTCAGGTTGTGGTCATAAATAGAAACGCTCCCCCTCCGGAGCGAGCCCCCTGAGCCCCCCGACTCGCCGGAAAGTCTTGGCCGACGAGTTGACTTCACATCATAAGAGTGGCGTAGCCTTCGCCCTTCGTCTCTACGACAAAGAGTTTACTTATCTCTGTAGCCGGGCTACTCGAAAGTTCCGGGAATATTGCTGGTTGAATTTATCTCCGAACCGGGCGCCCCCTAACTAGCTGCAATTATTGAGAGACTGGAGTAGCTGGAGTAGCCCGGCTACGGAGGAAGACTGGCCCGGCTACAGAGGAAGCAGAGGAAACTCTTCGGGCTTTTGTTGGCTGATGCTCTGGGTGTTCGAATTAGTTCGCTGCTGAAGAGAAGAGGATGTATGAGGCAGCTTCAACGCCTAGCTCTTGAGAGATCATGGCTTTTCTCTATGTGGCGTGATACCCATCCGCCTCGTCTCGATGAAAATCGAGTATCGGTTCGTTACTTGTTTTTTGAAGGGTTGTGAAATGACTCAGAATACATCTCGCACAAAGCGAGACTTTTCGGCTAGGGAGGGAATTTACCTCAGAGGAGCACTTCGATTTATATGTCAAGATTCGGAGTTCAGATTGCGGAAGGAGCTCCGAGTTCATGACATTAGCGAGAGTGACGGAGTAGTTACGTGGGCGGATGGAAACACACCCTGCGGAACCTCCTCTAAAGACGCTCCGTTGGTCGTAGTACTGGGTGGAGTGCGCCTTGAGGTGAGAACCACGTTGGAGAGAAAGCAGCATGGCATGAAAGTGGCATGCTCGATCTCAGGCCTTGTTCCCGATGAGATCTACGATGCTTTCTCGGTGAAGCCCGTGGACGACTCCGTGCCCCAAAAAAAGAAAAGGCGTAATTAGGTTACTGGACGCCTGGGTCGCAATAAAAACTCGCGGAGCAAAGATCATATTCTTTGCTCCGCACTCCATTTATCCTTTTATCTCAGTAGCCGAGCTACTCGAAAGTTCCGGGAATATTGCTGGTTGAATTTATCTCCGAACCGGGCACCCCTAACTAGCTGCTATTATTGAGAGACTGGAGTAGCCCGGCTACAGAGGAAAACAGAGGAAAAGACAGATGCAGCCCGGTTGTGTGCCGCGCGGTGTATGAGAAAAACTATCTGGAGAGAAACTTTCTGGGGTTCTTTCTGTTGTTCCTGCAGGTTCTGGTACCTATCTATCTCTATTTCTCCAGCCACTCTTCGGTGAGCGCGATTCGTTGATTAGCACGATGAATAGGGTACGATGTCACCCAGGTTTTTGTCCTCATATTTAGGAGGTCCGCATGTTTTTCCGGATGGTTTTGCTGTTCTCACAAGCTTTTTTCTCATTTTTCTCTTTACTGAACCCCCAGGCGCAATGGGAGGTCATCTACGGCCCCCTCCGCATCGGAGAATATCTAGAGCAAAGGTGGAAAGAGGCTCACCCCAGCTATCGAGTCGTTTTCGTTAGAGCGGAAGGGAAGGAGGAAGCCCAAGCCGAAGAAAACGAAACCGAGTGAGTTCGAAAGCTACGCACCCAGGCTTATAATTTGGGTGCATCCTTTTATCTCTGTAGCCGGGCTACTAGAAAGTTCCGGGAATATTGCTGGTTGAATTTATTTCCGAACCGGGCGGCCTCCTCACTAGCTGAAATTATTGAGAGATTGGAGTAGCCCGGCTACAGAGGAAAGACTAGTCCCGGCAAGCGAGGAGAAAAGTAGAGCCGGCCTCCCCCATCGCTGGTACCCCCATCGCTGGTACAACGTACTTTCTTTACCGACAGATACTGTCCATTTCGAACCACAGCGAGCGCTGGCTGACGGCTAGAGGTGGTTGGGCTACGTGTCTTGAAAAGTAGGGTGTACCAGCCGCTAGGAGTACCGGCCGCTAGGATGAGGTTCTAGCGTAAGGATGTGGGATAAGAGGTCCTCAAGACAAA
>Ga0214921_10006427_pt1 | contig 16119 bp, 31 predicted proteins | sample LL1505_MetaG_FD_177992 | JGI IMG/M metagenome (GOLD analysis project Ga0214921, IMG submission 177992) | Freshwater microbial communities from Lake Lanier, Atlanta, Georgia, United States - LL-1505 | ecosystem: Environmental > Aquatic > Freshwater > Lake | place: USA: Georgia | collected...
CTCCGAACGAAATTTCTTGCCTATACTGCGGGAATCGGGCATCGTGTCCCGCTGTGGCAAAACTAGCTGTACCAGTTGCGAGGGCGAACGACACAACTTTGGCGAAAAATTTACCAAAGTTAATCGACCCAAAAAAACTAACAACACCAACCCTACGTTCTAACGCAGAGGTTACTCGTAGGATCTTGGAGAAGTGGTGTGACGCAGTTAAGCAGTGGTGCGATTCTGTGAAAGAACATAACGTTAGTGCTGTGGTAAACGGAGAAGATGTTCCGGGCTACTCGATTCGTTACCGAAAGAATCCGAGAAAGATTTTAAGCATCGACGCAGCCTTCGAAGCTGTGAAGGACAGAATGAGCCGTCCAGAATTCGAGGCTCTCTGCTCGGTGAGTATTTCCGCGTTGGTAGAATCAATATCGTCCAAGTTGGACGGAACTGTTAGCGCTGGGAAACTGCGAGATCAACTCGTAGGTCAACTAGAAGAAGTAAATGCAATAAGCGAAGAAATAAGTACACCATACTTAGGACCAAATAAATAAACTAATAAATAAATAAGGAGTATATATGAAAACATCATTAAAATCAGAAAAGGATACGAAAAAAGAATTGGCTGTAACGGAAGGCGCCCAGTTGGCGACCGCTCCCGCAGGCTTTGAGGAGGCTGGCGAGATTCTCGCTTCCGACCTTAACACGCCTCGCTTGCAGCTTATCAACAAAATGAGCACCTTGAGCGATACCTTTGCTCCCGGCTCATGGGTCTTTGACAAGGAGATCGTTCTTGCTGACGGCAAGACGCCCTTTGAAGCGACCGTATTGGCCATTCGCAAGAGCTACATTGAGCTCTTGGAGTACGGCACCGAGCAACAGCCAAAGAGGGTGACGAAGCTTAGCGAAGTTGCAGCTCTTGGGCAGATTGCTTACGGAAAGACGCAAGCGGATGCCATTCGTAAAGAGAATCAGATTCCCTTCACGGAAATGGCAGATTGCTTGGTTCTTATCCCAGCTCCGGAAAAAATCAGCGAAGTGAACGCTTTGCGTTTTTCCGAGGAGTATAACGGCAAGCGTTATGGACTAGCAATGTGGACACTTCGTGGTTCCGCATACAAATCCGCAAAGCAAATCTTCACCAGTATGCGTTCCGTTCTGCGGAATGGCTTAGAGGCTGGCAAATGGGAGTGTGTTTCGAAGTATGTTTCGAAGGACACCAAGCAGAGCTGGTACGAGCCAAGCATGAGGCTTTTGGGTCTCCACGACGCGAAGTTCACGGAGTGGGCCAAGAAGATCAAAGAAGGCATCGCGACGACACCCTCGGCAGAGTAACTAGTCGTGGCAGAAACCTACCCCAGCCCGGAAGAAGTAGCTTGCGTTGCGAGCGAAACCATTCTCGCTTTGATGACTCGAGGAGGCACAGCTTCTTCGGGCTCAGACAAGTCCGGGCCGGGGGATTGGTTTTGGCGAGATAACTTTCGGTACAATACTGACAGAATTATTTCTCACTTGTCGGCAGCTACCCAAATGATTGACGGCAATAAGAATATGGATGCGGAGGGACCCGAGGGACATTTAGCTAGAGCCTTATGTAGAGCAGCTTTCGTTTTTATTAAATTCAAGAAAGGAAAAATTAAATGAGTGCTACTGTAGAAATTAAATTCTTAGAAAAAACTGATGAACCCGGAAATGTAAAAATTGAGGTTTATACCTCTAAGTTTGAGCCTAGTCAGGCGGAGCTTACAATGGCCAGAGCCTTTCATACTTCGGTTGTCGATTGCATCGATGATGTGGTTAAACGGACAAACGAACAAAAATCTACAACCCAAGACACTGAGGTTAAAAAAGATGCACCAACAATCATTACGCCCGACAGCTATTGACTTTGAAAGTTACTACGACGACCAACTCAGCATCGGGATACAGGGACAAGAAAAGTACTTAGAGCAAACTGATGTCTATATGGTGGCTATTGCCTCCGATGACGTCAATTATTGTGGCCCAGTTGAGAAGGCTCCGTGGGAGAAGATTGATGGGCGCCTATGGTTAGCCCATAACTACAGCTTCGACGGTTGTGTGGTGGAGGTTCTTCGTAGAAAGGGAATTATCCGAAACAGTAAGGCGGGGGCACAGTTTTGTACCTCTAACTTAGCTGCCTACCTACAGTGTCCGAGAAGCTTGGCTGACGCCTCCCACTTCTTGCTTAACAGAAGCATATCCAAGGACCCCCGAAAGTTTATGAAGGGGAAGCATTGGAAGGATGTGGAAGAGGAAAAGAAAAAAGAGATTATCCAATACGCAGAGGCAGACGCGAAGACTTGCTTGGAGCTGTTTAATAAATACTCCGCGAAAATGCCCGCTCACGAAGTAGAGCTAGCGAACCACACTACTGAGATGGGGTGGAAGGGCTTGGCCATCGATAAAGAAAAAGTAAAGCAAGGCATCGAGAAGTTAGAGTGGGCGATGATTAAGGCCGAAAGGGAGATTCCTTGGGCTCAAGAAGATCTTCCCCCACTGAGTCTTGTTGAATTGGCGAAGTGGTGCCGAGATAAGGGCATTGAACCACCCGTCACTACCAACGAGGACAGCCCCGAGTGCATTGAGTGGGAAGAGAAATACGGGGAGAAATATCCTGTGGTTGCAGCTATGCGAACCTACCGCAAGGCCAATACTATTCTTTCCAAGATTAAAATTCTCGAGACAAGAATGCGACCCGATGGAACTTTCCCCTACGGCCTGCGATATTGCGGAGCCTTTACGGGAAGATTTTCCGGGGACAGTCGCTTCAATATGCAGAACCTTCCAAGGGGAGAAATCCTCGGTGTAGATTTGCGTAGTTGTATTATTCCAAGGCCCGGAAAAATATTTGTCATTGCGGACTTCGCGCAAATTGAGCCACGAGTACTTGCCTACATTGCAGGTAACGAAAAACTTCTTGAGGCGATGCGGGAGGGCTACGGAATCTATGAAGCGTTTGCTGCCGGCGCCTTAGGATGGCAGGGAAAACCCGGAACCTTTAAGAAAACTGATCCCTCTGGATATATGTTGGCGAAGGCATCCGTTTTGGGGCTGGGTTATGGCGCGGGGTGGAAGAAGTTCAAGCAAATTGCGGCGATGCAATATGGCTTAAAATTAAATGATGAAGAGGCGTCGAAAACGGTTGACAACTTCCGTACACGGAACAGACAGATAGTTAACCTATGGCAGAAACTCGAAGCAGGACTGAAGAAATCGCACAAGACGGACTTCGAGGTGGAGCTTCCGAGCGGAAGGAGTCTGGTGTATCGGGGGGTGGACGACTCCCTCCGGAATCCCTATGGGAGACCTGCTTGGGGCGCCTCTCAGGGGTATGCGAAGGAGAAAGTGACATTATGGGGTGGGAAGCTTTGCGAGAATGTTATTCAAGCTACAGCAAGAGACATTCTGGCGGAGTCAGTTCTACGCCTAGAAAAGAGTGGATTTCCAGTGGTATGCCATATACATGACGAAGTCATCGTAGAATGCGACCCGGACACCAACATTGAAGACATCAAACAACTTTTATGTAAGGCGCCTGAGTGGATGGAGGGTCTTCCCATCGACGTCGAGGCCGAGAAAGCGGAGTTCTACAAGAAATGAAATCGACAACGTTATTCAAGCTACCGTCCCTTTTGGGACATGAAGTAAGCCCATGCGTGCCTTGGGAGGAGAAACACCCTTCTTGGAAGACGCCGAAGAACAAGCAGGAGGCAGATGCAGCCGCCAGCGACCCTCACTATGACGGATGTTATATTTCCGCCTACGAGGGTCTGACGCCGGGGCTTCGGGTAACCGCCACTAACAAGCCCTTTAAGATGCACGGCATTATTGCCGACTTCGATTGCTTAGTTAGACCGGAGGATATGGAGGAGACCTTCAAGAATATGCGGGATGAGAACCGCCCGACGGCCTACCATAACACTATGTCGGGGGGCGTGAGGGCTATTTGGATGTTTGAAACCACCATTCCAATCTATGGAGAGGCTCACGATACAGTTGTTAGTCATTTGTTAGATGTCCTTCATATCAAGAAGCTTTTCCCAAGGCTTGACCCTTGTGTGAAGCAGGCCAATCAGTATTACATTTGGAGCCCGCACAATCTAACAGTTACTAAGAACTTATTGGCCTCGGAGCGGTTAAACGCCATTGTCTTTGATGCCTTGGATCGGAAGAAAAACTTTAAGGGCAGCGGAGATGTGGAAATACCCCTTGAGGAGGTTAAGAAGAGAGTGGAGGAGCTTTATCCGGGGGGATGGACTGGCTCCTTTGAGCCGAAGAGCCGTGGTAATCCTTTTTGGAACCCCAGCCGTAATTCCCCACGGGCAGCGATGGTTACGCCGACGGGAATGGTGGCCTTCGGTGAGGAGAAAGGTTTCTTTACTTGGGGAGAACTCCTTGGAAGAGATTGGGTGGAGGGCTTTGAGCAGGCGAGATTTGGTAGGCCTTCTGCGGAGTGGTTCTTCAACACCGATAGGTACTGGAAGAAAGATAACTACGGAGCTTGGAGATCCTATGCGAAGGAAGACGCGAGATTGGAGATCCAACACCGCTATAGACTCTCGAAGCGCCCACGCAATCCCGACGACCTAAGTGAAGTTGACCGCGCCTTGGTCCACATCCGAGAGGTGAACACCGTCGAGGGAGTTATCCCACTCCCCTTCCATCCGGAGGACGTAGTTTACTTGGAGGACATCGGGAAGGTCATCAACACCTCGAAGGTTCGTCCGATGGAGCACGCAGAGAAAGCCGGAGAGTGGGGGGAGCACTTCCCATTCCTAGCCAAGTTCTTTACGGGCTTCTTCGAGGACGAAGACTCCGTTGATCCTCTCCCATACTTCCTTGCTTGGATTAAGCGCTTCTACGTAGGTGGCCTGCACAAGAAGCCGAATCAGGGTCAGGCAATCTTCTTGGCCGGAGGCGTGGGTACGGGCAAGACTCTATTGGGTCAGGTTATCCTTGGGTACATTATCGGGGGCTTTAGTGATGCCTCTGCGTATCTTTGCGGTTCTACAAGCTGGAACGGACATTTGCTTCGCGTTCCCTTGTGGAGCGTCGACGATACAATGGCAGCCGTAAGCTACGACAAGCACGCGGCCTTTAGTAATATGATTAAGCGAGGAGTGGCAAACGTCACGCACGTCTACGAGGAAAAGTATGCCCCCACGGTTAAAATGACTTGGAAGGGTAGGATTGTCGTGACGATGAACGATGATGCCGAGAGCATTAACGCCATCCCACTTCCAGACGGGAGCATCTTGGACAAGATTATGTTGTTCAAAGTCGCTCACCGTAGATTTCCCTTCCCGAAGGGAGATGTGCTGGAATACACTATCAAACAAGAACTACCACATTTTCTAGCGTGGCTTATGAAGTGGGAAATACCAGAGGAAGTAATTTCAAAGGATGAGCGCTTCGGGGTGCGGAGCTACCATCATCCAACCCTTCTTGCGGGAGCCAAAGTGCAGACCCGTGGAAATATGATGTCGGAGCTCATCGACCTTTGGGTAGAGACCAAGAGGGAGAAAGAGGAATCTGTTTGGGACGGCACGGCTACCGACCTGTTCCTAGATATGTCAGTGAATGACAGGCTTACCTCTGTAATCCGAAGCTATATCCCTTCTGCGGACGCCCTTGGTAGGCGTATGTCGATTCTGTTGAACATTCGTGAGGACATCAAGAGAGCCATAACCAAGGGTAGGGCAAAGTACTTTATAACCATCCCAGCCTTGGATAAGCCAAAGGAAGGGGTTAAACTGAAGCTATGATCTCTAATATGGAGGTAGTTGCGTCGATTGCACTAACATTGCTGTATTGGGTATTTATGTACATATTATTGCCAGTTGTGTGCGTTACCCTTGCAATTCTACTGTTAATAGTAAGTATTGCCTTCGTTTTGGTGGTTAAGAATAGGTACAAAGGGCCAAACTGGTTCCTGCGGAAACCAAAGCGCCCATTCCCATAACGGGCAGATACCGAAGCGGTTAAACGGGGAAGACTGTAAATCTTCTGGCTTACGCCTTCAGTGGTTCGAATCCACTTCTGCCCAACCCTTTAAACAGCCATTTGGGGTGGTCTTGTACCCGGGGGGTGGACTTAAATAGGCTTGGTTTTTGATTTGTAAGTCGTTGATAACCAAAGCCGGGGTGGACTTAAATATACTTACTTAACTTTAAAAAGAGTTTATTATAGTATGTATATGTGTTTTGCTCAGAGCCCCGAGCCCTGTGGCCGGGAAGTCTTTGGGGGTACTTACTAAGTCCAAAGTCCACCCTGCGTTTTCTTTTGCATTTTGCAACGAAACCAGTACAACTTGCAAATGACGTTTCTACCAATTGAAAGGTGGGTGCAGACACCCTTAGGCCAAGCCCTTTGGATTGCCGTCATAGACTACGGCGTTAGCCATAATCCAGTTTATCTTGTAGAGCTATGCTCAACCGGAGAGCATCGTTGTGTAGATATGAGAGAGATCCGAGGAATGGAAAATCAAACCTATGATATGCCAAGGCCCAAGCAACCCGAAGCACGAGACCCGATGATATGAAAACTCTATCTCGAAGCGCGAAACGCGAAGCAATAGCCGAGCTTAACGAAGACGCTATGTTTGCAGACGATCACGACAACGCTCTTGTCGGATTCATGGAACACTTTTCAGTTGGACCAGTTGCAGTCTACGACAAAGCAATTGTCCTAAAGAACCTTTGCGAACGAGACGGTATGAGTGAAGAAGATGCCGAGGAGTGGTTTTACTATAACATCCTTGGTTCTTACGTTGGCGACGGAACCCCGGCCTTTTTGACTATTTTGAAATGATCTTTGAAGATGAAGACTCTATCCGGATTCTATCTACGGGCGAAATTATACCCGCCGGCAAATGGATTGGCCGCTATGAGCCGGACGATGATTATATTGTTTACTACACTTCCTCAAACGGTTTAATGTTTGGGACCCAATCGTCGGACATTGAAATAATAAAACGCAAAGGATCTTGACCCATGAGCGATACAATCAATAATTCAAATAAGCACTGGCCTCAAACTGAAATGAAGAAAGATTTCTCGTTGGAGCGAGAGTTGGATAAACTTCATAAGTTTTACGGCAAAATTGTGGAGCACTGCGAAATGTACCATAAAGAAGTTAAAAGCCTTACCGCACGCCTAGACGAAAGTTGGTCTATGGTTAAATCCAGTAACGACACCATTCTTAAACTTCAGGAAGAAGTAAAAGCCCTACAAGCAAAGATGGATGCAAACTCAAATGATTTCAAAAACCTCCCCCAGTAAAGAGTTTCTTTTTAAGATCCGGAATACCCGGAAAATAAACATGATCGAGTTGGACATCGACTGCGCCCCCCATGTTATTGACGATCTTGTGGCCTACGGTATGAATTTAATTAAAGATGACAAAGAAGCCCTCTTCAACTACGCCTTCAACGCGGCCCTCAAAGAATATCTCCAAGACAAAAAAGCCAGTGGGCCGGCTCGAAAAAGCCTTACAAAAAAAGATTCGAAGCGGCGAAAAAGCTCTTGATAAGTATTTGGCGATCCGTACCAAGCGGCTTGGTAAGTAAGCTTCTGCTTCTACCTTCTTTAGCTTTCTACCTTCTCGGCGATCTAGTTAGCCGAACCCTTCTCCGTATTGGCCTTGGTTACCGGCTGTACAGCACTCTTATGGAGTGGTCGCTGGTCTTAGACAGAGAAGACCGAATCTGGAAACCCGTAGATACTGTAAAATAGTCGAGGGGTGTTAAGGATAGAAGCGTGGGCTGTCTCCCTTACGGGGTTCCCAATTTTTGTCCGGAGTTTTCCTCCGACTCTAATCCCCTCATTATATATACGCCGTTTCCGGGGGCCAAAATCAACCAAAAATAATTTTTTTTTTTGTAAGAGGGTCAATAATTAGCGAACGCGGGGCGGGGGTGGGGGCGGGAGGGGGCGTGCCTGAAGTCTGACGCCTGCGTCTGAAGACAGGGGTGCCCCCGTCATCTGATAAGTCGCACAATAGACAGTGTATCAACTACGTTGATATCTGTCTAACAATCAACGACGTTGTTTAACTGCCTTCGGCAGGTTTAACTGACGTTTCAATCGCAATCGAATCCCGAATCTGATTCGGGTTCGACTTCAAATTGGGATTCGAAGCGAGGAAAGCGACATTGATAATCGGACGATTATCACCTTTAACTTGCTGTGCTTCAATACCATAGACTGACTTTGCCACACTATGAACCTTGTTCATAGCGTTGAAAGTAGTGTCGACCTCTGAAACCGATACCATTGAACTCTGTTCAATAGCAACGAGGCCTCGGTCAACCTGTTTCTGCACCCTTTCAAGATATCGTTTCTGTAAATTAGTAACATTGTCTTCGACAATCGACTGCTGTATTGCAATAGCTCTATTGGCTGTTTGCTCTAGTATTGCATCTCTCTCCTCGAACCATTTACCTCTTGATACCCAAGAGTTAATGGTTCCCAACTTGAGACCATACTTCTCCGCCAACTGATTGTTAGTGAGTCTAGTGGTCATGTAGGCAATCTTGACCTGCTCTTTAACGTTCTTCCCAACTCTATAACGTTTCCCGTTATTAGAGTTGCTTTGCTCTGTTAAGCTCATCTTCAATCTATGCTACAAAGAGTTAGAACCATAGCAATACCGAAGCACGTTGAATCTTACGCGAGCCTTTTAATAGTGTATTGCATTGCAATACTCTATTAACCCTTGTCAACGAAACACTTTCCTCTGTAGAAATTACCCCGTTTATATATGACTATTCAGATAGTCATATTTAAACGACTCTGAAAAGCGACGCCGTTTACCCTTGGATCCTTTAGATCCAAGGATAAACGAACAAAATCCTACAGAGAGGCGAACCCGTGTCCGCACCAGCTTGCAAGCACCTAGTACGCGAAAAAGCGTACGTCATGGCGTACACATAACGCGACTTTTCACCTTCGGTGTCACCGCCGTTTAACCGACCTCAACCTATTTAGCGACATCGAAACTTGCCGTTGGCGAGATCGGCGTCGAACCCAAAAAAAGGAAAATCAATAACATGACAACATACGAACAAGCATATACGGAACTCTGCGAACTCTTCGGAGTCGAGAGCGACGAAACCCTCGCAATTAACCCGCCGTACCTAGTGGACTAGTCCACTACACAAGGAGACCACCACGATGAACCTACCCACCTATAGCGAAGCCGTAGCCACGGAGATCAGCACGCTCCGTAAGCGTTTGGAAGTGCTCGAGCAAACCCTTTGCCTCCCTCCGAGGAAAGCCAAAAGCTCCCTCCCAAGCTGGCTGAACGACAGCGACCTCCGCTCCCACGAACAGAGGAGAGCCGAGTCCGCTCACTCTGCGACGAAGCTCCGCATAGAGTCTGCCTACGTTGCCATCCTCGAAGGACGCTCGGCGTCACTCAAGGATTGTGCAAGGGAGCATCGAGTGAGTCGCTCAACCCTAAAAACTGCCTTCAAAAGCTGAACCAAAGGAGAATACATACATGACACCCGAAGCCCTACATACACTCGACGGCATAGTCCGCATAGCCCTTCCGCTATTCGTGACTGGCCTATTCATAGCCTGCTTCCGCAGATGAACGAAAGCCCGAAGCCTTCGACCACCCCATAGGGGTGTCACCGAAAGTTTAAACGGCTCAACCTAATTGCCATGAACAACGAAACCGCAACCATCCTCGACGAACTCGAGCAACGAGTCTCTGATATGTATGTCAGCGACTTGTCTACTGGCGAGAACAAAGGTGCATCACCCTTGGACTACGTCCGCTGGGCAATCGAGGAGATCGAAGCAAACCACCAACCCATCCTGAAAGGATAAAAAAACCATGAACAAAACCCGCGAACAATGGCTACAGAAGGCAGTCGAAGCACTCGACTCGAAGCTCTTCAAGCCGAAAAACCTCTCGCTCCCCAAACGCATCCGAGTATCCGTCGGATGGCCAGGGGGGCGTGCAGATAGGAGTAAAGCTGTCGGCCAACACTGGAAGCCAACTGCCTCCTCTGACAACCACCACGAAATCTTCATCTCTCCGAAGATCGCCTCGAACGGACTGGAAGTCCTGTCCACCTTGGCACATGAGCTTGTCCATGCACAAGTCTTCGCCGAGTACCCCGACGAAGGCCACGGGAAGAACTTTCGCCGAGTGGCCAACGCCATCGGGCTCGAAGGCGACCCGAAGGAGTGCGGTGCAGGTGAAAAGCTCCGCAACGGCTTACTCAAGGACTTCATCCTTCTCGAAGGCGATTTCCCCTCGGGAAGCATCGACTTCACACAGCGGAAGAAGGACACCACTCGCCTCATCAAGGCCGAGTGTAAGGCTTGCGGATTCGTAATCCGTACGTCCCGCAAGTGGATTGAGGACATCGGCCTGCCCATCTGCAAGTGTGGCGGAGATTTCCACGAACCCAAATAACCACCCTAAAGGGTGTCACCGAAAGTTTAAACGGCTCAACCTAATTGGCCAACCGAAAGGACAACAACGACCATGAACCCATACAACCTAACACTCAACCAACTTCGCCAAGAATGTGCGAAGCGTGGCATCGGCTCCCCCAAATGGAGAGCCAACGCCATCGTCGACGAGCTCCGCTCTGCACTGCAAACCGCAGATCGTGATACTGGCGACTACACACCCACCCCAACCCCACAGGAGGACACACCATTGAAGACCGAAACCCCCACACCTACACCTAGCGGTGACGCATTGGCAAGCACACTGCTCCAAGCCCTGCTCCCTCACCTTCCACAGCAAGGCATCCAAGAGGCTCGAGTACGGCAAATCGTAACCGAGATCATCGAAGCACGAAGCCCGAGGGAGGTTCGAGTTGAGCTCCCCTCTGGTGAGAAGGTTGACGTTGGAATTGTGCATCAAGCGTTTAACCGCATCTTGCAAGCTGTCTCCGCAAACATCAGCGGTGGCATCCTGCTCGTCGGCGGTGCTGGTGCAGGGAAGACAACGACCTGCCACAAGGTGGCCGACGCCTTGAAGCTCCCCTTCCGCACCATCAGTGTGTGTAAGCAAACCACCCTCTCCCACCTCGTCGGATTCATCAACGTAAGCGGGGAGTATGTAAGTACACCCTTCCGTGAAGCCTACGAAAAAGGTGGAGTGTTCCTCCTCGACGAGTTCGACGCTGGCAATGAGAACGTGGTGCTGGCTCTCAACTCCGCATTGGCCAACGGCATCTGCGAGTTCCCCGACAAGCAGATCGAGCGACACAAGGACTTCCGTTGCCTTGCATCGGCCAACACCTACGGCACTGGTGCAACCCTGCAATTCGTCGGTAGGAATAAGCTCGACGGAGCAACCCTCGACCGCTTCGTGGTCATCGAGCATGACTACGACACGAAGCTCGAGATCGCCCTTTGCGGAAATGACAAGTGGGCAGAGCGAGTGTTGAGCATCCGCAAGTCCATCGACAAGCTGGGCATCCGTCACATCGTCAGCCCTCGGGCATCCATCAACGGAGCCAAGCTACTCGCCATCGGTTGGAAGCAGGCCGAGGTGGAGCAGGCGGTCATCTGGAAGGGCTTGGACAAGAGCGAGGTACAGCGAGTGCTGGCCACCCTCTAAAGAGGTCACCCATCCACAACCTACGTCAACCTAACTGCCAACCGAAAGGACAACCTACCCATGACAACCAAACGTTCCAACGCCTCGGACTCCTCCAAGGCAACACAAGTATTCCCGCTAACCTTCGAGAAGTTCCTCGAGATTGCGGGAGACCCCGACCCCTCCAATAACAGCCGTTACAACTCGGCGAACCAACAGCCCACGTCCAAGACATGGGCAGATGGCGTCGACTACTTCGAGAGCGTAAGGCGTCTCAAGATCGGCTGGCCAGAGGGCGTGAAGAAAGCCCGTGAGTTAAGCTCGAAGCTCTATTCACGTTTAAACGCCGAGTACAGCTTCCAACGTGACATCAAGTTCGACACGACTGGTGACTGGTTCGACATCGGACGAGTGCTCGAAGGTGAGCCCGATTGCTGGGGCTCCGAGATCGACCTCGACGACGAGTTCTCCAACGACAAGCGTGGGAAGATCGTTCGGGTAGCGGTGAATGTCGGGGCGTCCTGCTCCTATAGCTCGGAGCAAATCCTCCAACGCGGAGTGTATGCCCTCGCCATCGTCGACCTACTCGAACGACTAGGCAAGAGCGTCGAGCTCACGGCCTCATGCAAGGTTGAGAAGAACGGCAAAATCTGGGGCTGGGAATTGCCCTTGAAGCAAGCGGGAGAAGAGCTCTCCCTTGACCGAGTGGCACACATCCTCGGTAGCCCCTCGGGCTTTCGCCGAAGCTGGTTTCGAGTCATCGAGCACACTGACTACCCCGATTGCGGAAGCAGTCTCGGATGCCCTACAGACTGGACAGAGAGCGAGCTCAAGCAACGTCAGGTGGACATCTACATCGGAGCGTTGTTCTCGGGGAATACCCCTTGGCAGGGCAAGACGGACACGAAGTTCATCATCGAGCAACTGGCCAAGGCGGGCATCAAGTTAGAGCGTGAGGAGGATGCGAAGGCATAACAGATTTGGGTAATGGGTACTGGTGCTCGTGAGGTTCGAATCCTCACGGCATCGGTTAAACGAAACACGAAACATAGGAGCACGAACAATGAAAAGTTTTGCATCATTCGAAAAACAATATAAGCCGAAAAAGCGTACGCCGACAGCGGACGACCCTAGCGAAGACATCCTCTTCGAAACCTACGGAGAGGACGAACAGCTAGTGCGAAAGACGAACCCGAAGCACGTCTGGACACTGCTCGACGGCGAGCACGAAACAATCATCTGTGCTGGTATGCACTTCTGCAACCGCATCAACTACCTCATAACGGAGACCGCATGGGACGATAAAAACCTATGCTTCCGCTATGTCGACTAAAGGAGAACGAACAATGGACAAATCAATCTACTCACTTGCGGACATTCAAAACATCTGCGACACCCACGAATGGTCAGCACTCGTAAACATAGGCGGGGGACAAATAGAGGTGAGCGTCTACGACGATAGCGATGGCTTCGGCGTATTCACCCCCACTGAAATCGATGCGGAGACGTACACCTTTAGGTTGTATGACTGCCCATCAAAAGGAGAAAACAAATGACACAAGCCGACACACTGCGAAAGATTAGAAAGCTGACGTCATTCAAATCCGACATCGGGTTTGCAAACGTCGGACACGGAGAGGCGATCGACCTCATCGAGTACGTCAACAAACTGGCTACACAAGCCCTACAGAAAGGAAAAAAGAAAAAATGAAACGGACGATTGAAATTGAAGATACCCTCGAGGAGCGGGTGGCGAATGCCATCGAAAGCGTACAAGACGAACTCAAGTCCTACGTCGAACAGAATCCCGAGACTGAAGAGCTCCCATGTTTAAACAACGACTTGGACTACAGCGGTGCCATCCATGAGATCGTCGACGGGTCAGTTCCCATCTACACCTACGAGATCGAAACCACATGGTTCCTCCATGCAAGAGAGCTCGAGAGTGCCTACGAAAATGCGGGGCTCGGAGACAACCCCCGAGAGAACAACGGCATGAGTGCCATCTACTGCTACATCATGGAGCAAGTGCAGGAATGGTACCACAAACACGGCGAGGAATACTTCGAAAAGCTCCCGAAAGGAAAAAAGAAAAAATGAAAGACGCAACCCAAATCATCGAGGAGATCGAGGCACGACTCCTTGAGTACACAAACCTCGGCATCGATCATGCGAACGACCAGAACGCAGTGAACGAGCTCGAGAGTGCCGTAAACGAACTCCAACACCTACTCGAATGGATAAAACAAAAATGAATACTATCACAAAATCTGTTCAAGCGTACATCGACCACCGCATCGGAGAAATCAACCGAGAGGTGACCACGAAGCACGAAGAAGCGAAGCGTTCGCAAGGTGAGCAACTCGGCTACATCCTCGGATGGATAGGCGATTGCCAAGCAAGACGCAGTGAACTGCACGCCGTACAGAACTTCCTCCGCAAACTAAACCCTAACCAAGAAAGCGTTTAACCACTATGGCTAATGCTAAAACATACAAACTGATGGACGGAGAGAAACGGAATCAGGCGAACCCTGACACCTTCTCCATCCCCGAACTCAACGAACGAAACAACCTAGCCCTCGACGAGTGCTATGCGAAGCTCGGCTTCGTCATGCCACGGCGAAAAAATAGAGTATCCGCAGAAAGGATGTGGGTACGAGTAAAGTCAAAAGATGCGAAGGGCACCTACACTGGTGAGCTCGCCAACGAGCCAGCCTTCGTACCGAATCTATTTTTCGGAACACCCGTCCGCTTCAAGGCGAAGCACGTACTCGACATCCAGATGGTGAAAGAGGAGGACAGCGATGAATAAGACCTACACTAACGAACAAGTAAACGCGATCTGCGAAGAGTGGGGATGGAGTGTCTGCGAATGCTCGAACGAATACGAGAACAGCATTCAAGTGTGCACCCATCATCACGACGACTACTTCGGCAGATTCAATAAAACCATTGACGGAACTTACAACTTCGAACTAAAGGACGTTTAACCATGAACAAACCAGTGAACAGATACCTCATCGACTTGGTAAAGTTTACCGAGCGACTTCGGAAACTGCGGGACAGCGATGCGAACCCTTGCAACGAGGAGAACGCAGAGGGCTTGTGCCCTTGCCACACCTTCGACCAAGCCATCGATCAACTCGAGAACGTGCAAAGCATTCTCAAAACTCTGTAAAGGAAATCACCCATGATGATATACACACAAGGAAACGCGAAGACCTCGGACGGAACACCAGCCTCCGTGCTTACTCGCCCCAAGCCACACGGCTTCGGCATACCACCCGAGCATTTGGCCAAGGCCGACCGCTATGTAGTGCTGGTAACAGACATCCGCGACAACGAACCTCCGCATTCACTCTGCGAGCTGTACGAGGCCGAATCGTTTAAACCCTATTACTCGGAGCGTATCGATCAACATTAACAACTTTTCGTGGAACAAGACGTTGCAAATCAACGCCAAAACCCCGAAATGTCACCGAAACTGAACACACCTCAACCTAAAGGACAACCATGAGCGACAATAAAAAACCAAACAACGACGAACTAAACGAAGCACAAAGACAAGCACGCCTCGAGGAGATCGGGAAGTGCATCACCGACTTCGTAAATGACGACCGCACTCCCGCCATACTCAAGTGGGGCTTACAGATTCTCTTCATCGCTACGTCGGATGAAGACACAAAGAGCGGAGTAGTAGGCGGTTTGCTGGCCTGCGGACACAAAGCCTTCGACAACGCAATCTCCAAATCGCGAGAGGAGGGCAACGAAGCCTTGGCCAAGAAGCTCGAAAAAGATAAGAACGACATGATTAAGCTCGCCCTTCAAGTCGACTTCCGTGGTGCGGTAACCTCCGTACTGCGAACAAAGCTGGGCGAGATTGCAGACGATGGCGAGGAGACCGAGGAGGCACCCGCCCCGAAGGTGATAGTAGTCGAGCAAAAGAAACCAGTATCGGAGGACAACGTACCGCTACCCAAGCAGAAGAAGGAACCAAATCCTTTTGCAGGGAGGAACTAACATGAGATTACAGACAAAAGAACAAATCCAAGACTGGCTCAAGAGCTACAAGAAGAACGATTCCTTTGCGATTCTCTTTTGGACAAAGGACGAGATAGAAGAAAACCTTGGACGTAAGATCAAGGAGACAGAGTGGAAAAGAGCGGTCAATGCCGTTGACTCCGACAGCGAAGAGCAGGTGCTTGGGGAAAACCTCGAAGAGCACTTGAGCGTCTAACAAGACGATGAGTGGGGCAGACTTTGTAGTGGGTTCGACCTTTCACCCAACACGAAGGCTGAAAAGATGGGTTGGTTACCCATCGTTCCCTACTTGTCGTTTAACCGAAAGGAAACACTAACATGAAGTATATTGTATTTGCGGAGAACACGACCTACTACTCGATGGAGGTAGATGCCAATAGTGCGGATGAAGCAAACAAGATTGCCCAGCAGAGCGACGGAGCCGACTGGACGGAAGACTCCGCAGGCAAATGGATTGTAAGCGACGAGCTCACTTGCAGGAAACCAAACAACTAGGAAA
>Ga0214921_10006428_pt1 | contig 16119 bp, 15 predicted proteins | sample LL1505_MetaG_FD_177992 | JGI IMG/M metagenome (GOLD analysis project Ga0214921, IMG submission 177992) | Freshwater microbial communities from Lake Lanier, Atlanta, Georgia, United States - LL-1505 | ecosystem: Environmental > Aquatic > Freshwater > Lake | place: USA: Georgia | collected...
CAGCAGAAGAAGTCGGCAGGCGGGCGGAAAGTAGGCGTGCATGGCGGCTCGGGGCGGGAGGGATCGCCGGCGGGACTCGAAAACGCCGGGCCGGAAAACCCGTAGATTGTACCGTGCCGCAAGGCCCCCGCCCACGCTCGGGTCGCGTCTCTCAAACGCCATGTCCACCAAGAAAAAGCCCCCGCAGCCGACCGCTTCGGCCCCCTCGAAGTCCGGCGGCAAGGCCGGCAAGGACGCCAAGGCGGAGCGGCCTGCCGAGCGGGTGGTGGCGGAGAACCGCAAGGCCCGGCACGACTTCGAGATCCTCGACACGCTCGAGTGCGGGATCGCCCTGGTGGGCAGTGAGGTGAAGAGCCTGCGGGGCGGCCGGATGAGCCTCGACGAGGCCTACGGTCGGGTCGAACGGGACGAAGTCTGGCTCTACGGCTGCGACATCCCGGAATACGAGAAGGCCAACCAGCTCAACCACAAGCCCAAGCGGCCCCGCAAGCTGCTGCTGCATCGCCGCGAGATCCGCACCTTCGCGGCCCAGGCCTTCGAGAAGGGGCTCACGCTCGTGCCGCTGAAGATGTATTTCAAGCACGGCCGGGTGAAGCTGCTCCTCGGGGTCGGCCGCGGCCGCAAGGCCCACGACAAGCGGGAGAAGCTCAAGGCGGCCACGGCCCGCCGCGATATCGAAGTCGCCCTCCGCGGGCGATCCCGCGGAGGGCGATGAGAAGGCGTCGAGGGGCAGCGGCGCGGGCTCGCGGCCCGTGGCTCATTGGGCGGCGACGAGGTCGCCGGCGGGAACGTCGGTGGAATCCTCGGGATGCCAGAGGGGCATGCCCCGCTGGATCCGCTCGGCGAGAATATCGATCTTCTCACGCGAGCCGGCCGGGGCGTGCGTCGGCACGAACTCGGAGGTGGTGACGGGTTCGAAATTCTCATCGTGGCCATACAGCTCGATGATTTCGAAGACATTGCGGATCCGGGTCATCGACACGAAACAACTCCTTGGGTGGTGAGGGCAGATTGACGCAACCATCAGGCCGGCGGCACCCCCGCCGGGCATGGCTGCTTGGTTCCCGTGAACACGCGGCGCGGGCTGCCGGACAACCGAGTTCCCCGGCAACAATCCGGATGGGAACAGCAGGCGGCGGGCCATCGCGAACGCCCGCTGACGATGCGGCTCGGCGAGTCGCGGCGGGCTACGGCGTTCATGGTGAACCTCCGCATTATGGATCGGCGTTCATGCAAGTCAAACAATTCGGCAGCCCGGTTTTGCGACCGGAAAAACCGGCAATCTTCGCCGCCGATTGCCGCGCCGATCGCAGGGAACGTACGCTTGGCGGCTCGCCCCGGGGATGCAGGCGCGGCTGAAGCCGCCCGCCCAGCGGGGTGGGCCGTGGGCGGCCCGGGCTCCGGTCCGGCGGCCGCCGCAACCGATGCCGCAGCTCACCGGACCGCTCGCCACCTATCCCGCGAGGGTCTCCTTCGCCGCCTACGTGGTCACGATCCTGGTCGGCGGCGTGGTGCTCACGCTGCCGGTCTCCCGGCAGGCCGGCCGGCCGCCGATCTCGCTCGTCGACGGCGTGTTCACCGCCACGAGCGCCTGCTGCGTCACGGGCCTGACGGTGCGGAGCACGGTCAACGATTTTTCCACGTTCGGCCAGGGCGTGATCCTGGCCCTGATCCAGCTCGGCGGCCTGGGCATCATGACGATCACGACGCTGGCCACCTTCCAGATCGGAGGCCAGGCCACGCTGCGGCAGCGGGCGGTCGTCGCCGACACGCTGGGCGTCAAGTCGGGTCGCGACCTCCGCTGGGTGGGCCGGGCGGTGCTCCTGACCGTGGTCGTTTCGGAAGCCGCCGGCTTCCTGCTGCTGGTCGCCGCGGCCTGGGGCACGGCGCCGGCCGCGGAGGTCGCCTGGCGGTCGCTGTTCCACTCGGTGTCGGCCTTCTGCAACGCGGGCTTCGCCCTGCACGACGCCAACCTGATGCCCGACGCGGGGCATGCCGGGATCAATCTCGCGATCTGCGGGCTGATCATCGTGGGTGGCATCGGTTTCCCGGTGATCATCGATGTCTGCCAGCGGCTCCGGCGGCCGCGGGACTGCTGGCAGCGGCTGTCGATCCAGTCCAAGCTGATGCTGATCGGCACGGTCGCGCTGCTTGCCCTGGGGGCGGTCTCGTTCTGGCTGCTCGAGTGGGACCAGGCCTTGGCTGAGGAGCCGCTGGAGACGCGGCTCCTGATGGGCGTATTTCACTCCACCACCTGTCGAACGGCGGGGTTCAACACCATCGACTACGGCACCCTCGCCAGCTCCACGCTGTTCCTCACGATCATCCTGATGGCGATCGGCGCCGGTCCCTGCTCCACGGCCGGGGGCTTCAAGGTGAGCACGCTGATGACGCTGCTCGTGAGTTCCTGGTCGAGCTTCCGGGGCTTGCCCCGGGCCAACATCTTCCGCCGCACCATCCCGGCCAGCGCCGTCCGCCGGGCCGCCGCCACGGCACTCCTGTTCGGGGCCGTGGCCACGGTCGCGCTCGTGGCGCTGTTGGTGGTCGAGTCCCGCAATTCCGCGTCGGACCGGCCGCGGTGGTTTCTGGAGTCGTTGTTCGAGTGCGTCTCGGCCCTGGGCACGGTCGGACTGTCCACCGGCATCACGCCGCTGCTCTCCGACCCCGGCAAGATCGTGCTCATCGTGCTCATGTTCGTGGGCCGGCTCGGCCCGATCTCCGCGGCGGTCGCGCTCAGCCGCCAGCGCACGCCCTACCAGCCCGAATACCCCGAGGAGGAGCCGCTCGTCGGCTGACCGACCGTGAAAGCGACCAAGCGATTCGTGATGCTCGGCATGGGCACCTTCGGCACGGCCCTGGCCCGCAAGCTGGCGGCCAACGGCTGCCAGGTGATCGGCGTCGATTCCCGGCGCGAGCGGCTCGAGGCCGTCAAGCACGAGATCCACGAGTGCGTGATCGGTGACTGCACCGACCGCGAGCTGCTGGAAAACCTGCCGCTCCGCGACGCCTCGGCGGTGTTCATCTCGCTCGGGGAGACGATCTCGCTCTCGCTGCTGGCGACGCTCCACGTCAAGGAGCTCGGGGCCCGGCAGGTGATCGTCAAGGGCGTGACCCAGGAGCACGGCAAGATCCTCGAACACCTCGGCGTCGATCGCGTGGTCTTTCCGGAGGAGGAGGTGGCCCGCCAGCTGGCCGACAAGATGACCTGGCCCAACGTGCTCGACTTCCTGCCGATCGATCCCGACTACAGCGTGGCCGAAGTCGCGATGCCGGGCTCGCTCTCGGGCAAGACGCTCGCCGAGGCCAACCTGCGGACGGCGATCGGCGTGCACGTGATGGGGATCAAGGACGTGCTCACGGGCAAGTTCGAGATGTTTCCCGACGGCCGCCGCAAGCTCCTCGACGACCAGGTGCTGCTGGTGGTGGGTCGCGCCGAAGAACTCCAGGCCCTCCGCGACCTGCCGTAAGGGCGGCCCTCTGCGCGCGCAGCTCGGGGTCGCCCATGCCATCTCGCGGACGCTCGCGTGGGCCTTCTGCGCGCGCAGCTCGGGGTCGCCCATGCCATCTCGCGGACGCTCGCTGCGGCCCTCCAGGCCTCCGCTCGCTCGGAGGAAACCTCGCTTTCGCCCTCCGGGCTGCGCTCGGTTTCCTACGCCGCTCGATTGGCATGGGCGACCCCTCGCGGGCCAAGGTGCACTGCGACAGAACACCCTCATCCCTCGCACGCCGTTAGACGCCCGGGGAAGCGTGGCCCTACTGGCCCGGTGGACCCGGCGGGAGCGCGATCTCGATCTCGCCGGGCGGCGGCGGCGTGGTGGAGGGCTTGGCGGCGGCGTTGGGATCGAAGGCGGGCGTGTCGGTGCCGGTGCGGGCCACGAGATCCGCGGTCAGCGAGATTTTCTCGCCCCCGGCCGGCTGCAGTTCCAGCTTGTTCACGCCCCACGTGCCACGGGTCTTCTTGCCCTCGACCACGATCACCCCCGTGGCCTTCGTTCCTTTCGCCTCGAACTCGAGTCGGGCGATCCCGTCGGTCTCGTTGGCCGTGCCGCGAACCGTACGGGAACACTCGACGGGCTTGCCGAGCAGTTCGGCGACGCGGTCGTTGGCCCGCACCTCCTGGGCCGCCTCGATCGCGAGCGGGTGCTCGGCCAGCCGGCTGCAGCCGGCGGTGAGGGCGATTCCGATCAGCAGGGCGGTGCGAACCATGACGGGCCTCCGTGCACGTGGGTCGTTGGGGAACCGGAACGCGGCAGACCGGGCGGCGGTCACGAGCCCTTGGCGTCGTTGGCCCGGCACCACGCGATCTTCTCGGCCGTGGTCGTGGGCAGCGGGCCGGCCGGCGCGGCGGCCTTGGCCGGCGTGACGACCGGCTCCGGAGCCTGTTCCGCAGCGGGTTCGGGCTCCGCGGCGGCCGGCTCGGCTGCCGGGGCCGACTTCTTCGCGCGGGCCGCGGCGAGGATGTCGGCCGTGGAGAGTTTCCCGGCCGGCTTGGCCTCCGCCGGCGCGGCGGCGGCTCCGGCCGCCTTGCCGCGGGCCGCGGCCAGGATGTCGGCGGTCGACGGCCGCTTTCCAGCCGCCGGAGCCGCCTTCGCCACGGCGGGCTTGGCGGCCGCCGCGGGCTTGGCCGCCGCCGGCTTCGCGGCCGCCTTCGGCTTCGCTTCGGCCGGCTTCGGCACGGGCTTGGGGACGATCTTCAGGGCCGTAGGATCGATGTCGTACCAACCGATGTTGTTGAACTGTTCGAACTCGACCAGGCAGCGGCCGTTCATGTTGACGGTCTTGACGATGCCGGTCGCCTGCGCGAACCGCGCGAGTTCCGGCGCGGGCGAGTCGATCACGACGTACTTGTCGGTCCAGTCGGCCTTGAGCCGCTCGATGGCTTCGAACATGGGTGGTCGCGGGAGGGGGAAATCCGGGCCTGAACGTCGAACTCCAACCCTGAAATGTGATCGATCGGGCGGCAGGCCGCAAGCCACTCGCCCCGTGCCGCCGGGGCGGCTCGCCGCGGGCGGTCACGATCCGCTTCCGGGGAGTGGCTCGAGGCCCGCGGGCCCGATCCGATACGACCAGCGGACGGTCGCGGGCGGCGGGCCCGTGCGGTCGGCCGCCACCCGTTGCGGGTCGCCGTCCCCTGCGTAGGTCGAGCCCAACCAGCCGGCCGGTTCGGCGATCCGGCACGCCGCCTCGAACAGGAGCGTGTCGGGCCGGTCGGGGCAGGCGACCACCGAGAGCGAGAAGTGCGACCGTCCCGCCAGGCCCACCCCGAGCACGGCCGGCCGGGAGCCGGCCACGACGAGCGACACCTCGACGAGCGCCGGCGAGGCCGGCCAGCGGGGGTCCGCCCCGGCCGGGCCCGGCCCTTCGATCGAGCGCCAGCGTCGGCCATCGGCGAGGAGCACGACGTGTTCCCAGCGGTCGCCCGCCCAGGCGAAGCGCACACTCGTCAGGCCGGCGAGCAGGCGAAGCGGCGACTTGTCGGCGGGCGTGGCCAGGAGAGGAACCTCGCGAGCGGCGGCCCGGCGGGCCGGGGCGGGGTAGCATAGCGGGCGGCCGTCGTCCGGCGGTGGCCGTGTCCGGAGCCCTCCATGGAACCGCGTCGTTCGCTCGGCTGGCCGATCCTGCTCGGGGTCGTGCTGATCGGCTCGCTCGTGGCGCTCACGGTGGGCTGGGTGCTCGTCAGCATCGCTGCGGCGCTCGGGTCGGGCAACGCGGCCTTCTACTGGGCCGTGCTCGGGGTGGGCGTGGCGCTCCTGGCGGTGGTGCTCGCCGGGGTGATCGTCTACCTCGCGCTCACCGTCAAGGCGATCGCCCTCTCCCAGCGGCAGAGCAACTTCATCGACAGCGTGACCCACGAGCTCAAAAGCCCGCTCGCCTCGCTCAAGCTCTACCTCCAGACCCTCACCCGCCGGAGCGTGCCGCCCGAGCAGCAGGCCGACTTCCATCGCTTCATGCTCCAGGACGTGGAGCGGCTGGACGGACTCGTCGACCATCTGCTCGATGCGGCCCGCACGCTCCATCGCCGCCCGAGCGCCAGCGACGACACGACCGAACTGCGGCCGCTCCTGGAGAGCGTGCGGGCCGCGGTCACGCAGCGGCACGCGGTGGCGGAAGACCGCGTGCGGATCGAGTGCGGTCCCGGCCTCGCGGTGAAGGGACGGGGGGTGGACGTGGAGATCGTGATCCGCAACCTCGTCGACAACGCCGTCAAGTATTCGCTGCCCGAGCCCGAGGTCGAGGTGACCGCGGCCGCCGCCGACGGCCGCGTGACGGTGCGGGTGGCCGACAACGGCCCCGGCATCCCGCTCGCCCAGCGGCATGCCGTGTTCCGCCGGTTCGTGCGGCTGGGCAGCGAGCTCGAGCGGAGCACCCCCGGCACGGGCCTGGGGCTGTTTCTCGTGCGGTCGCTCGTCAAGCAGCTGCGGGGCAAGGTCTCGGCGAAGGGGCGGATCGGCCGGCCGGGCAGCATCTTCGAGGTGGAGTTGCCGACCGCGGCCCAGGCTTCATAATCGCCGCACGCCCAGGCTGCGTGGCCTCGTCCGGGGCTGCCCAGGCCGTGTCACCGGACGTTCGCTCCGCCCATCCTGGGCTCCGCTCACTCCATGCTGGCCACGCCTCGCCATCCCTGGCTTCGCTCGCCAGCAAGGCCGGCTCCACGGCCTGGGCAGCCCCTCCCTGGACGATCGGGCGAATCCCTTCCCAAGCCTTCGGACTTCCACAACACCCCAGGACCACCGCCGTGCAACCAGCCCTGCCGCCCGCGCCGCCGCCCGACCTCGTGCCGATCCGCCGGGTGCTCGTGAGCGTGTTCGACAAGACCGGTCTCGACCGGCTCGCCGCCGCACTGAAGGCGGCGGGCGTCGAGGTGGTGAGCACCGGCGGCACGGCCCGGGCGCTCGCCGCCCACGGTCTCGACGTGATCGACATCTCGACGGTCACGGGCTTTCCCGAGGTGCTCGACGGCCGCGTCAAGACGCTCCACCCGCACGTGTTCGCCGGCATCCTGGCCCGGGCCGACCGGGCCGACGACCAGGCCGTGCTCGCCGAGCACGGCATCGGCAGGTTCGATGCGGTGATCGTGAACCTCTATGCCTTCGAGGCGGCGGTCGCCCGGCCTGACTGCCGGCCCCACGAGGCGATCGAACTGATCGACATCGGCGGCCCGAGCCTGGTGCGGGCGGCCGCCAAGAACCATGCCTTCACGGCGATCGTGACCGGCCCGGACCAATACGACGACCTGATCGCCGCCGTGGCGGGTGGCGGCACCACGCTCGCCGGCCGCAAGCTGCTGGCGGCCCGGGCCTTCGAGCGGACGGCCGCCTACGATGCCGCGATCGCCCGCTGGATGGCCCGTCACGCGGGGCTCGTGGCCACGGGTGCCGGCGTGGCGGCCGCCGGGGCCGCCTGCGACGACGAACCGCCGCTCCCCACGCGGATGTCGCTCGATCTCGAGCAGCGGCTCCCGCTCCGCTACGGCGAGAATCCGCACCAGTCGGCGGCGCTCTTCGCCCCGGTGGGCACCCACCTCGGCCTGGCCGGCCTGCGGCAGCTCGCCGGCAAGGAGCTCTCCTACAACAACCTGCTCGACCTCGACGCCGCCACGCGGCTGGCCGGCCTGCTCCAGGATCCGGGCGCGGTCGTGATCAAGCACACCAATCCCTGCGGCGCCGCCTCGGCCGCCGGCACGGCCGAGGCGGTCGCCACGGCGATCGCCGCCGATCCCACGAGTGCCTTCGGTTCGATCGTGGCGGTGAACCGAACGTTCGACCTCGCCTGTGCCGAGGTGCTCGCGGCGCCGGGGCTGTTCGTGGAGGTGGTCGCGGCCCCGGCCTTCGAGCCGGCCGCGGTCGAGCTGCTCACGACGAAGCCCTCCTGGAAGGCCAGCGTGCGGTTGGTCGAGATGCCGGCGGGCGACCCCTGGGAGCCGACGGCGGGGCTCGAGTTCCGGAGCGTCGCCGGCGGGTTTCTCGCGCAGCGGCCCGACGAGCGTTGCGACGATCCGGCCACCTGGCGCGTGGTCACGACGCTCGCGCCGCCGGCCGAGCTCACGCCGGCCCTCGACTTCGCCTTCACGATCGTGCGGCGGCTGACGAGCAACGCGATCGCCGTCTGCCGCGGCACGAGCCTCGTGGGCGCCGGCACCGGCCAGACGAGCCGGGTCGATGCGGTGCGTTTGGCGCTCGAGAAGGCGGGCGAGCGGGCCCGGGGGGCCGTGCTCGCCTCGGACGCGTTCTTCCCGTTCCCCGACTCGATCGAGCTGATCGCGAAGGCCGGCATCGCGGCGATCGTGCAGCCGGGCGGCTCGAAGCGGGATCCCGAGGTGATCGCCGCCGCCGACGCGGCCGGGATCCCGATGGTCTTCACCGCGCGGCGGCACTTCCGCCACTGAATTCAAGGCTTCGCGGCCATCCATGGCCCGCGAAGCCTTGCCCGCCCGCCGGCTACACGCCCGGCGGGCCATCCCTGGCCCCGGCGGGCTTGCCGGGCCTCCGCCCGGCGGCAGCACCTCCGGGCGGCCGTGTTCGTGCGCGTTTCCGGCGCGCTGCGTGCTTTCAGACGAATCGCTTGAATGCGTCTGCCGCTTCGTCAACCGTTGGACTGCTCGGGGTTGCCCGTGCCCCGGAGCCGGCCTTGCTGGCGAGCGAAGGCATGGATGCCGAGAGCGAGCCAGCATGGAGCGACCGAAGGGCAGGCGGGCACCGATCCGCGCAGCGGATTGGTCGCGAAGGGAGCGTCCGGCGACGGGGCACGGGCAGCCCCGAGCTTGCGTGATGCGTGATGCGCGACACAGGGCGTGGGTCGGGGCGAGTACACTCTGCGCATGCTTGACATCCTCGACGAGATCGTGGCCCGGAAGCGGCGGGAGGTGGCGGCGGCCCGCGAGAGCGTGCCGCTGGCCGTGCTCGAGGCGCTGGTGCCTCATGCGCCGCCAGTGCGGGATTTTTTCACGGCGGTCTCGGCCGGGCCGCCGATGCGGCTGATCGCGGAGTTCAAGCGGCAGAGCCCGTCGGCGGGCGAGATCCGGCCGGGGGCCACCGTCGCGGAAGTGGTGACGGCCTACGAGGCCGCCGGGGCCGCGGCGCTCTCCGTGCTCACCGACCACGCGGGCTTCGGCGGCAGCCTCGCGGATCTGGAGGCGGCCCGCGCGGCCGTGGGCCTGCCCGTGCTCCGCAAGGAGTTCGTGGTCGACTTCTACCAGGTGGTGGAGGCGCGGGCCCGCGGGGCCGACGCGGTGCTCTTGATCGCCGAGTGCCTCGACGACTGCCACCTGCGAAGCCTCTACCGCGCGATCCTCGACTACGGGATGACGCCGCTGGTGGAACTGCACGACGAGGAAAATCTCTCCCGCGTGCTCGACCTCGGGGCCACGCTCGTGGGCGTCAACAACCGCAACCTGAAGACGATGACCACCGACCTGGGCCACGTGCTGACGATTCGGGAGCGGGTGCCCGACGAGGTGGTGCTCGTGGCCGAAAGTGGCATCAAGACCCGGGCCGACGTGACCCGGCTCGAAGCGGCGGGGATCCACGCGATGCTGGTGGGCGAGTCGCTGTTGAAGCAGCCCGACCCCGGTGCGGCCGCGGCCACGTTGCTCGGCCGCTAAGCGCGGGCGGGCGACCCGGGCGCGCCACGCCGGCGGCCGTCAACGGGCCGGCCCCCAGATCTCCTCGAGCAGGGCATGGAGTTCGGGGAATCCAGTCTTCAGCTCCGCCCGGTTGAAGGGCGCGAAGTCATTCGCGCCAAAGTAGGCCTCGGTCATCTCGGCGAAGAACTCCTTCTGGTCGGTGAGACCGTAGTGCCGGGTCCGCGAGCCGTCGAAGAGCAGGGCGTCGTCGCCGGCGCCGCCGCTTTTGAACGCCTCCCAGGCGGCCATGATCCGGGGATCGTCGAAGCCGAGCACCTGGTCGTGGTAGGCGTGGGCCAGTTCGTGGAGGATCACCCAGGGCTGCTCGGTGACGTTGCGGCGCGTGGCCACGTGCTCGGCCCGCGGCAGGTGGACGCAGCGGGCGAGGCTCCGCGGGTAGCCGTGGTTGGCGAGCCAGTCGCCGCTGGGGTGATACTGCATCGCGCCCAGGTCGCCGCAGGAGCGGTCGAGCACGATGGTCACCTCGCGGATCCGGGCCAGCCGGTCGGCCGGCATGACGATCCGGATGTCGATGAGCTTGCCGCGGAGAAACTCGAGCGCCTCCCGGCCCAGGTCAGCGTGCTCGCCCCCCGGGAGCAGGCAGTCGTCGACGAGGATCCGGAAGCCCTCCAGCCGCTGCTCGGAGCGGGAGGCGGGCTGGCCGGGGCGGGCCGCGCGAGCGGCCTCCGGTTCGGCGGCGCTCTGGCCGAGGCCAGGCCCGGCGGAAGCGGCGACGAGCACCGCCCGCATCAGGACGGTGCGGGCGGAGGGGCGATCGCGGCGGGAAGGGTGCATCGGGCGCTCCAGGTGAGCCGAGGATCTCAGGGGGCGGCCACGAACCGGTAGCCAGTGCCGCGAACGGAGAGGAAGTGGACGGGCTTCGAGGGATCCGCCTCGAAATACTTTCGCAGCGCGAGCATGAACGTGTCGACCGTCCGCGTGGCCGGGGCCCTGGTGAGCCCCCAGACCTTCTCCAGCAGTTCCTTGCGGGGCACCACCTTGCCCTCGTGCTCGACGAGATATTTGAGCAGCTTCATCTCCAGGCTCGTCAGCCGCACCGGCTCGCCCTGCACCCGCACCTCCCAGGTGTCGAAGTTCACCTCGGCCGTGCCGAACCGGTAGACCGCCTCGGGCGCACCACCGCCGCCGTTGCCCGGCGGGCCGCCGCGGTCCACGCGGGTCCGGCGGGCGAGGAGGTTGCGCACCACCGAGAGCAGTTCCTCCAGGTCGAAGGGCTTTTGGAGATACACGTCGGTGCCGGCGTCGAAGCCGCGGATCCGATCCTCGACGAGCGTCCGGGCGGTGAGCATCACCACCGGCACGTCGTCGCCGGCGGCACGGATGGCCTCGCAGACGGCGTAGCCGCTCATGCCCGGGAGCATGATGTCGAGCACGACGAGATCGAACCGCGGAGCGGCCGATTCCAGCCGCTCGAGGGCCGCCTGGCCGTCACCGGCCACGCTGACGGCATGCCCCTCCGCCTCGAGGTTGAACTTGATGCCGAAGGCGAGGTGCTCTTCGTCCTCGACGACGAGGATCTGGGCCATGGTGGTGAAACGCGGGGGACGGGATTCCGGCCCGAATCCTACCGCGCCCTCACCGCGCCACCGCGGGCCGGACGGCCTTCGCGTAGCCGCGGGCCACGAACCAGTCCCAGGCGTCCTGCACCGTGTCGTCGAGCGGCCGGAACGAGTAGCCGAGCTCGTCCTGGGCCCGGCGGCAGGAGAAGTTGTGGTCGAGCATCGACATCGTGGTGGCCGCCGAGTTGACGTCTCCCTCGCGGCGGCGAAACGCCGCGGCCAGGTCGCCCACCCAGCCGGCCAGCCGCACGAAGGGCTTGGGCGCGAAGCCCAGGGGCTGCATCCGGCCCGTCACGCGGGCCATCACCCGCCAGGCGTCGAGGTAGCTCAGGCCGTGGCCGCCGAGGATGTACCGCCGGCCCGTGCGGCCCTTTTCGACCGCGGCGATGATCCCGGCCGCCACGTCGCGGACGTCGACGAAGTCGTTGCCGCCCGGCGGGGCGAACAGCCCCTTGCCCGCCGCCACCTCGAGGAGCATCCGCCCGCTCGAGGGCTTCCAGTCCCAGGGGCCGAGCATGTAGACGGGATTGACGATCACCGCGTCGAGGCCGCGATCCACCTCCGCGAGCACCGCCAGTTCGGCCTCGCGTTTGGTGACCACGTAGGGGCACTCGGGCATCACGCCCGGCGGGGTCTCCTCGTCGGCCGGGGCGCCGTCGGGTCGCAGGCCGATCGCGTCCACGCTCGAGACGTGCACCAGCCTGGCCCCGGCCCGGCGGGCGGCGCGGGCGATCCGCCGGGTGCCCTCGACGTTGATCTCCCGCATCTCGTCGCCGTGCTTCCAGCCGCAGTGCACGAAGGCGGCCGAATGAACGACGCAGGACACGCCGCCCATGGCCCGCTCGAGCGCCGCCTCGTCGCCGAGCCCGCCGGCGACCCGCTCCACGGCGAGCCCCGCCAGGGCGGTGTCGCCCACGGGGCTCGTCTGGCGCACGAGGGCCCGGACGCCGACGTCCTTGGCCAACAACTGGCGGACGACGTTGTTGCCCACGAGGCCGGTGGCCCCGGTGACGAGGCAGTCGCCGCTGATCTCGAACAGGCGTGGCGCGATCATCGGTCGGGACCCAATCTCCAGGCGGCGGTGACACCGAGCCGGGCCGATCGATCCGTCGGACGAACCCGGAATGGATTGTATTTCGGATCGGGCGGCGGGGAGACTTTGACGCCACCCCTGTCCTGCCGAGGTTGACGAACAAACGGCCTCCGGCGGAAGATGCGCCGGAGATCGGCTAACCCCTGAAATCTCGGGGGTTTACGGCGGCCGGTGGCCGCCGGCTGCGGACCGGTGCCGCGGCGGCCGGCGAACGGGCAAGGAGGGTCAGGCGTGACGGACGTGGTCGTCGAGCCCGTGGAGACACGGGGCCAGCAGAAGCGGTTCCTCAAGCTGCCCTGGCGGATCTACGCCGACGACCCCTGCTGGATGCCGCCCTTGCTGCATTCCCAGGAGGAGTTGCTGGGGTTCCGCCGGCACCCGTTCTACGAGCGGTCCAAGAGCCGGTCGTTCCTCGTCCGCCGCGGTGACTGGGACGTCGGCCGGATCACGGCAATCGTCAACGCCGGCCACATCGAACGGTATGGCGAGAACCGGGGCTTCTTCGGCTTCTTCGAGTGCGACGACGATCCCGCCGCCGCCCGGGCCCTGTTCGGGGCGGCCGCCGACTGGCTGCACGCCCAGGGCATGGCGACGATCCGCGGCCCGGCCAACCCCTCGCTCAACTACGAGTGCGGCCTGCTGATCGAGGGCTTCGACACGCCGCCGTTCTTCATGATGACCCACAACCGGCCGTATTACGCCGGGCTCGTCGAGCAAAACGGGTTCGGCAAGATCGAGGACCTCTACGCCTTCTGGGGCAAGACCTCGATGCTCGCCTCGCTCGACTCGAAGCTCGGCGTGATGGTGGAGGGCGTCAAGGAGCGGTTCGGCGTCAAGGTCCGCCCGCTCGACCGCCGCCGCTTCGACGACGAGGTGCGGATGTTTCTCGAGGTCTACAACTCGAGCCTCGGCGGCACCTGGGGCTTCGTGCCGCTCTCGGCCGGCGAGGTCAAGCACATGGCCGCGAGCCTCAAGCACCTGATCGTGCCGGAACTGGCGCTCGTGGCCGAGGTCGATGGCCGGCCCGTGGGCACGGTGTTCTGCCTGCTCGACTACAACCCGCGGATCAAGGCGATCAACGGCCGGCTGTTCCCGTTCGGCTTCCTGAAGCTGCTCTGGAACAAGCGGGGCATCAAGCGGATGCGGGCGATCAGCACGAACGTCGTGCCCGAATACCAGGCCTGGGGCGTGGGGCTCGTGCTCACGGCCGCGCTCGTCCAGCCGGTGCTCGACTGGGGCATGGAGGAGGCGGAGTTTTCCTGGGTGCTCGAGAGCAACCACCTCTCCAAGCGGACGCTCGAGCGGGGCGGGGCGATCGTGACGAAGAAGTATCGGATCTATCAAAGCGACCCGCCGCGATAGCGGCGGGTCTGCGCATCCGCTTGCAAAGCGACCCGCCAAGCGAGCGGTGGGTCTGCGCATCCGCTTGCAAAGCGACCCGCCAAGCGAGCGGTGGGTCTGCCCATCCGCTTGCAAAGCGACCCGCCAAGCGAGCGGCGGGTCTGCGCATCCGCTTGCAAAGCGACCCGCCAAGCGAGCGGTGGGTCTGCGCATCCGCTGGCAGAGCCGACCGGTGGGCCGGGGTTGCCCGTGCCATCTCGCCGGACGCTCGCTGCGGCCCTCCAGGCCTCCGCTCGCTCGGAGGAAACCTCGCTTCGCCTTCCGGGCTCCGCTCGGTTTCCTACGCCGGCTCCATTGGCACGGGCAACCCCTCACGCCATGAACGGTGCGCAAGCTCGTCCAAGAGAGCGTGGCGCGAGGACCTGATCACCGCCGGCGGAAGAGGCCGCGGCTCGAGCGGGTGGATCCGCCTCCCTGGATGACCGCCCCGCCGCCGGGGCCGACGAAGCCACCCACGGAGACGCTGCCACTGCGCGAGGATTGCCCGGCGGGGGTGTTGGAGGCGGGCCAGACCCGCTTGCCCTGACGCTGGGCCTTCTCCCACTGCATCGAACCGTAGTTCAGCCCCGAGAGATTGAACGAGCGATAGGGGTTTCGCGGGCTCACGGCCCGGGCCTCGGCTGTGAAGGCGAGGGCGGCGCCGCAGGTCAGAGCGAACAACATGGGGTGGCGGAATCGCATCACAACCTCTCGCACAGGATGGGCAACCTCGCGAACCGGCGTCGGCCAGCCCACAGGGGAAACCAAAATCGTACGTGGCCTGGCTTGCCCGGGTTCGCCAGCCGACGGGAAATCCCCGCGCGTGACATTTGCCCGGTCGCTCGGCCCTTCGGGAGGCCGGGTGGCGGCCGTCTTGTGGGGGCGCCAGCCCGCTGCTAGCCTCCTCAATCAGGGGATGTTGGCAGTTTGCCGCCGTCGAAGTCCGAGGAGATGTCACCATGTCAGCGAAGCACTCGTCCCGTCGCCGCGCCCGCCGTCCGGCAGGAGTCGAGCGGCTCGAGCCGCGGCGGCTGCTGACGGTCGCGCCCTGGATCATCGCCGGCGACACGGATCCGCTCGCCCCCGATGACCTGATCGTCGTCGGTCTCGATCCCTCCAACCCCGCCCTGCTGCAGGTGACGGTGAACGGCACGGTCGCGGGCACGCGGCCGGTTGCCTGGCGCGGCGAGATCCAAATCCACGCCGGGCGTGGTGACGACGCGATCCGCGTCGAGGCGCCGGGCCTGACCAGGGGATTCGTGTTCTACGGCGGCCCGGGCAACGACGTGCTCGTGGGCGGCAACGGCCCCGACGTGCTCGATGGCGGCGTGGGCGACGACACGCTCGACGGCGGCGGCGGCCCCGACCGGCTGCGCGGTGGCGCCGGTCACGACACGCTGCTCGGCGGCGCCGGCAACGACTTCATCAGTGGCGACCGGGGCGCAGACCTGCTCGTGGCCGCCACGGGCCGCGATTCGCTGATCGGCGGCGGCGGCCGGGATCGGGTGTTCGCGGCGGCCGCCAGCGATCGGCTGCAGCTCGACGCGGCCGACCGGTTCGAGGAGAGCAAGCGGGGCAATCCCGTTTTCCAGCCGCGGAGCGAGGCCGAGCTGCGGCGGTTGCTGCGGATCAACGCCGGCGCCGGCGGCGATGGGCCAGGGTGGCGACAGGGCGAATGGATCGGCTCACTCGCGCCGAGCCTCGGATCGAGCGTCGCCATGAACAGCGTGGCGGCCGACCACTCCGGCACCAACAACCAGGTCGCCGGGGTCGAGGAGGCCGACATCGTCAAGACCGATGGCCGCTTCGTGTACACGGTGGTCGGAGGCGAACTGCTCGTGATCGACGCCGACCCGACGAGCCTGGCCGTGCTCTCCCGCACGCCGGTGCCGGGCCATGCGACGGGCTTGTTCCTGGGCGATGGGCGGGTGACGGTCGTCTCGAACGAGTGGTCGTGGCCCGACATGTTCCAGCCGTTCGCGGCGTCGAGCGAGGTCGTCGACGCATCACCGAGCGTCGCCACCACGGAAGCCCTGGCGACGACGATGGTCACCGGCAGGCTGATGTCGTCGGGCCAGGTCGTGGTCAGCGTGTTCGAGCTCGCGGATCCGGCCGCCCCGGCGCTCGTCGAGCGGACGGAGCTCGAGGGCACGCTCCTGGCCGCGCGAGCGATCGGCGAGAGCGTGTATCTCGTGGTGGAGAACGGCGATGCCCTGCGGGCGGCGGTGGCCGGCGGACCACTGCCCGACGTCCTCACGGGCGCGGCTGTGTATGTGACGGCCGGCGGAGCCGACGGCGGCCTGCTGACGGTCGCCAGGCTCTCCACGACCGACGGCGAGCCGGGAATCGACGCCGCGGCAGTGATGGTCGGCATGGGCGGCACGGTCTACGCGTCGGCGGATGCCGTCTACGTGGCCGGCACGTCGTGGGGCGGCGGGGCGGGG
>Ga0214921_10006429_pt1 | contig 16113 bp, 13 predicted proteins | sample LL1505_MetaG_FD_177992 | JGI IMG/M metagenome (GOLD analysis project Ga0214921, IMG submission 177992) | Freshwater microbial communities from Lake Lanier, Atlanta, Georgia, United States - LL-1505 | ecosystem: Environmental > Aquatic > Freshwater > Lake | place: USA: Georgia | collected...
ATTTGAATTATATGATAATGTATATGTATTAGGAGTCCATATTGCATATAAAGTTGTATTTTGAGATATAGTTAAAGATGAATTTGGATTATAACTAGTACCTGTACCATTGGCACTTGTATTCCAATTTAAAAATGTATATCCCGTTCTTGAAAATCCATTTGAATTATTAATTATTATAGAAGATCCGCCACTAGTGTATGTTTGATTAGAAATTGTACCACTCCCTCCATTTGAATTATATGATAATGTATATGTATTAGGAGTCCATATTGCATATAAAGTTGTATTTTGAGATATAGTTAAAGATGAATTTGGATTATAACTAGTACCTGTACCATTTGCAATTGTATTCCAATTTAAAAATGTATAACCTGTTTTTGCAAAAGTATTTAATAAAGTAGTTATAACAGTATTAGATGGATATGGAGATTTTATATCTATAATAGAACCACTTGTATTTCCATTACCATCATATATTAATGTTACATAATTAAATCCATATAATGTCCAATGTGTATTTGTATTAGTATTTCTCCAATTATTTGTATAACCAGAAATAATAATTCCAATTGTATTTGTTGCATCAGTATCATTCCATGATGCTGCACTAGAAATAGTACCACGAACTAGTGAGTTATTCGATGATACACTGTTTTTATTAGAACCATATATACCAGTATCAATTGTTGTAATTTTACCAATAGTATAACAATTATTAGCTTCAATTATCATTAAATTTATTCCATTTGGATCCCCGCCCCACCCAGGATAATTACGCCCACAATCCTTTCCAAATATTCCACCACCATCTGAACTAATATTTCCAATTGAATAACAATTATTTGCTATTAGTCTAGATCCATTATTTCCACTATTACCACATCTAAAACCAAAAATCCCACCACCAACTGAACTAATATCTCCAATTGAATAACAATAATTTGCTTCAATTATTCCAGAAGAAACCAATCCAACATCAAATGAAAATATTCCACCACCACCATAACCAATAGTTCCAGTCGAAAAACATTAATTAGCAGATATTTTTGCAGAAGCTTGTATACCTAAACCAGCGCCATTCCCAAATATTCCACCACCAGCATCTAGATTATTACCAGTAGAATAACAATAATTTACTTCAATTATTCCAGAAGAATTTGTTCCAGCCTTATATCCAAAAATACCACCAGCAGCGGTTCCAATAGAACCAGTTGAATAACAATTATTAGCTTTAATCGTTGCTGAAGAATGATTTCCAACATTGTTACCAAAAATACCTCCACCATAATCGTTAATAGGACCATTTGAATAACAATAATTAACAGTAATATTTCCAGTAGGCGCATATGATCCAAAATAACCTTGACATATCCAACCTCCATATGGGTTTGATGCAATCAAACTTGATAAACCAGTAACTGTTACACCTAAATTTCCTATAGTTATACTTATTTTACTAGGATTCGAACTAGTAGTTGAAATTGTACCATTCTGAAATAGACCCAGATAATCTGTTATATTATTAATATTAATTTCTTTATTATTACCATCAATTGTTATATTATTTGATCCCATAATAAAATATCCATTTGTACTGCCATAAGTACTATTAAAAACTATATTTGTATTAAATTTAATGGTTAAAGGACTCGCCGTATTACTATTAGTAAATTTAACTGGCCAATTTGTAGCAGTTATTAATTGATTCGACCTTCCATCACTAAATGTACATGTAATTTCAAAAGTAGATGAATTTTGATTAAGTGTTATTATCCCTCCTGCTTGTCCAATAGGAGTTTCAACAAGAGTTGATTGATAATTGACCACTTCTTCTGTAAAATAAATATTTTGTATATCCTCATTTGTATTTTCCAAAACCCAATCACCTCCATACTTAATATTACCGGTTAAATCATTAGAAGCCCCAATTATAGCTTTGGTTTTTTCTTTAAGTACATTAAAATATTTATTCCAGTGTTCATAAAGTAATGTGTTGCAAGCCAAATAATCTAAATGTTCAACATTAAATTGATTAGCTAAATTGATAATAAATTGCATATTTAGAGAATATTCGTTTGTATTTATATCCAGATCATTAAAATCAAAAAGTGGTTTATTATTAGTGAATTCTTTAAGACCTTCAATATTAGAATTATGAAATACAATTGCAATTCTTTTAATATTTATGAAATTTTTAGTTAAAAGTTCTAATAATTCATCATTAGAAGAAGATTCATTATAAATTATTGATAATGATTTAGAATTAGCATAATTAGCGAATTGATCTGGATAATTTATTTTATCGTGAATAAGTATAATATTATCGTATACGTTGTTTTCATCTAGGGTATAAATAAGTGGTATTATTATATTATTAATTTGTAGATGATTTTTATAATTTATAATGTCATTTTGATCAATATCCATATGTTAATTTTTATATAATATAAATTAATATATAAATTAATATTTTTTACACCATAATCTGAATTAATTAAAATTGAAATTTTTATCAGAACTAATTTCATACAGCTCGAGAAATTTTGACTTTACTTAATATTTCTTGAATTGTGTGAAATTAGTTCTGATAAAAAATATATAGTTAGCATATACAATAATATGTCTGATACACAATCTAATAATTTAAGCGTACAAGAAGAAGCAGAATATGTGACAGGAGTAGCAAAAATCGCAGAAGCATCAATAGTAGTAACAGCAGTAGTAACAGCAATAACAATAGCAAATATATTTAATTAAATTGAAACTTTTTATTTAAATTTAAGTAAAAAATCAGTAGAAACGGTACCAGCAGCAGAACCAGGCATGTAGCGAACAAAAATTATGCAATTTCACGCCCACATACTTAAGAATAGACAATGGTCATATCTGAATACATAAAACTGGTCAAATTAAAAAAATTTCTATAGATCTTTGTCCACATATATGTTCTTTAAAAATTTTGATAACTTATAAAGAAATTATTTGTGGTTGAATCAGTTGAATAGATTGAATCGATTGAATAAAAAAATCCAACAAATAAATTAAACTGGATGAAAAATCTAACCAGTTATATTATTATTTTATATTATTATTTTATATAAGGATATAATAATAATGGGTAATTTATCAGGAGGAGAAGAGTATACTCTGAAAAAAGGAGAGTATATTGAAAGAAAAGGAGAGTATATTAAGGATAATGTTAACGATAAAAAAAATTATTCATTAATATTATCGGTTTATTCTAAAAGTGAAGTAATCAAAGACTTATTTACAAAATTAATTGACGATATTGATAAAGATAAAGATGATTTTGATGTTATGTTGTTAATAAGATTTTTATTAATTGCAAAAAAAAATCAGAATCCTAATTATAAATACTATTTAACAGAATCTAAAAAAATATTAGATAAGTATAAGTTTTGGTTAGAAAGAGGTGAAACAGTACAATGTTATTGGTCAGAAAATCATTTAATTAGTTATATATCGTCATTATATTTATGGAATCAATTAAATTCAAAATCAAATGAAGAATGTTTAAAATCAAATAAAGAATGTTTAAAGTTATTAACAATTTATATCGAAAGTAAATGTAAATTTTTATTTCATGAATTTTTATCACAAGTATATTTAAAATATACTCTAAATGCATTGTTAAATATTTATGATTTTATAGAGGTTGGAAATTCTAAAATAATTGAAGATTTAAAATCAAAAGTTAAAAAATGTATAAATATAATAATCCAACAATTTATTGAAGTTTCAAATACCAATGGTATAATTTATTGTGCACAAGGTCGTACATATGATTCTTATAGAAATGATTCAACTGGTAAAGATATAAATAAATTATTATATTTATTAACAGGTAAGCCAAACGAAAACGGTATGTCACCAATTGGTGTATTCCTAGCAACATCAACTTATGAACCAGACAATATAGATTTTAATGTTAATTCAGATTATGAAAACACATATTCGATTGGTTATTGTGATTTTAAACAAAATCCAATATTCTCAGAATTAGATGAATATCAAAAAATAATATTTCAATTGAGTGCTGGATTATATTTTAATTATGAAAATATAACAGATACAATTAAATTATTTAATTATTATGATTTATATAAACATAAACATTTTGGATTAGAAAAATATAAAAATTTAATACAATGGACACCGAGTATGTTATTAAAATTTATATCATTTATATTAAATTCATATACGGGTGGATCAAAATTAACTTTTATAGATTATCATATTTATAATAATAATAATTATACACTTACATCTGCTGAAAATTATAATAAAGGTTTAAGTGGAGCACAACAATTTGTATGGGTAGCAAATGTTAATGGTTCATCTGTTTATACACAATCTGGTAATTCTTTCGGATCCGGGCACGTCGGGTCAACATTAAATAATAGTCATTTACCATATATTAAACAAAATAAAGATATTATTATAATGATGTATAGACCAGGCTTTATATTAAGAAATACAAAATTTATATCAAAATATGATATAAATGTTTATTTAAAATTTATTAAATCAGATTTTGATGAAGTAGTTTATGATAATAAAAAAAATTGGTTATTTGGAAATAAACAAAATACATATATTGCAATATATTCAACTTCATTAAAAATAAAAAAAATAAATTCAGATGATGTATATTATAATGACTCACTCAATCAATGTTGGATTATTATTTTAGGTGATAATAAAAAATATGAATCATTGGGTGATAATAAAAAATATGAATCATTTGACGATTTTAAAACCAAAATATTAACTAATGCAAAAATTAAATTTAGTTTGAAAAATAGATTATCAAATAAATATATAGGATCAATAGATTATAATAATAAAAATATTGAAATTATTTGGTAATTAGATTATTATCCGATTATACACTATATTATGGATTATTTACTCAAAAATATTCATTTGATACCCATTTCAGAAACATTAGAATCTATATTTTCATATATAAATCTATCAAAACCATTAAATAAAATGAGAGCATTGGAAATTGGTATAGGTAATGGAAATTGTTCAATACCTATGTCAAAAAAATTTAGATCATATTATGGTATTGAACCATTGACTCATATTTATGATGTTTTTATCAAGACCTGTTCAGCCAATAATTGTAGAATAAAGTCCTATAATATGAATTTAGACAATTTTGCCAAAACCACTGATAAAAAATTTGATATAATAATTCTAAAAAATGTAATTCATTTTATTGGTTATGATGAATTAATTAAACAATGTAGAAAAATAATAAAAAAAAATGCATTTATTATAATTCAAAATCCACAACCAAAACCTAGTAATTGGGGAAATAATGAATTAAATGCTGATTCATCCGAATATAACGAGATAAAATGGTTAAAATTAAAAAAAAGATTAGAATCACATTATGAAATCTTATCTAATAGTGAATATTTTGATAAATTTGTAGAAGATAATAAATCAGTTTTTTTCGTACTAAAAACTTACAATAAATTTACTTAAATTAATAAGATTATTTGTTTGTTTATTTAATTTCCTCCTCTGAATAATTATCATTTGCTTTGAATTGTATCATATCAAAAATTGATTTAAAATCTAATTTTGTTAAATATTTTAAATTGTCAAGATTTATAAAGATATATTAGATTTTTAAGAAGTAGAAAAAAATACATATGGTATTGGATTATTAAATTTTATTGATCAATCAATTTTTTCAAAAATCCCATTTAATTGTGTATTAGTATAGTCAAACTATTTTATTCATTTAAGCTAATATAGAGTATTTATTTCCTTGATCATCTATAATAATTAGATTAGATGGTATTAAATAAAAATCTGATATATTAGATATATTTGTTAGTAAATATGGAAATAAAGGTGGATATGGTGAATTATAATTACGATTTGGATTATTAAAGGTATTATCAAAATAATTCAACTTGTATATCAGATTTTTATTATTTTCATAATTAAAATAACATAAATTTTTATAATTATTAGTTATTATCTTATTAATGTTATTTTTATTATTCAAAGCAATATATTCATTGGCAAATATTATTCTTTGAATATATATTTCTGGTGATTCACATATTGAATAATCATCTATTAATTGAAATGGAAAAAGATATAACTTTTTATTATTAATTATGTAAAATGAAAATTTGGTTATATAAAATGTCGGAGATATTAGATTATTATATTGAATTACTTTATCAGATGTAATTGCTCTAGAAACTTCATACTTAATTGAATTATAATCATATCCTTTAAAAGTAATATCTTGATATAATAATTTACTAACCAATAATTCATAACTTGTAGCCACCAATTCAATAGTTTTGTTATTATTCATTTCTATATTTTCATTAAATAATCTAATTGAATTATCATTTTGTATAATAATATATCCATTATTATGTTCAATTATTTCTTTTATTTCATCCAGTACCAAACTATATGTATAATTTGATTCCATTTTTAAAACATAACAATCGTAATTGTCTGTATTATCTGGATTATCTGGATTATCCGGATTATTCGTACAATTATAATCTAAATTATTTTCCTTTGGTCTTATGTATGTATTGATTTCAATATTTGATAATTTTTTACTTTCGGTCGTTATATTCTTGTAGAAAAAATATTCATTATTATTTTTTACCAATAATCTATTACCACTAATATAATATTCTGAAGTATTATTATATTTGAAATCTGTAATTATCAAATGAGATGAATTTGTAATATATGATTCTACATTATATAATTTTACATCATATTTGGTAATATAATTAGTTATATTTTCGTATATTAACATAAAATAATCATTAAATGTAAAAACTTCAAATGGTTTATAATTTATTGCTTCTTGCTTTAATTTACTTATAAAATAAAAAGTATCATTTGTTTCGATTATAAATGCATTGTCCATTGAATATACACCTAGAGTATTATTTTTATTCATCCCATTAGTAATTATTGTAGATGATATAGTATATGTTTTATAATCATTTGGATTTGGTGTTAATAATATTGTACCAATATCATTTTCTTTAACTATAGGATATTTTTTAATTTGAATAGTTGGTTGAATAGTTGGTTGAATAGTTGGTTCATTTATTGGTTGAATAGTTGGTTGAATAGTTGATTGAATAGTTAGATTTAGTTCATTTATTGGTTGAATAGTTGATTGAATAGTTGGTTGAATAGTTGATTGAATAGTTGGTTGAATAGTTGATTGAATAGTTGGTTGAATAGTTGATTGAATAGTTGGTTGAATAGTTGATTGAATAGTTGGTTGAATAGTTGATTGAATAGTTGGTTGAATAGTTGATTGAATAGTTAGATTTAGTTCATTTATTGGTTGAATAGTTGCTTGAATAGTTGGTTGAATAGTTGGTTGAATAGTTGGTTGAATAGTTGGTACATGTGTTAAATAATAAATGTTTATTTTTGTTGAAAAAAATGCATTTTTATCTACAATTACATCTTGGGATAATATTAGTGTGCGTAAATTATTACTACCTTCAAAACTAAAATTAGCTATACTTTTAATATTGGTTATATTTACATTTGTAAGTTTTGAACAATTAGCAAATGCACGTTCTTCAATAATAGTACCAATAATAGTACCAAAATTATTATCAGTTAATTTTCTTAAATATCTATTACTAATATTATTTTGAACATTATATGTGGATATCTTAATTAGTTTAGAATTTAAAAAAGCATTTTTATCAATTAGCATCCCACCAGATGGAATTAATACATTCGATACATAACTATTTTCAAAAGAATTATTACCAATCTTATTTATAAATGATGGTATAGTTAAATTATCTACACAACTTTTCCCATTTATAATTGTATTAGAATTAATAGTTAAACATGAATTAATATTATTAAATGTGGGTGCGATAGTTGGTTGAATTGTTGGTTGGATAGTTGGTTGGATAGTTGGTTGAATAGTTGGTTGAATAGTTGGTGAAACTTTAACATATGATGGAATAATAACAAAAAAAATAATAGGTAATAGAGATGCACATAATAATAAAAAAGAACAAAAACATACTTTAATCTTAGTAATTTTAAAAAAATTTGTCATTTACTTATATTATTAATTGAATATAATTAAATATTAAAAATATAGCATTGATAATTATTTTTGATGATTATATTTTTTGATATATATTTTTATGATGATATCATTAAATATCTATTATGATCTACTAGTATACTTTAATAGATCATATAAGTTATAAAGAATTATAAAGAAAATATTTGCGCATTTTTGAAACTTATATTGAGAATATAACTCATATCTAATAAAATATTCTCTAATAAAATTATAAATGTATGAACAAAAATATTTAAAATACAAAAATAAATATCTAAATCTAAAAAATGAAATATATGGTGGACTTGATATAATTGATAATTTAGGAGAATTAAAAAAAGGTGAAATCAATGTTATATTACCAAAATTGCCAAATTGCGAGTTAGTTACTCATATATTAAGTAATCCAGAATTAATATTAGATACAGATTTTGCAAAATTACCAAGTATTCAAATTGATATTCCAAATATCAATAAATTGCAAAATACAATGTGTAATTTTATAACAGATGATACCAGAAGATTATATTGTAATATATATTATAATAAATGTCGTATAAAACAATTATTTGATAAATATCATAATATTTTATATCAAGGACAAATTCTAACTGAACCAGATATATTTACTGTTGAAACTTTAAATCAAATATTATTAAGAACTATAGTAAATAATATGGATGCAGATATAGAAAAAATAAAAAAATATCAACAAACATTAATTGATTTCGGTGCAAATGTTAATCATATTGATGGAAGAACTTTTAGAGATAATTATTATATTAAACAACCACATGATCCAAGATCAACAGATTTTCAATTAATAATAATACCAAAATCAGTTACTCATATTAGCAAAAAAGGTTTTCAAGGTCTTAAGATAAAAAATATGATAATACCAGATTCTGTTACTCATATAGAGGGTCATTCTATACAAGATACTGGATTAGAAAAAATAATAATACCAGATTCTGTTATTCAGATTGGTGATTATGCATTTTCTGGGAATTGGTTAGTTGAAGTTATAATTCCTGAATCTGTTATTCATATTGGCAAGAATTGTTTTCAATTTAATCGATTAAAAAAGGTAACAATTCCCGAAAGATTTAAAAAAGATATATTCAATATATTTAATTTAGCTGCAAGAGGAATAAAATTTAAGTATACAACAATATTACCAAAAAAAAGTTTAATAAATAAAATAAAAGATAAATTATGTATGCCAACTAAAGATAAATTATGTATATAGATATACCGCAAATATTTTCTTTATAATATATAGCCTTGGTAAGCTTCGTTATTTAATTAATAAATCTATATTATATTATTGCTAATTCTTATAATATTGGGACTAATTTTATTATTAGATGGATTTATAATACGAGAATTTATATTAAAAATATGGATATTCTAAATGATTTATATCGTTTAGATCATAGAAAATTATTAATACAAAATCATCAATCAGAATTTGACTATATATTAATATATTTTGCATTTGTTTATAATAATTGTTCAAATATTAATTTAAAAATGATTATGGGGAAAAGAGTATATTATATATTTCTTGGCATTGGTTTAATAGTAAAATTATTAGATGGAACATATATATCATCTGATAATAAAACAAATATTAAAAATTTAAATAATATTAAAGTAAAAAATAATGATTGGTTATTAATATATCCAGAAGGATATTTATCACATTTAGAAAATTTAAAAAAAAAGTAATTTATATTGTAAGAAAAATGATATTGATCCCACATATAATGTATTATATCCAAAAACAACTGGTGTAGAAATTATATATAAAAATAATAATATAGAATATATTTATACATTTTGTACTCACGGAGATAGTTTATTTCCAGGAACCAGACCATATAGAATATACAATACAGGTATTCCAAAAAATGTGTATATAGATTTGAAAAAAACACAAGTTACTAATATAAAGCAAGATATAATAAATATTTTTAGAGAAATTGATAAATCATTTGACAATAGAACTTACGATGATTTTCAATTATATGAAAATTATAATAAAGAATTATATTGTTTCTTATTGAATATGATATTTTTTGTATTTAATTTAAATTTATTATATAATTATCAGATAATAAGATGGTTTTTTATGATAGAAATTATAATTTATTATATTTATATTCATTTTATATGGTGAGATTATCTAATTTATCTAGATTTGGAAAATATGATTGTTTATCACCACGTCTTCTAACATCACAAGTAGTACAATGAAAGCTACCACCAAATTCATAAACATCACGAAATGCACAAGGTATTACTTTAATACCTTGATCTTCAACAAATTTAATAGTTTTTTTTTCGGATTCTTCCATAATAATTGTATCAGGATTTATCATTAAACAATTAATCGATAACCATTTACTACATAATGATAATGGTGTTGATGTTTCATGATCTGGTATTGGTGCTGATAAAATATCCCATGATCCATCAAAAATATGTTTTTCATTATTAGCCAATGCTCTATCTGGTGATGATAAAATTATTCCTGGTCTACCGTCTGCTGGTGGTTTAATTGGAACAAATGTAGCATCCATATGAAAAGGAGTTAAATCATTAGGGAAGTGAAGAGTATGTACTCTATATTCAGGACCTAAACTTCTTTTAAACCAATCAATACCCATTAAATTAGTTGTAAAACTATGTTGAATCATTATATCTTTTCCAAAACGTGTAATATCGGCAGCATCAAAAATAGGTTCAAATTCAGTTGTAACATAATTATAATTCTTAATATATTCAATTCTATTTTCATCGTATTTCCATGGATAGTTTAAATTATATAATTCATCCTTCATAGTTGGTTTTGGTCCAATTACCCATTTAAAATTTGAATCTTGTCTCATATAATCTTTTAAAATAGTTTTATATGCAGTATATTCAAAAAATCTTGAACGCCATGACATTGGAGCTTCATATATTTGATTTCCGATTGTAATTAAAACATCTCTTGGATTTGATGTATCGTATTGACATGGTACAGAAAAATCATTAGTTTTAACTTCTTTAGTAAAATCAATACTATCAGGTCTTCTTATAGTAACTTGATGATTTTTTAAAATGTTTACAAAATTATCTAATTGTCGTGTCGCTTTTTCTATACTTTCTTTTGTTTTTAAGCCTGGTATATATTGATTAACTGTCGCTTTGTCCATTTTCGCACGAAATGCTGGTTCATCGGCAGGGATACAAGCTAAATCGGGAATACCTACAATAATTTCTTCTAAAGGATCCCACTCATTCCATGAATTTACAATTGATTGTGACATTTATTATATTATAATATTAGTATAATATTTTTAAATATACTGAAATGTTTAGATATTAACAATATAAATATATTTAATATAATATTTATTATATTATGAATAATCCAATTAATAATCCAATTAATAATCCAATTAATAATCCAATTAATAATCCAATTAATAATCCAATTAATAATCCAATTAATAATCCAATTAATAATCCAATTAATAATCCAATTAATAATCCAATTGATAATTTAGAATTAAAAAAAATATGTGATGATATATTACCATTAATATATAATTATATTAATGATATTAATATAGACAAGGAAAGTGTATATATATATAAATCATATAAGGAATTAACTGAATTATTTTCATTAATATTAGAAGATAATCCAAATAACAATATTTTTAATGATATTAAAAATACAATTAAATATAGTACACATACTAATCATCCAATGTATGTTGATAAATTATATTCTGGATCATCTGCTATTGGTATTATTTCTGAATTAATAATAACATTATTAAATACAAACGTTCATACATTTAATTCAAGTCCAGTATTTACTTTAATTGAATTAGAAACTATAAAAACTATTAATAATATTATTGGTTATGATATAAATTCAGATGGTATATTTTGCCCTGGTGGAAGTTATTCAAATATGTTAGCATTATTATGTGCAAGAAATAAAATTAATCCAAATATTAAAAAAGTAGGTTATAATAATAAAAAATATTCTATTTTTATGTCAGAACAAGGTCATTATTCTATAATAAATTCAGTAATAATATTAGGTTTATGATTAGATAGTGTATATAAAATAAAATGCGATAATAATAATAAGATTAATTTAAGAGATTTAGAAAACAAAATAATTGAATCAATAAAAAAAAACGAAATACCATTATTTATCAATATAACTGCAGGAACTACAGTATTAGGAATATTTGATAATATTTCAAATGTATATGAAATATCACAAAAATATAAAATATGGTTACATTTAGATGCATCATGGGGTGGATCAGTATTAATGTCAGATAAATATAAATATTTATTAGAAAATTGTCATTTAACAGATTCAATAACTTGGAATCCACATAAAATGTTAGGTATTCCATTGCAATGTTCAGTATTATTAATAAAAGATACAAAAACATTAATTGATACAACAAATATTGATGTTAATTATTTATATCATTATAATCAAGAAAATAATCAAGAAAATAATTTAGATTTAGGAAAAAAAACATTTCAATGTGGAAGAAAAGCAGATGCATTTAAATTATGGTTATCATGGCGTTATTATGGTAAAAAAGGATTCGAAACTAGAATTAATACAGCATTCGATAATGTTAATTATTTTATTAATGAGATTACAACAAAATATAATGATAATTTTATACTAGTATCTGTACCATCATTTGTCAATATTTGTTTTTGGTATATTCCACATAAATATAATAATATATTAAGTGAAATTAAAAAAGATTTTAATAATATTAAAAAATATTATAATGATATTAATGAGATTACAAAAAATATTCATAATATAATTATAAAAAATGGTAAATTAATGATAGATTATAGTGATTTACCAAATGGAATACCTTATTTTTTTAGATTAATAATAAGTTCACCTAATATAAATAGTAATTATATTGATAAAATAATTAATGAAATAATCGATAGCAGTGAAATAGTTTATGGTAGAGAAAAATAATCAATAAATATAATCAATAAATATAATTAATAAATATAATCAATAAATATAATTAATAACAGGAATTTTGAAAATATTTATAAATCTATTTAGAAAGATCAAATATGATATATTATTTAATATTTTTAAAAATATCATGGCCAATTTTGTCATGATATTTTTATGTCTTTGTTCTAACAATTTAATTTAAATTATAAATATATATTTATAATTTATATGAATAAAATTATATCATTAATAGTAATATTTTTAAAAACCTATTATTGTTTAAAAATAATAAATTCTATTGGAAATACACCATTAATTAAATTAAGTAATCACATTATTCCATATAATAATGTTAATGTCTTTGTAAAATTAGAATATTATAATCCATCTGGTAGTATAAAAGATAGAATTATTAAATATATTATAGAAGATGGATTTAAAAATGGTAAAATTACAAAAGACACAATTATAATAGAAGCATCTTCTGGTAATACAGGATCATCATTAGCATTATTATCTAATAATTATAATTTAGAATGTATAATATGTACTGATTCTAAATGTTCAGATGAAAAAATTAATTTTATGAGATCATTTAATAATACTGAGTTAATTGTTGTAAAATCTTGTTCTAGTTTGTGTGATGAACATTATAGTAAAATTATATTAAAAATGGCTAATGATAATAAAAATTATTATCATATAAATCAATATAATAATGAATTAAATGCAATGAGTTATTATCATACATTAGGTCCTGAAATTTGGGAACAAATTGATAAAAATGTTGATTATTTTGTTTGTGCGGCTGGAACTGGTGGTACAATCACAGGTATTAGTCAATATTTAAAAGAAAAAAATAAAAATTTAAAAACAATTTTAATAGATCCCCCTGGTTCAATAATTGGTAAATATGTTAAAAATAATAAATTATTTATTAAACCAGAAAATCATTATAAATCAACTATAATTGAAGGTATTGGTAAAGATAGTATCCCTGGAACAATTGATTTTAAATATATAGATGATGCTATCAATATAGATGATAATGATGCTATAAATATGTGTTATAAATTAGCGAATGAAGGTATATTTTCTGGTGGTAGTGGTGGTGCAAATGTATTAGGTGCATTAAAATTAGCAAAATCTCTTGATGAACAAAAATTAAATATTAATAATACAATTAATATAGTTACTATAATACCAGATTCAGGATTTAAATATATGAGTAAAATATATAACGATGAATGGTTAAAAGCAAATGATATTATAATAAGCTCTTGTATTAAAAGTTTGAATTAAAAGATCTATTTTACCGAATATAATGAGATAAAATGGTTAAAATTAAAAAAAAATTTAGAAACACATTATGAAATCTTATATAATAGTGAATATTTGGATAAATTTACTTAAAAACCAATTAAAAGATTAAATCCAATAATTAAATTTCCATCACCTAACCAATACAAAAAATAATAAAATAATATTGATCAATATAATTTTTTAAGGATATGTAGTAAATATCAACAGGTGACAAATTTACTTAATTTAACTTCAAAATTCATATGATAACTCATGTATCTACCATAATTGCGCAATTTTTGCTCGCTACACTGGCCATTACATTTTCTAGATATTTACCCTTATAAAATAAATACTTAATGTTTTGACTCGTTGTTTCCAATGAGTCAAAATATCATAAAATTAAAATTAAAATTAAAATTAAATCAAATTAAAATAAATTAAATTTTTAACTAATACTTTACATACTAGAATTCGAATAGTCATCCTTGACTTGAATTCTAGGTAAGATATTAATTGCCATAAGCTCCTGTATTAGGAGTTTGAATGCATATGGCATTATTACTTTATTTGCATATGGCACATCACCTTGATATTCAGGTAATTTTGCACATGATCGACATATATAAATGTCTTTATCTGATTTTTTAGACGCAATCAGACCACATTTTGAGCATACATAACATGCATAAATGTCTGAATTATCCACTAAACGTTCCTTTAAGAATAAAGAACATCCATGTGATATCATTGCGTCCCTTTCCATCTCTAAATTTACCAACCTCGATGTATTAGCGTCTGGGTATTTAAGCCAAACTTATAGGTTAAAAAATTTCGTTTTTAATATCGCAAAAATCATTAAAATATTAGATTTTTGGTGTAGGATATTAAACACTACGTTTTTTCATTGTCGCCAATGGGTTTAGACCATATCTTAGGCCCAGAATATTAAATATTTAATTCTGAGCCCACTTACATTTGGTCGTTGAGCCTTTGAGTTCTGATCGTAATCAAAACAAACTTGGTTGCGGATTGACTCTACTTTCTTATTGTATAACTTTTTACTGTACCCGGTGCAGTTAACACCAGCCATCAAATCATTACTGATCTAACTTAGTATTATACGTCTAAGTAATTAATATTATTGTTTTTCGAGTGATTCCCGCAATTTGTAAGTGTTGCCCACTACACGTAGACTAGCCAAAACTTGTATTTTGACTCTTTGGCAAGATGTTTACCAAATCTTAAACCGCCATCCCTTGATCTCCTAAATACCATTCTTAACATGTTTCAAGCATTTCCTCTTGAAACCATCGAACCCATGAACTCATCATATAAACCTTTTAAACACGGATTTATATAATTACATCATAGCACTGTTACCAGTGGGAGTAGACTATACCTTAAGCAAACATCATTAAAATATTTGATATCTGCCCATTTCCATCTAGTCGTTTAACCTTCAATTAATAGTCGTAACTATCAAAAGCTTGGCTGCGGATTGTCCTAATACTAGCCCTTCTTACTTTACCCCATGCGATTAACATGAGCCATTGGATTTATTATTGTTTGATTAATAATAAATATACCAACTTAGTAGGTTTGTATTTAATTTTGAATATTATTTTTTTATACATCTAAAACAGCT
>Ga0214921_10006430_pt1 | contig 16112 bp, 12 predicted proteins | sample LL1505_MetaG_FD_177992 | JGI IMG/M metagenome (GOLD analysis project Ga0214921, IMG submission 177992) | Freshwater microbial communities from Lake Lanier, Atlanta, Georgia, United States - LL-1505 | ecosystem: Environmental > Aquatic > Freshwater > Lake | place: USA: Georgia | collected...
GCGGCATAAGGTGCGGTGCGGAATATGCCCCCCGCTCCCCGCCCTGTCCAGCACACAAGCACCAAATCTACGCCTCGATTCGTAGGGTGCAGCTAGTGATCGTCCAATCGACTGTATAAAATGATGATTCTAGCTTTATCTACGAGGTGTCACGTAAATTTTGGGAGGCGATTCCCCCATCCTTGGCAGCCCAAACACAAGACAAGACGCAACTAGCCACATGTCTTTGGGACCCGATTGGGGGGCATGTGGGACTGAAAAATCACGCTAATCCCGACTTGTTCAAGCCCCAGAAAGCCCCCGTTTGAGGAGGAAACACTATAATTAACAGACACTTGGTGAGTAAACCCCGAAGTCATCCCCAATCTTCACAGGAAGCACAACATCTAGTCCTGCTATCAATTTCAAACACAAGACCTTGACGAAACCTGCGCGTGGGTTCACTTTGTCTAAATCGCTTATTACCACTTGCATCGCGCCGGAAACAGGCTGCGCCTTGAGAGGAAATCAGCACGGCAGAAGCGCCCCCAACGAGGCGCGCTGCCTTTGAGTGTTCCGGCTGCCTCACAAGGGTGACCGGCCAGTTTCGTCGATATTTGTGTTTTGGAATCAGGGCTGTGGAAACGGCCCCGCGGGGACGGGTGTCTCTTGCGTGAATAACAGGGAAGACGTGAATGCGCATCGAGCGGCGGTATACGAAGGCAGGCCAGGGCCCCTACGCGGGCATTGAATTCCGCAAGGGAAAGAGCGAAATCCGCAATCCGGATGGCTCGGTAGTCTTCTCGCAAGACAATATTGATGTGCCGGCAACCTGGAGCCAGGTGGCCACAGACGTCATCGCACAAAAATACTTCCGCAAGGCCGGCGTGCCGGCGCGCTTGAAGAAGGTTGAAGAGAACGACGTGCCGTCTTTCCTTTGGCGTTCGGTTGCCGATGAAGCGGCGCTGGAAAAGCTGCCGAAGGAAGAGCGCTACGGCTCGGAAAAGACTGCCACAGACGTGTTCCATCGTCTGGCCGGCGCCTGGACCTATTGGGGCTGGAAGGGCAAATATTTCAATTCGGAAGACGATGCGCTCGCCTTCTACGAAGAACTCTGCTCGATGCTCGCGCGCCAGATCGCTGCGCCCAATTCCCCGCAATGGTTCAACACGGGTCTGCATTGGGCCTATGGCATTGATGGTCCGGGCCAGGGCCATTTCTATGTCGACTACAAGACCGGCAAGCTGACCGCGTCAAAGTCTTCTTACGAACATCCGCAGCCGCATGCCTGCTTCATCCAGTCGGTCGCTGACGATCTCGTCAACGAAGGCGGCATTATGGATCTTTGGGTGCGTGAAGCGCGCCTGTTCAAATATGGCTCGGGCACGGGTTCGAACTTCTCGAAACTGCGCGGCGAAAGCGAAAAGCTTTCGGGCGGCGGCAAGTCGTCGGGCCTGATGTCCTTCCTGAAGATCGGTGACCGTGCAGCGGGCGCGATCAAGTCGGGCGGCACGACGCGTCGCGCGGCCAAAATGGTCGTCGTTGATGCCGACCATCCGGATATTGAATCCTACATCGACTGGAAGGTGAAGGAAGAAGAGAAGGTCGCGTCTCTCGTCGCCGGCTCGAAAATCGTCAAGAAGCACATGAAGGCCATTTTGAAGGCCGCCGTGAATTGCGAAGGCGATGGCGATGATTGCTACAACCCGGAAAAGAACCCGGCGTTGAAGAAGGCGATCAAAATGGCTCGCCGCGACAGCGTGCCGGACAGTTACATCAAGCGCGTCATTCAATTCGCCAAGCAAGGCTATACGGACATCCAGTTCGAAACTTATGACACCGACTGGGATTCAGAAGCCTATCTGACGGTTGCTGGCCAGAACTCGAACAATTCCGTGCGCGTCACGGATGACTTCCTGCGCGCCGTTGAAAATGATGAAGACTGGAATCTCATCCGCCGCACCGATGGCAAATTGCACAAGACGCTCAAGGCCAAGGATCTTTGGGAAAAGATCGGCTATGCCGCTTGGGCATCTGCTGATCCCGGTCTGCAATATGACACGACGATCAATGATTGGCACACATGCCCGGCATCTGGCCGCATCAATGCGTCGAACCCGTGCTCGGAATATATGTTCCTTGACGATACGGCCTGCAATCTTGCTTCGCTGAACCTGCTCACCTTCCGCGATCCGAAGACTGGCGAATTCGACATCGTCTCTTACGAACATGCTGTTCGTTTGTGGACCGTCGTGCTCGAAATCTCGGTGCTGATGGCGCAGTTCCCGTCGAAGGAAATTGCACAGCTCTCCTACGAATACCGCACGCTCGGTCTTGGCTATGCCAACGTCGGTGGCCTGCTGATGTCGTCGGGCTTCAGCTATGACTCGGATGAAGGCCGCGCGATCTGCGGTGCGCTCTCCGCGATCATGACCGGCATTTGCTACGCGACCTCCGCCGAAATGGCGAAGGAGCATGGTCCTTTCCCCGGCCACAAGCCGAACAAGGACAATATGCTGCGCGTCATTCGCAATCACCGCCGCGCCGCGCACGGCAATGGCGATGGTTACGAAGCCCTCTCGATCACGCCAGTGCCGCTTGATCATGCCACGCTCAATGGCATGAAACAGAATGGCAAGATCTTCATCGAGCGCGCCAAGCATGCCTGGGATCAGGCTTTGGCTCTGGGTGAAAAGCACGGCTATCGCAATGCGCAGACAACCGTCGTGGCGCCTACCGGCACGATCGGCCTTGTCATGGATTGCGACACGACCGGCATTGAGCCTGACTTCGCACTCGTGAAGTTCAAGAAGCTCGCGGGCGGTGGTTACTTCAAGATCATCAATCGTGCAGTGCCGGAAGCTCTGCGTGCGCTTGGCTATAGCGAAGCTCAGCTCGCCGAGATCGAAGCTTTTGCTGTGGGTCATGCCTCCATGCGCCAAGCGCCTGGCGTCAACCACGCAACATTGCGTGCCAAGGGCTTTACGGACCAGAAGTTGGAAGAACTCGAAAAGACCCTCGCGGGCGCTTTCGATATCAAGTTCGTCTTCAACAAATGGTCGCTGGGTGCGGACTTCCTCACCGGCGCTCTGAAGGTTCCAGCTGAAAAGCTCGACGATCCGACATTCGAACTGCTGCCTTTCCTCGGCTTTACCAAGTCCGAAATCGAAATGGCCAATACGCATGTTTGCGGCGCGATGACGCTGGAAGGCGCACCGCACCTCAAGCAAGAGCATTATTCGGTCTTCGATTGCGCCAATCCCTGCGGTCGCACGGGCAAGCGTTATCTGTCGGTCGACAGCCACATTCGCATGATGGCGGCGGCTCAACCCTTCATCACAGGCGCGATCTCCAAGACGATCAACATGCCCAATGATGCGACGGTGGAAGATTGTAAGGAAGCTTACGTCCTCTCCTGGCGTCTCGCCCTCAAGGCCAATGCGCTCTATCGCGATGGTTCAAAACTCTCTCAGCCGCTCAACTCACAGCTCATCGCTGATGAGGATGAAGAGGACGAAGATGGCATGGACGCCCTTGCCGCCCTGCCCGCCTCCGCGCGTGCATCGGCCGTGGCTGAGAAAATCGTCGAGCGCATTGTGGAACGTGTGGAGCGCACGCGCGAGCGTGAGCGTCTGCCAGATCGCCGCAAGGGTTACACCCAGAAGGCAGTTGTGGGCGGCCACAAGGTCTACCTGCGCACCGGCGAATATCAGGATGGCCGCATCGGCGAGATCTTCATCGACATGCATAAGGAAGGCGCTGCCTTCCGTTCATTGATGAATAATTTCGCCATCGCCATCTCGGTCGGTCTGCAATATGGCGTGCCGCTCGACGAATATGTCGATGCCTTCACCTTCACCCGCTTCGAGCCAGCCGGCTTCGTGCAGGGCAATGACGCGATCAAGAACGCTACGTCGATCCTCGACTATGTGTTCCGTGAACTCGCCATTTCCTACCTCGGCCGTAATGATCTCGCACATGTCGACCCCTCCGACATTGGCGCGACAGCCATCGGCAAGGGCGAAGATCAGGGCCGCGCGCCTGCAACAGCCACACAGCAATATGTCTCGCGCGGTTTCGTCCGCTCGAAGACAGACAAGCTGATGGTCGTCCAAGGCGGTGCGGAAGCGCTCGCTACAATGGGTGCGACAGCGTTGAAGAACGAAGTCATGTTCCGCGAGGAAGTAAGCACGATCACAACGGAACTCGACACGCTCGATTGGCAGGCTCCGGCCGCCAAATCATCAGGCCAGTCTATTGCAGACAAGCGCGCTGAAGCCCGCATGAAGGGCTATGTCGGCGAAGCCTGCCCCGAATGCGCCAACTTCACACTGGTGCGCAACGGCACCTGCTTGAAGTGCGACACTTGCGGCTCGACAACGGGTTGCTCGTGATCGTCTGATCGCTTTGTTCTGAAATACAAACGGCGGGGCAAAACCCCGCCGTTTTTTTGCGCGCTGACTTGAGAAATGAGCAGTCAATTGCGCAATTTTTTCATGCTTCCTCTCAGGGATGTAAAAAAGGCCCCCTGCTAGATGTTTCCTAAGTCTCAGAAAGAATGACGATATTTATCGTCGTTAATATCATCTTAAGTCTGGCGTGGACTTTACGTCAGCTATCAAGCTTTCATTCACCTGCAAGCACGAGAAAGGACATAGCTGTTCTGTGTTCTGGTTTGCGCAAAAGATTTCAGATGCGGATTTTCATAAGGAATTTTCAGATGCTCAAGATCAAATCACTCCTCTCCGACGAATCCGGCGCCACCGCCGTTGAATATGGTCTCATCATTGCGCTGGTTGCAGCCATTTCGATGACGACCATCAAGACCCTTGGCCAGAACCTTGCCACGCATTGGCAGGCTGTTGAGAAAGTCATTCCTGCAGATGTTGGAACGATTACGGCGCCGACAGCGATTACCGCTGCAACGGGGAACCCGTGAACGTAATTAGCGGGGCGTAATGTCTCGCTCTTCGCATCTGAAAGCTTCTTGCCGCAGATCGTCGTGAGCCACAGAGTTCACGACGATCTCAAAGGAGCTCATCAGAATGGAAGATATTCAAATCAGGACAGTTTGCTATGTTCAAATCATTTGCCACTGACGAAAATGGCGTCACGGCTGTGGAATATGGCCTGATGATCGCAATCATTGCCGCAATTTCCATGACAACGGTCAAAACACTGGGGCAGAATCTGGCGACCCATTGGCAGGCCGTTGAAAAAGTCATCCCCGCCGATGTCTCCACCATCACCAACCCAACGGTGATTGATGCGACAACAGGAAACCCTGTCCCCTAAAGCCCGATGATGCACTCAGTGCAGAATCTGGCTGAGGAAGAGTTTCGTGCGCTCATGCTGCGGATTTGAGAAAAACGCCTCTGGCGCATTGGCTTCCACAATCTGCCCCTGATCCATAAAGATCACGCGGTCGGCGACTTGTCTTGCAAACCCCATTTCATGGGTGACGCAGAGCATGGTCATGCCCTCTTGTGCGAGCGACACCATTGTGTCGAGCACTTCTTTTACCATTTCCGGATCAAGCGCCGAAGTCGGCTCATCAAAGAGCATGATCTTCGGGCTCATGCACAGCGAGCGCGCAATGGCGACGCGCTGCTGCTGACCGCCCGACAATTGACCTGGAAACTTATGCGCCTGCTCGGGGATTTTCACCCGCGTCAGATAATGCATGGCGATTTCTTCGGCATCTTTCTTCTTCATCTTGCGCACCCAGATCGGCGCCAGCGTGCAGTTTTCCAGAATGGTCAGATGCGGAAACAGATTGAAATGCTGGAACACCATGCCGACATCGCGACGCACTTCATCAATACGCTTGAGATCGTTGGTGAGTTCGGTCCCATCGACCACGATACAACCTTGCTGATGTTCTTCCAAACGGTTGATGCAGCGGATCATGGTTGATTTGCCAGAGCCTGATGGCCCGCAAATGACGAGTTTCTCACCGCGCTTCACGCTCAAGTTGATGTCACGCAGCACATGAAACTGACCATACCATTTATTCATGGCGGTGATTTCAATTGCGGTCTCATTCATAACGACACATCCCTAGCGGCGACGACCGGCACTGAGGCGCTCTTCCATCATTTGGGAATAGCGCGACATGCCGAAGCAGAAGAGGAAATAGAAAGCAGCAGCAAATGTATAGACAGTTGGCGAGACCGTCGGGCCAGACCAAACCGGATCAATGCGCGCCGCATCAATGGCGCGCAGAAAATCGAAAATGCCGACAATGGCAACAAGTGTTGTGTCTTTGAACAGCGAGATAAAAATATTGACGATGCCGGGTATCACGAGCGTCAAAGCCTGCGGCAGAATGATCAGCCGCATGCGCTGCCAATAGGACAGGCCCAAAGCCATTGCCCCCTCGCTCTGTCCTTTGGGGATGGCCTGCAAACCGCCGCGCACTTCTTCGGCCATATATGCGGCTGCAAACAAAGCAAAGCCGATGATCGGGCGCATCAGGCGATCTGGCGACCAATTGTCGGGGACGAAGAGCGGCAACATGGTGTTGGCCATGAACAGCACGGTGATGAAGGGCACACCGCGCACGAATTCAATGTAGAGAATGGAGAAGAAGCGCACGGCTGGAAGTTCAGAGCGGCGCCCCAGTGCCAACAAAATGCCGGCTGGCAGCGAGAAGACAATCCCGATGGTGGCCACCATCAGGCTCAGAAAAATACCGCCCCACAGATTGGTATCGACCTGTATGAGCCCGAGCAGCGGTGAGCCTTTGAGCAAATAAGCCCCGAACACCGGATAGAGCACAAAGAAGATCAGCCCCACCCAAAGCGTACGCAATTTGGAAAATTCAAGCGCACAGGCCAGTGCAATGCCGCCTGCCAAAATCGCCAGTTCTAAACTCGGCTCGCGGATGATGGCCGCGGGTCCGGGGATCATCAGGAAGGTGAAGAGCGGAATTCCAAAGAGAAAAGCGAAAAGCCCAAACGCGCTCTTCTTGCCCTCAGGCCATAGCAATCGCGCGACCAGCACGGAGCCCAGCATGAGTACGACATCCACGCGCCAATGTTCCGAGACAGGATAGGAGCCGTAGCGGAAAAAATCGAGTTTGCGATCGACAAAGGCCCAGCATGCGCCTGTGCCTTGCACGCGGCAGGCCGCGCCATCATCTGCCGTCCAGATCGCATCGAGAATATAGAAGCGAATGAGTTCGGGGGTGACCCAAATGATCAGCGCAAGAGAAGCAAGCGCCAGCGGACCAGAGACCCAGCCGGAGAAGATATTGTCCTTGAGCCAACCAATGGCTCCACCTGTCCTGACGGGCGGAGGCAATGTCGGGGCATCATCGCGACGCAGATAGAGGCTCATGTTAGCGCTCCACCAAGGCCATGCGGCGATTATAGAGATTCATAATCACCGCCGTGATCAGCGAGATGACAAGATAAACCGCCATCGTAATCGCAATCACCTGCACGGCAGCGCCTGTTTGATTGAGCACGGTGCCAGCAAAAACCTGCACGAGATCGGGATAGCCGATAAAGACTGCGAGCGAAGAGTTTTTGGTCAATGCCAAAAACTGGTTGGTGAGCGGCGGTATAATCACACGCTGCGCCTGCGGGATGATGACCAGCTTCAATGTCTGCGACCGTGAGAGCCCCAGAGACTGCGCGGCTTCGGTTTGTCCATGCGAGACGGCCAAAATACCGGCGCGCACAATCTCGGCAATGAAGGCCGCAGTGTAGAGAGAAAGACCCAAAACCAGCGCAACAAATTCAGGCAGCACGCGCAGGCCACCCACGAAATTAAACCCACGCAAAAAAGGCATTTCGAACGAGACAGGCTGACCTGCGAGGAAATAAGCGACCAGAGGTGGCAACAAGATCAGCGCAGCTGAGACGCGCCCTACAGGCAGAATCTCACCCGTCTGTGCTTGGCGACGCTTTGCATAAATCTTGTAAAGAATGCTTCCGACAATGCCGGCAAGCCCTGCGGCCAGAATGAATCCAGCACCGGGCGCAAATTGCGGATCGGGCATGACCAGCCCGCGATTGTTGAGATAAAAGCCTGCGCCAAAAGAAATGGAGTCGCGCGGATTGGGCAGCGGTTTCAGCACCGCATTGTAGATGAAAAGCAATTGCAACAGGAGCGGCGTGTTGCGCATGATCTCGACATAAAAACTCGCCAGTTTTGCGACGACAAAGTTTTTCGACAAGCGCGCAATGCCGATGAAAAATCCTAGAAAAGTCGCAAGCACAACACCAATGACCGCAACCAGCAGGGTGTTCAGCAAACCAACAAGAAAAGAGCGGCCATATGACGAGGTGGCTGAATAAGAAACAAGCGTCAGATTGATATCGAATGAGGCAACGCGATCCCAGAAAGAGAAATCGGTTGGAATGCCACGCGCACGCATATTGGTTGCAGCATTGATGACGGCCTCATAACCAAGAAAGCCGACAACAATAATCAGCGCCGCCTGCCAGAACAGGCCGCGGATCTGGGGATTATAAAGAAAAGAGCCAGAGGGTCTTTCGCGCGCGGCATCAAGGCTCATGCAACTGCCTCGCTGCGCTTCACAATGGGAAAGACCATTTTAAGTGACCTGCAATGAAATGGCGGGGCGCCCATAAAAGCACCCCGCCCTTTTAATACTTACCGGACAGGAGGAGCGTATTGAATACCGCCCGCCGACCAGAGAGCATTCAAACCACGCTTGATTTTGAGCGGTGAGCCTTCGCCCACATTGCGGTTGAACGCTTCGCCGTAATTGCCGACATGTTTGATGATGCGATAGGCCCAATCTTTCGACAGACCCAAGCCCTTGCCGAAATCACCTTCAACGCCCAAGAGGCGCTTGATCTCTGGGTTCGGGCTCTTCAGCATCTCATCCACATTGGCCTTGGTCACACCGAGCTCTTCGGCATTGATCATGGCATAATGCGTCCATTTCACGAGATTGAACCATTGGTCGTCGCCTTGACGTACAGCTGGCCCAAGAGGCTCTTTGGAAATGATCTCGGGCAGAACAACATGCTCATCAGGATTGACGAGCTTGAGGCGCGAACCATAGAGGCCCGATGCATCGGTGGTGTAAGCATCGCAACGGCCGGAATCGTAAGCCTTCACGGCTTCATTGATATCCGCGAAAGCGACCGCTTCATATTTCATGCTCTTGGTGCGGAAGAAATCAGCCATGTTGAGTTCGGTGGTCGTGCCCTGTTGCACACAGACCGAAGCGCCGTTGAGTTCCAAGGCCGAAGCAATGTTGAGCTTCTTGCGAACCATGAAACCCTGGCCGTCATAATAATTCACACCAACCCAGAGAAGGCCAAGCTCAGCCTCGCGCGATTGCGTCCAGGTGCCATTGCGCGCCAGCACATCAATCTCGCCTGATTGCAAAGCGGTAAAGCGATCCTTGGCGGAGAGCGGAATATATTTCACCTTGGTCGGATCATTAAAAATGGCCGCGGCAATACCCTTGCACAGGTCTACATCAAGTCCCGTCCAATTGCCCTTGTCGTCAGGCAGGCCAAAGCCTGCCAGACCCGTATTGGTGCCGCAAGTCAGGGCACCCTTTTGTTTGATGAGGTCGAGCGTTTTAGAGCCTGCTTGAGCAGACGCGCCTTGCGTCATCACCGCGAGCGACGCGGCAGCAAGGAATGTGGCGGCAATGGCTTTCATGCAGAACAACTCCCGATCGAGCCCAGAGGGGTTTCTCTTCTCCGGTGGCGGCCCCTATAGTGCGAAGCAGCCACGGTTGAGCCTATCACAGGCGAGTTTCATACAAGGGTCAAGAGAGGGTTGGGCGTTACCAAATGGCCAAATTAAGCGACAAAACCCGCAAACACCTGAAATCGCGCACGCGGGCGGTGATTGCCGGGCGTGAGCCCGAGGAGCAATTCGGTTTTGTGAACACGCCCATCTACCGCGGGTCCACAGTTCTTTACCCCGATGTCGCCACTTTGAGAGGACCCCGCCCCCGTTTCTCCTATGGAACCAAGGGCACGCCGACCACAGAGGCGCTGGAGCGGGCTTGGACCGAGATGGCGGGGGCCGCCGGCACTGTGCTCGCCCCCACAGGATTGGCCGCCATTTCACTGGCGCTGATGAGCGCCCTGACATCTGGCGATCACCTTCTTGTCACCGATAGCGCCTACCAACCGACACGCACCTTCTGCAACACCGTTCTGAAGCGCATGGGGGTGGAGACAGAATATTACGACCCGCTGATTGGCGCTGACATTGGCCGCCTGTTTCGCTCTAACACGACGACTATTCTGGTCGAGGCGCCGGGCTCGCAAAGTTTCGAGATGCAGGACATTCCAGCCATTGCCGCCGCCGCCAAAGCGCGCGGCATTTGCACGATCATGGATAACACTTGGGCGACTCCTTTGTTCTTTCCGCCCCATGAAAGAGGCGTAGATCTGGCGGTCGAAGCTGGCACCAAATATCTGTCAGGCCATTCCGATCTGATGCTGGGCCTCGTATCGGCCAATGACGCGTGGTTCAAACGCCTGCGCGCAACATTCGATGCATTCGCCATGTGTGCCGGGCCGGAAGATTGCTTCCTCGCTCTGCGCGGATTGCGCACGATGGAACTGCGCCTTCGCGAAGCTGAAAAGCAGGCGCTGGCTCTCGCGCAATGGTTTGCGACGCGACCGGACGTGAAACAAGTCCTACACCCGGCCCTGCCCGGCGCACCCGGTCATGACATTTGGAAGCGCGACTTTTTGGGATCATCCGGATTATTCTCCGTGATCTTGCATCCCGTGTCGGAGGCCGCCGTGGCCGCTATGCTGGACGGGCTGGAATTATTTGGCATGGGCTATTCATGGGGCGGCTATGAAAGCCTCGTCATCCCGTTTGATTGCGCGTCCTATCGCACAGCAACGAAATGGAACCCGGGCGGTCCCGCCCTGCGCTTTCAGGTCGGACTGGAAGATGTGAGCGATCTCATCGCTGATCTCGAAGCGGGTTTCGCCCGTCTCCACGCCACAAAATAAAACGCCGTCGTTGCGAGCGAAGCGAAGCAATCCAGAGCCTCACATGTTGCTTCTGGTTTGCTTCGCCTGCGGCTCGCAATGACGGGGCTATGGCCTCGTCAAATCCGATCCGGGAATCTGATGATAAACCCGTCTTTGTTCGGCATTTTCACCTGCGGCAGGCTTTTCGCATCTATCACCGTACCCGGTGGGATAAGTTTGTTCCCTTCCAGAATGAATGCGGTGAGTGCATAGACTTCGTCATCACTCAATGTGCGCGGTGCATTCCAGGGCATGGCGCGACGAATGAAATCAAAAACGGTCGTGGAATTGCTCCAAAAATTCTTGATCGTTTTCGACGCTTCAATACCGCGACCCGCGAGCGGAACATCGGTAATCACCGCCCCATTTGATCCACCTGTGCCACCTTCTCCGTGACAGGCAGTGCAGCCTTTCTCAGAAAAAAGTTTTGCACCAACCGCTGCCGTGCCGGAGCCCGGCGGCAGATTAGTGCCATCTGGCAGGATGGTAATGTCCCATGGCTTGATGTCAGCTTCCGTAATCGGCTGACCAAGACCAACCTTGTGGCCAAGACCATTTTTATCATCTGCAAACGCCGCTGATGACAATGAGAGTGCGACCAATGCCGCAAGCGAGACCTTAGACATAGACATGGCTGATCTCTCCCTTGGCATTGATGCCCCATGACGTCAGACTGTTGTAATGCTGGTTTGGAAAACCGAATGGGTTGGTAACCGGCTTTTGCGTCACGCCGCGTTCGCGAACGAATTCATCGCGCAAGGGCTGGACGTTTCCGCCATCATCCACCGCGCGACTGGATAGTACAGCGGGCTTCCCGTCCCATCGCCAAGGTATGGTAAATCGCGTAAAGGCCTTGTGCATGGTCGGACCCTGCACCGCCGCATCAGCCCAAGTCTTGCCGCCATCAGCTGTCACCTGCACGCGCTCAATGCGTCCCGCACCTGAATAAGCAATGCCAGAGATTTCATAATAGCCCGGCTCATTCAGCTTCATGCCGAATGACGGATGCGTAATAAAGCTCTTCACTTCATTGACGAAGAAAAAGCGATAGGCTTTGGCGTCAGGCAGCAGCGGCGAATAATTGCGCGATTCATAATAGGACAGCGCAGGCTGATCGACGATTTTGATGCGACGAACATATTTGATGTTCATATTGCCTTCCCAACCGGGAAGCAGCAGACGCACCGGATAGCCCTGCTCTGCCATGAGACGCTCGCCATTCTGGAAGAGCACAAGAATAGCGTCATCCAGCGCTTTCTTGAGCGGCACCGAGCGTGTGATGGCAGCTGTATCAGCGCCTTCCACCAACATCCATTTGGCTTTCGGGTCGATACCGACTTCATCCAGCACCGCAGACAGAGGCACGCCCGTCCATTCAGCGTTCGAGACAAGGCCATGGAGCGATTGCAGATTGGCTTGCACAGGCTCGTTGGAAAATAACGCTGCCGAATTGCCACCGCATTCAATAAAAGTCTGGCGCGTCACCATCGGATAGCGCATCAGGCGATCCATGGAGAGCACGATGGGCTGTTTCACCATGCCATGAATGACGAGCTTGTGCTGCTCGGGATCAATGTCAGGAATACCATTGTGCAAAATGGTGAAATGCAAATGGTTGGGCGTGATCTGACCATTCAGCAAATGATGCGGCGTACGCGCATGCTGTGTGCGCGGCTCACCCTTGGGATTGGTGAGAATGCGCGTCGTGTCTTTCTCATTTTTCGAACGACGCCCCATGGGCTCGACAGTCGTGCCCTGATAGCGGCTCCATTCGGGCTCTTTCAGAGGCTCGGCTGAGGCGCCTTGTGTCGCCACTAATGTGCTGGCCGCGCCAGCCATGGCCACGCCGCCACGCAATAACAGACGGCGGCTGAGCAGACCATTGCCAGCAACCTCGTCGAGCGCGGTGATGTCATTTCTTTTTGTCATGAAAATCTCCCGATCAAGGTTCGAGCGAGCCGAGATAGGCTGCCATATTCAACATGTCATCGACGGTGAGTTTGGCGACAATCGCCTTCATCGGCTCGACATTCATGCCCGCACGCTCGCCATTCTGAATCATAAACAGCTGACGCACGATGTAGGTTGGTGTGCGCCCTGCAAGGCCCGGCAAATCTTTCGTGCCCTTGTTGCCCTCGCCGTGGCAGGAGGCGCAGGCCTGTGCGCCGCCCGCTTCCGCCAGCGCCTTGCCTTTGGCGACAGAACCCTTCGGGACAAAGGCAACAAAGCCCGCGCCCGGATCGCGATTGAACAGGCGGTTTTCATCCTCGCCCACTTCAATGATGCGATTGGCCAGTGGCTCAAACACATGGTCGGGATGAATGGCGCGCTTGTTGCCCGGCGCAACATAGGTTTTCAAAACCGTGTCGGTCTCAATGACCCGGATCCACGGACGCGGCTTCAGCGAGGCAAAATAATCGGCAGCCGCTTTATTCTCTTCCGGCGTAATCGCCTTGGCGATAGCGAGCATCGAGCCCGAGCCTTTGCGCGCGCCGGTCTTATAATCTTCGACCTGCTGCATCATATAGGCCGCCGGCAAGCCGGCCATATTGGCGCTTTCCGTATGGCCCGTGCCAGTTGGCAAATGGCAGGCAATGCAGGCGCGGATTTCCGGCGCACGCCCGTTGGAAACGACCTTCGGCATGGCCGGATGCTGATCGGGATACCAATCAGGCGGATTGTAGAGATCTTCGATCTGGCTGCGCGTATAGGTCCGCGTCGAGCCCGGCGCCGTTTTTGGCTTGCCGTCATCGGGCACCATAATCGGTTGCACTTTATCAGTGACTGGAAAAGCCCAATCTGGCTTGTCAGCAGCCTGCGCTGCAGTGCTGACGCAAAGCGCCAAGGCCCCCAGAACGCCCAAGGCGATCCTACCCATGCATTCCTCCCCCGGAATCAGCTCTGTTTTTGGCGAGCCGTTAAGCAGAAGCTTTTCACGCCTTGGTGAGCGCTTCAAGACGGGTTTAATGGAAGCACTGCAGCAAAAGCCTCCGTCTTTAGGAGGGGGCAGCGCTTGCCAAATCAGCCTTCATGAAGGACTTTACCGCCCCGTTCGAGCCTCAATTGCCGGGCATGTTCGGCCCAGCTCTTGGTCTTTTAGGATTTCACGCGTGCCCAAATCTTCCGATCTGACGCGCCGCACATTGATGGCCGCCCTCGCCTCGGCCATGGCCGCGAGCCAAGCCTCCACACAGGCCTCGGCCCAGACAAAACCCGCCAATGGCCAGACTGTGCCTGCCGCACCGCGTGCCGATGCACCACGTTTCACATATGAAGATGTGGTGCTGCGCGCGCGTGCCCTCTCAGAGCGCGCCTTCGAGCCGCGTGTCACAAAACTTCCACCCGAAATTGAATCGCTAGATTGGGACAATTGGCACCCCATACGCTTCCGTGGTGCACCAGACCCCATTCAAGATCCCAACAAGCGCGCGCATTTGGGGCTCTTCCATCTCGGACATTTGTTCAAGACCGAAGTGAAGATCAATATGGTCGTCGGCGGTGTGGCAAAGCCGTTCGAGTACAATCCGAAAAATTTCGAATATCGCAATCCTGATTTTGGCAAGAACCTACCAAGCGATCTTGGCTATGCCGGATTCAAGATTCACTACCCGCTCAATAGCGCGCGCACATTCGATGAGCTGATCAGTTTTGTCGGCGTGAGCTATTTCCGCTTTCTGGGTCGCGACCAAAAATACGGATTGTCGGCGCGCGGTCTATCAATTGGCACGGGAAAACTCGACAACAATGAAGAGTTTCCGTTCTTTAAAGAATTCTGGATCGAGCAGCCAGCACTGGGCTCCGACAAGATCACACTTTACGCCTTGCTTGATTCACCCTCGCTCGCGGGCGCTTATCAATTCGATATTTTCCCGCAGGATGAAACGGCCATCAATCTGACGGTCTCCATCTTCCCGCGTGTCGCGGTGGATCGTCTCGGCATGGCACCACTCACTTCCATGTATCTTATGGGTGAGAATGACCGCCATATGAATGACCGCAATAAATATGACGAGTTTCGCCCAGAGCTGCATGACAGCGACGGCCTGCTCATCAATACAGAAAAAGGCGGCTGGATTTGGCGGCCACTGAAAAATCCGCAGATTCAGGAAGTGCAGAATTTCTCTGTCGCGGGATTGAAAGGCTTCGGCCTGATGCAGCGTGATCGCAATACGCAGCATTATTCGGATGTGGAACTTGCCTACGAAGAGCGCCCATCTTACTGGATCGAGCCATCGCATGATTGGGGCAATGGCCGCATCGAATTGATCGAACTCGCCACCAAGGACGAGACGGCGGACAATATCATCTGTGCTTATGTGCCGGATGCGCCGCTGGAGCCGGGAAAGCGTTTCACCTTCGGCTATCGCATCCGCTCCATGCATGATGGATTGTCACTGCACAAATTAGGCTATGCGCGCGACACTTATTCAGCTCCTCCGGGCGCTTTGGGAGCTGGTGAAAAAATAGCAGCCGATTCACGCCGCTATATTGTCGATTTTGTCGGTGGAGATCTGGACTATTATCTGAAACATCCGGAACTGGTGAAGATCGTAGCCTCGGCACAAAAGGCGCAGATGCAGCGCTTCTTCTTGGTGCCCTATCCCAAGATCAACGGTTTCCGTGTCATGCTCGATGTGCAGCATGAGTTTGAAACAGTCGGCACGATGCAATGTTTCTTGCAGGCTGAGGGAAAACCCATCACGGAAAGCTGGCATTATGCTTTCCGAATTTATCACCTCTGAACATTATCGCGAGGAAGCCAAGGATCGACACGGCAAACAATGCGCGCATTAATGAAGGTTCGCGCTATGGATTGCCACGTCGCTTCGCTCCTCGCAAAGACGGCGGAGGAGTGGTGGCTCTTCTTTTTATAATTTCTTATGGGAGACACGATGATGCGCCGCGTAGGTGCCACTCTTGATGCCGTCTTTGCGAGGAGGCCGAAGGCCGACGTGGCAATCCAGAGGCTACATGTAAGGCCTGCTGGATTGCTTCGCTTCGCTCGCAATGACGACGCGAGTATGCGTCGTCAGCTCTTCGCCTCTTGCGTAACGTCTTTCAACGTCCAGCGCAGCATGTCGATTTCGTGCTGGGCAAGTTTGAAATCGAAGCCTTCCGTCTTGCGGCGGAAATCTT
>Ga0214921_10006431_pt1 | contig 16112 bp, 13 predicted proteins | sample LL1505_MetaG_FD_177992 | JGI IMG/M metagenome (GOLD analysis project Ga0214921, IMG submission 177992) | Freshwater microbial communities from Lake Lanier, Atlanta, Georgia, United States - LL-1505 | ecosystem: Environmental > Aquatic > Freshwater > Lake | place: USA: Georgia | collected...
AAGCCGGTTAAGGCTGCGCTGGAGGTTGACGTTGGTGTTGCCGAGGTTGTAGGCCGCTGATGTGGCTGCTGAATTGGTGTTGATTACTACTGACATATCCTTTGTCTTTCTTGTGTGCGAAGTCCGTCTCGCTGTCGGGCCGTTTTGGTTCAGTGTTCGACCTCACTGTCTGAAAAATTTAATTAAAGATACTACTATCTTTTAGGCAGTACTTTATCGGCTAAAAATAGTTTGGAGCGGGGTTTTGACGCCCCGCCCCAATTCTATAATTTTTAGCTGATGAGTCGCAGGATCGACTGTGTGGCTTGGTTGGCTTGGGCGAGCATCGCTGTACCAGCCTGCTGCAAGATATTGTAGCGGGCGAGTTTCGTGCTCTCGTCGGCAACGTCCACATCAATGATACGGCTGTTGGCTGCTTCCAGGTTGGTTTTGTTCACCGCAAGCATATCGCCAGCGAAGGTCAACCTCGACTGCTCTGCCCCATTGTTGGCGCGGAGTGTTGCAAGGTTTTGGATCGCTGTCTGAATGGTGGTAACCGCATTTTGCGCTGCACTGGTGGTGCTGATGTCCATTCCTGTTGTGCTGGATGATCCAACTGAAGTGCTAACAAATGACAGATCCGCTTGAGTGATACCAACGGTCTGAGCTCCATCATGGGATGTCACAACGGTCAACGTTGTTGAGGAATCCAAACCACTAGTTGTTCCGGAAGAGAACAAGCTGATGCCGTTGAACTTCTCGTTCAGCATAAGGTTGAGTTGGTTCTTCAGAACGTCTAGCTCTGTGTCGTACAGAGCCAAGTCGTTGGTGGATTTGGTAACGTCTTGAGCCAGTGTAGCCAGTTCCGACATACGGTTAAGAACTTTGTCCGCTGTCTTCATGACACCGTCCTGGGTTTGCAGGAAGGAGACTGAGTTATTGACGTTGGCAAGTGTTGCTTCCGTACGGCGGATCGATGCGCTCATCTTCATCGACACGGCGAGTCCGCCGGCGTCGTCGAAGGATGAATTAATGCGTGAACCGCTCGAAAGCCGGTTAAGGCTGCGCTGGAGGTTGACGTTGGTGTTGCCGAGGTTGTAGGCCGCTGATGTGGCTGCTGAATTGGTGTTGATTACTACTGACATATCCTTTGTCTTTCTTGTGTGCGAAGTCCGTTTCGCTGTCGGGCCGCTTTGGTTCAGTGTTCGACCTCACTGGGGGAGATTTGCTCCTTTGGTATTTTTATCGGCGCACACGTCGGAGAACTTTAGATTTTTTTTGAGATTGTGCGGGAGAAATGCTAGATCGCACCTAGAGTTCTCCTGCTGCCTTGCCCGCAAACAGGATTGCACCGTAAGAAGCCGTATTTTACAGCCCTCTCTTGGACTGGTCTCCGACTATGGCAACGAAAAAATCTGATAAGAGCGGGCGATAGGAAAGATTGCTTAGGTCAGAGCTCACTCCGAATCAGCTTCCTGGCTTTCCGTATTATTAAGAATCGATGCGACGCGCTTTACGGCGGGTGTTGAAAGCATGTCCGCCCATGAAGAGCGGGTTATTTCAACCGAGGCGCTTGGTAGGATCTCCTGCCAGGCATCCGTCGATTCAGCAAGATCGGCAGGAAGGATGATGATGGCAGGAATGTCGCAAACAGAAAAACGATAGTTCTTGAGGATTGCCTCATGCCGAACAGACACCGCCGACGAGGCAGACTGTGGTTCCATCCGCAGAACGGGCGTTGATCGTTTGAGGGCTCTTTTCATAGAGTCCAACCATCCTTTGGGCTTATCCGTTTGAGGAGGCTGGGAACCGATCAAGACCAAACGAGGAAGGGAACGCCCTGCAGCCTGGAGTTGACGGGACATTTCCAAGGCCACGATTGCGCCAAATCCAAACCCGGCGAGCTGAAAATCCTGGAGTGGAGCATCCTCAAACAAAGCTGCTATGTATTGTGCAGCGGCGCTTTCAATCGAGGGATGGCAGGCCTCGGAATTCAAAGCGCCTCTGGCGGCGACACCAATGACACGACGAGATTTTCCGAGAGCGCCAAGAAGATCGGAATAGGACTCCGTGAGACCATCCGCCGGATGAATAAGAACCAGAGTGCTACCAATTCCTTTCGGGCACATTTCAACAAGAGGCGCCCAAGTAGATTGGACCGGACGCTTGGCTGAGGGTGAGGACTGAGCCCCTCTTGCTACTGCAGCGACCTGTGGAGTAGTTGTAGCCTGAACAGGCTGCGGCAGGGCAGGTTCATCAATCCAACCGGCACGATTGAGAAGCCACTGCTTAAGACAGACAGCACCTGAGACCTGATTGTCCGAAATCGCGTAGATCGATTGCGTGCCGACGAAGAAATCCAACACCTGAGGGAAAACTTCAGCCGCAAATTGAATTTGGTCCGCCGAGGGAATACCAAGAGCCTTACGGAACCCACTCTCCAAATACACATCGCCGTCCCAGTCCCTCCAAGCGTTGAGACCGCTATCGAAGCCGAGCCTCCCACTGGCATCCGGCAGGCTTTTCCAACCCGGAAATTTAAGAAAGAGGCGCCCTACATAGCCGGAAGGAACTTCAAGTCCGTCGGCATCGGCGATGACAGCCTCGCTTTCTGAGGTTGGTTTTCCCGCAGGGAGGCGCAAGGCGTTTTTACGAACAACTCCCGCGAGGCCGAGACCGCAGAGCGAAGCCGGACTGAAAAAAACAACCTGCCTGAGAGAGTCAGGGCCGTGCTTTTGCCAAACTGTCGCAGCGGAAAGAAGCGGAGAACCGGCCTCGACTGCGACGCATCTGAGAGTCGGAGAGCAGGGTTCGCCTTCGTGTCCCCAATCTGCAGCCTGGTTTGCCCACTCTGGGGTCGTGAGACGCAGATGAGTGACTGGAGCCGCTGCAGAGTCCACCATATCGTAACCGGCCACGTAAGCAGTACCGCCAGCAAGAAGGGGGATGAGCCATTCATCAAAGAACGCTCCTCCACCCGGCATGGAACGGACAAGAAATGTATGGCCCGGCTGAAAATCGAGAATCCTTGCGCCCTCTAAGGCTGAGGAAACCAGCATACTGTGAGTCAAGGCACGTACCATGGGTGGGGCTCCATCTGAATGGCCCGGCATGGTCGCAGCAAGTTGATCGGACTCGATTTTGCGATTCTCGTGGGATGCGGGTTCGAGCGTTTCCCAGTCTTGGTCGATCGTGATGCGGCGACGAGTGCCGGGATCGATGGCCGCAGCACTTGCCCCATCGCAGAAGACAAGGGCCACATCATGCGCGGCCAGGGTTGATTCAACCCACTCAGCCGGCGCTGTGGGGTCAATAGCTAGACACGAATTTCCAGCCTTCCAAGCGCCGAGCAAAGCAACACTGATCCATGCCGAAGGTGAAAGAAAAAGCGCTGCATGCCAACCGCCAGCTAGGCCAGTCTGCGCAAGGTGGGCGGCCAATTTATCCGAGAGGGCGTCCAACTCCGCATAGGTCATCTCGTAATCCCCAAACTTGACAGCAACAGCATCCCCATTTCTTTGCACAACCTTACGAAAGGCTTCGATGATTGAAGCGGGTTGTTGGCCGATTTCAGGACCATGTGACCAATCGCGAAGTTGATGAATCTCCTCGGGCAGCAAGACTGGCAGTCGACTGACGGGCTTGGCGAGGTTTTCAGGAAGAGCGCCGAGAATTTCGACCATGCGGGCAAGAAAATCTTTAAGTAGAGCTTCCGAACCAAAAGGACCGGTGAGGGAAAGTTCCAGACGCGGGCCTGGTCGCGCCTCAAGCACCAAGCCCGGCAGAGTCGCAGGCTGAAGCTGCGCATCAAAATTGATCCAACGCGGCAAAGCTGTATGGATGATGTCGTTGATCGAGGATCCCCTCCAAGCAAAGGTGGCAGATATTTGTCTTTCGGAAAAATCGAGACCTGCAGCGCCTAGGGCCTCATCGCCAGCGATCCAGATATTCTCAGACATGGCATCGGTAAGAGCCTGCTCGGCATCGAGCCAGTCACCCACAGATCCAGTCCATGAGTGAACCACAGGAAGCCAGTTTTGAAAAAAGCCGACCTCTGTCGAGTCTGCCCTCGCATCGAAGAGATTGAGCATGACGTTACCTGTCGCCCCAAAGCGTCGAAGGAGGAGGGACCAAAGACACCGAAGCGTGAGGCTCTCTTCCAGATCATGATTCAGGCAGAACTTGGAGAAGGCGGAGGTCTTTTCACGATGGAGAAGAAGGGAGGCGCGCACTTGTGCGCCATCTCCGAAGCGGGGCTGCAAAGAGAGCGGAGCGGTAGCGTCTTTTAAAAATTCGTTCCAACCTTTAGGCTCAAGAGGAACTAGCAGGCTTCCTGCCGGAGCCAAAGGCGACTGGCCAAGCGTGAGAAGGAGATCAAGAAGAACCCGAGTGATCGAAAACTCATCGAGGAGAAATGAAGGAGTCGTGAGGAGATAGTGACCTGAACCGCCAGGGAGGCGGATTTCATGAAAGCGGATGAGAGGGATGGCGATCGGTTCAAAATCGGCGAGGGCGTCAGCGGCAAGAAGCGCACTCCATCTCGAAGGAATCTCCTCAGGTGGGATGCTCTGCCAATCAAGAGCAATCCAATCCACATCGGCCTTATCCAGCTCACGCACCGTGACGCCGTCGGCTGTTTTCGTAAACGCCGAGCGAAGGATCGGGTGTCTCTGACTCACGATCTGCCAAGCCTGGCGGAGAAAATCCGAGTTGGTACTTTCACCGAAACTGATTGAGACTTGCGAATGCGCTCCCGGAGCAGTGGGAGCACTCTGGTAGCGGTGGTAAGCCGCAGCCTGCATCGGGTTCGCTGGGTATTGCCTCATGGTTTGATCCAGATTTAGAGCCCGCTATCGGTGACCGCACCAGTGGATGCCGTGGAAACAAGCTTGGCGTATTTGGCAAGGACGCCCCGGTGATAGCGCGGCTTGGGTTTCTTCCACTTCGACAAGCGGGTCGCAATCTCCTTCGCCGAAAGATCAAGGGTGAGCGAATGCTTCACGCCATCAATCGTAATGGTGTCGCCATCCTCCACGATAGCCAATGGACCGCCATCAAACGCCTCTGGAGTGATATGCCCTACAACGAAACCATGAGTACCTCCTGAGAATCGTCCGTCTGTGATTAAGGCGACATCCTTACCAAGACCGGCACCCATCACAGCGCTAGTCGGGGAGAGCATTTCACGCATACCAGGACCACCACGCGGCCCCTCGTATCGGATAACGATGACGTCTCCCTTAATGATTTTATTGGCGAGGATCGACGCGAGAGCTTTTTCCTCGGACTCAAAAACGCGGGCTCTGCCAATGAATTTTTCGCCTTCCTTGCCACTGATCTTCGCGACCGAGCCATCGGGAGCAAGGTTTCCCTTGAGGATCACGAGATGGCTGTCTTTTTTAATCGGATTCTTCAGCGAGCGAATGATCTCTTGGCCTTTCGGGTAAGCTTTAAAGGGGGCGAGGTTTTGCTTGAGCGTTTTTCCTGTGACGGTGAGGCAGTCTCCGTGCAGCAGACCTTCGGCAAGCAGCGTCTTCATGAGAGGAACTATGCCACCGATGGCAACCAACTCGGACATCAGGAAACGACCGCTGGGTTTTAAATCCGCGAGAACAGGAACGCGACGACCAATTCGGGTAAAATCCTCCAGTGTCAGTTTGATTTTTGCGGTGTGAGCGATCGCCAGCAGGTGAAGAACCGCATTAGTGGAGCCGCCGAGGGCGATGATCACAGTAATCGCATTTTCAAGGGCTTCCTTAGAAATGATGTCCGAGGGCAGAATGCCTCGCTTGAGCATATTCAAAACGGCCGCGCCGGCATTGCGGCAATCTGCATTTTTCTGAGGTGATACGGCATTTTGCGCGGAGCTGTTGGGAAGGCTGAAGCCCATCGCTTCGATGCCGGAGGCCATGGTATTTGCGGTGTACATGCCACCGCAGGAACCCGGACCTGGAATGGCATTCGCCTCCACATCGTGCAGGTCTTTTTTGGAAATTTTATTGGCAGCACACTGACCGACTGCCTCAAAAACCGAAACGACGTCGAGTTGCCTTTTGGCGAGACAGCCGGGAAGAATGGTCCCGCCGTAAACAAAGACAGCCGCACGATTCATGCGAACGATCGACATGATGCAAGCCGGCATATTTTTATCACACCCACCAATCGCCACAAAACCATCAAAGCCCTGACAACCCACCACCGTCTCGATGGAGTCGGCAATGACCTCGCGCGAGACGAGCGAGTATTTCATTCCTTCGGTGCCCATTGAGATGCCATCTGAGATCGTGATGGTGTTAAAAATCGTCGCTTTACCGCCTGCGGAATCGATGCCCAAAGAGGCTTCGCGAGCCAGTTGATCAATATGCATGTTGCAGGGAGTCACCATGCTCCATGTCGAAGCCACACCGATTTGGGGTTTTGAAAAATCACTCTCCTTATATCCCACGGGGTAAAGCATCGCCCGACTCGGAGCTCGGTTGGGACCGTCAAGAACAGCTGAGGAAAAAGGGCGCATGGAAGATTGAGACTTGGGCATAATTTGGAGAAAAAATCGGAAATTAAAAATCTTACTGCTTAACATTATTTCGACTTCGTTCCTTGAAGAAAAGGCATTTCCGAGCAGCGCATGAGCGAGAAAATACTCTCCACACTTTACAAGCCCCCCCGGAGGCGCGGATTCTGCACACCTACAAATGACATTTCTTGACCGCTTGGAAAAAATGCTGGGCCGTTTTGCGGTTCCCGGACTCATTCGATACGTCGTGGCGCTGAATGCGCTAGTTTTCATCCTAGTGACGCTGGATCCGAACTATATCCAAGTCCTCGAACTTGATCCTAGCGCAGTCCGGAACGGCGAAGTTTGGCGGGCCTTCACTTGGGTTTTTATTCCTGAGACGATGAGTTTTTTCTGGATCTTGTTTTATTTGATATTCACTTGGTGGCTGGGCGACATGTTGGAAGAGAGTTGGGGAGCTTTCCGACTGAACACTTATTATTTTCTCGGGATGGCACTCTGCATCGCATCCGCGCTGATTTTTGGAGCAGCAGGGGGGAACTTTTTCTTGAATCTCTCACTGTTTTTAGCAGCGGCCACACTCGCGCCAAATTTTGAAATTCTCCTTTTCATGATCTTGCCGGTGAAAATGAAGTGGGTAGCACTTTTTAGCCTGATTGTTCCAGCCGGCTACCTGCTCTTTGGGCCATTGGACATGAAAATGATGGTTGTGATGTGCCTCGGCAACTATCTGGTGTTTTTTGCGCCGCCATTTTTCAGAAACCGGGCGGAATTGCATAAAACCGGAGAACGCCGCAAGCGCTTTGAAAAGGCATTGAATGGCGAGCAGACCGTCCACTGCTGCGAGGTCTGCAAGATCACAGAAATCTCCCATCCGGATGCAGAGTTCCGCGTCTCCGCAGATGGCCAAGAATACTGCATCGATCACCTCCCCTCGAGGGCTGCTCGGGCATAAGGACACTTTCCTAAATTCCTGCTAGGAGGGCGGGAATCTCATGCAATCCGCGGATAGTGTGGTGCGGCTTCACATCAGCGTGTTCCTCAGATCCCGAAACTTGAAGCCAGACGGCGGCCGCAAGCTGCGAATTGAGGGCCCCTGCGATATCGCGCTCAAGGCTGTTTCCCACCATGACAGCGCGATTGCGAGGGACTCCGATTTCGCCAAGGAGAATGTCAAAGATCTCGGGGCGAGGTTTGCCGATACCGTGCTCACCCGAAACGGCAATAGCATCAAAGTATCCAGCAAGCCCAGATGCCGCGATTTTTTCCCTTTGCAAATCGGGTGCACCATTGGTGAGCAGAGCGATTTTATAGGTTGGCTTGAGACGAACAAGAGTTTCCACCGCATCAGGCATGAGACGCTGTAATTGGCGACGCCGCATACTGAAGTGGGCAGAAAGCTTTTCTGCAGCGTCCTCATCAACGTGACCCTGCGCCCTGAGCGCCGCGCTGAAAACAGCAACCCTGTACGTGTGTGCCCACTCACGAAGTTTGATCAATTCTGGCCTGTCCCCCTCGAAATGTCCCCAGAGGCACTCATGGAAGCTGATCCCGATGGATTTGACATAGTCGTAACAAGGACCCTGCTGCCAAAACTCGAATCCCAGCTTTTTGACATCGGCAAGAAAAACCGAGTTCTCGACGCCAGCGAATTTTGAAGCCATTGCTGCGGTGGAGGCCAGCGCCTCCTTCGAGACGGCCTCGTCCACAATTAAGGTGTCATCCAGATCAAAGAGAATTGCATCAATAGCCATACCCTACCCCATTCCACACCTCATAGGCCTGTGTCGATCACTGAAACAATTTTTCTTCTGGAGAGGCATCCAGGAGACCGCCGATAAATCCAAGAATCTCCCGCTTGCCGTCACGGGTTTTTGAGGAGGTCAAAAAAACGTCGGGGGTAGCTGAATGAAACGCCATGAGGGCTTGGAGAAAGGAATCCGTATTTTTTTTCACATGCGAGGGCTTGAGCTTGTCGGTTTTAGTGAACACCAAAGCAAAGGGGCGCTCGACCTCGTCAAGCCATTCCAGAAACTCAAGATCGATTTTCTGGGGATCATGGCGCGAGTCCAATAACACAAAGACACGCTGAAGATTCGGCCTGTCGGCAATGTACCCGGCTATGATTTCCTGAAAAGCGGCGCGATGGCCCTTGGGGACTTTGGCGTATCCGTAGCCCGGAAGATCGACCATGCGGAATGATCCGTTGATTTTAAAAAAATTGATGAGTTGCGTGCATCCTGGGGTCTGCGACACGCGGGCAAGCCCCTGCTTGCCGGTGAGAAGATTCAAAAGCGATGACTTGCCGACGTTTGAGCGTCCGATGAACGCGAACTCGGGGACATCATCAGGCGGACACCCATCAAGACCAGGACTGCTCTGAAGAAATTCTGCAGAAGTAACGCGCATACGATATCAATCGATAAACCGGCGCGTGATGTCCCCATAGCTCTCAATGCGGCGGTCGCGAAGAAATGGCCAATGCGTGCGCTGGGTATCGACCGATTCCAAGTCGACCTTCACAACAATCACTTCGTCTCGGTCTGATGAAGCCTTCGCAATAATCTCCCCGGAAGGATCAGCGGCGAAACTTTGCCCCCAGAACTCGATGCCCTCTCCCCCATCAGGAGCCTCATGGCCCACACGGTTAGGAGCAAAAACGTAGCAACCATTGGCAATGGCATGGCCCCGCTGAACAGTTTCCCAAGAGGAATGTTGGCGACGGCCGTATTTTTCCTTTTCCTTCGGATGCCACCCGATCGCGGTCGGGTAGAATAAAATCTGCGCACCTTGAAGTGCCGTGAGGCGGGCCGCCTCGGGATACCATTGATCCCAACAAACGCACACGCCGAGACGCCCGAAGCGCGTGTCCCACGCACGAAAACCGAGGTCACCAGGCGTGAAATAAAATTTCTCGTAAAAGAGGGGATCGTCCGGGATGTGCATCTTCCGGTATTTTCCCAGGAAGGTGCCATCGGCATCAATGATGGCTGCGGTGTTGTGATAAAGACCCGGAGCTCGGCACTCGAAAAGCGAGGCCACCAAAACCACTCCGAGATCCTTCGCAAGAGCTTGCAAGAGCTCGGTTGTTGCACCGGGAACTGGCTCAGCGAGGTTGAAATACTTGTGGTCTTCGATCTGACAGAAATAGAGGGAGAGAAAGAGTTCCTGAAGGCAAACGATATTGGCTCCCTTTGCGGCAGCCTCTCTCACCCCACGGATGGCGGCAGCAAGATTGGCCTCAACGTCGAGTGAACACGAATTTTGAACAAGTCCGACATGGATTTCAGAATTTGGCATATGCGAGTGGTATTTTTTTGCGACGACCGAGTAAAGGGCGCTCTGTGTCACACTTTTTCAAGATAGAATCGGCTTGCCTCGAAAAACGCCGATCCTAAAGATGGAGTATGAAGTCAACACCACGCGGTGCAAAGAGCGCTCAGACTTGGGACAGTCTTTTCTACAAAGCAGCTGATGATTTCTTCATCAGTTGCGAGGGCTTGGCGCTGACCTACGACGATGTTTCCCTTGCCACTCTTTATAGTGAAATTCTTCCCAAGGAGGCCAACTACGACACACTCCTCGCTCCCGGTCTCCACCTGCACCTTCCGGTGGTCTCAGCCGACATGGACACAGTCACCGAATCCCGTATGGCGATCTCACTGGCGCTGCACGGCGGGCTGGGCCTGATTCATTACAACATGCCCCCGAAACAGCAGCTTTCGGAGGTCTCCCGCGTTAAAAACCACGTCCATGGATTGATCCGCGAACCAATCAAAGTCCACCCAGATCAAAAAATCGGCGACGTGCTAAACCTCATCGAGGAGAAAAAATTCACGTTCAGCACATTTCCTGTTGTGGATGAATTTGGACGCCTCCTTGGCCTCCTGCCCGGGCACTGCGTTCGCGCACGCTTCGCTTCGCGCAATGTGAGCGAAGCGATGGTGAGTCGGCCATCAGTGCTGACGATTCGAGAGAATGAACTTGGGGGAGATCCGATCGCCCGTGCAGATCGATTTTTTACAGACAACATCGGCATTCACAAACTTCTTGTCGTGGATGAGGAGGATCGATTGAAAGGACTCTTCACGCTGAGTGATATTGAACGAATTTTCCAGGAGCGCTCCCTCCAAACAAAGCCTGCAAGGGATGAAAAATTCCGCCTCATCTGCGGTGCAGCCATAAGCCCGCCGAGGCTTCCAGACGGCTCACTCGATCAGGATTCGCTCCTCGCGCACGTCGGAGCGATGGTCGAGCGCGGCTTGGATGCCGTGGCGGTTTCCACAGCTCACGGACACACGCGCGGCGTTGGAGAGTGTGTGAAGGCGGTGCATGCGGAATTCCGGGATTTGCCAATCATTGCGGGCAATGTAACGAGCGGTGCAGGAGTCGAGTTTCTGGCTGAATGCGGGGCAAATACGGTGAAGGTCGGCCAAGGCCCTGGCTCGATCTGCACGACGCGAGTGGTCGCCGGTGTCGGCATTCCCCAACTCACCGCCCTGTATGTGTGCTCGAAGGCGGCTGAGAATTGCAATGTCACTCTTTTGGCCGATGGTGGTATCACAAAATCTGGCGATATTGTTAAAGCCCTCACCTTGTCTCATGCGGTCATTTGCGGAAGCCTCCTTGCTGGCTGCCCCGAGGCTCCGGGACAGATCATGGAAATCAACGGGAAATTTTATAAACAATATCGCGGCATGGGCAGCCACGCTGCAATGAAGGCAGGCAGCGCGGCCCGATATGGCCACGGCAAGGAGATCAATCGCAAATCTGCTGCCGAAGGGATTGAGGCGCTGAAGGAGGTATCTGCACCGGTGGATACCGTTCTTGCACAATTGGCCGGCGGGCTGCAAAGCGGGATGGGATATCTTGGAGCATCAAATCTGGGAGAACTGAGAAGCCATGCGCGCTACACCCGCATCACCTCCTCCGGTCTGCGAGAAAGCGCTCCGCATGACGTAATTGAGGTGAAGACCGGCAACGCGCTTTAAGACTGCTTTTTCTAATCGGCCTGCTTCGGAAACATCTCTGAGATCAATGCGGCGTAGCGGCTGGTTATGACATGGCGCTTGAGCTTGAAGGTATTTGTCATTTCGTCCCCCACTTCGAATGGCTTCGGAACAAAGCGCCACGCGGCGATACGTTCGAAAGATTTGAAGCCATTTGAATGATTGATGAGGCTGCGGATATCCTCATCGAGCAAGCGGCATGCCTCGGGATTCGCAGCGAGTTCACCGGCGTTTTTGACAGAAATCCCCGCGATCCGGAAGTGCTCGAGTGATGGCACGATCAAAGCACCAAGAGTCTTTTGATCCTGCCCGACGACCATGCATTGGTCCACAAATGGCGATTCCACAAGCCTCGCCTCGATCGGAACGGGCTCGATATTTTCGCCGTTCAACAAGACGATCGTATCTTTTGATCGACCGAGAATTTTGAGGCATCCATTGAATGTCACCATCCCGATATCACCCGTATTCATCCATCCATCGCGAAGCACTCGGGCAGTAGCCTCGGAATCTTTGTAATAGCCACGCATGATTTGGGGTCCCTTCACATGGATTTCACCCCGCAGCCCGCGGCCTCCGCCCGTGCGTCTTGAATCAGGGTAAAGGATGTCACCACTTTGAAGGTCCACGATGCGAATCTCGGTGTGAGGATAAGGTTCACCAACGGTTCCGATGACGAGGTTGTCCCACGTCCGCACGGCAAGCACGGGCGAGGTCTCAGTCATTCCATAGCCCTCCAACACGGGAATCCCGATAAAGTTGAAAAACTCGTCCACATGCGGTTGCAAGGCACCGCCTCCAGAGATCGTGCCGCGAAACTCACCGCCCACAACCGCACGGAGCTTTTTGAGAACAACGCCGTCGAGCAATTTTGCCGGGAGAACGGATAACAACCAAAGGAAAACATGCCGCAATGAGAGGGCAAGGGTCTCGGAAAATCCGCGTCCGTGTTCATCAAGTTGCTGGCCCTTGAAAAAATGCTCAGCGCGTTTGACGTTGCGGGTTACGCGATAGGCGAGGTGAAAGAGGTTCTGACGAATCGGGGGTGCCGATTTCACATTCGATAGGATTTTGAGATAGAGGTTTTCCCAAAGTCGAGGCGCGGAAGCCATGACCGTTGGGCGAACTGTTTTTAAATCCTCAGCAAGTCCGCGCAAGTTCGTGTAGTAAGTGCCGACGCCACGGGAGATGCATAGCATTTCAAAAGCCCGCTCATAGCTGTGCCAAACCGGGAGGATTGACAACGCACGATCCCCGGGACGGAGGGCGATTGGAAGGTTTTCGATCTGAGAGCACATATTGGCGTGCGTGAGCTGAACTCCCTTGGGTATTCCGGTGGTACCGGAAGTGTAAATGATCGTGCAGAGATCATCGGGGCGGACTCCCTGTGCGCGATCTTCTGCCGTAGCATTGCCTTCGGAGCGCTTGCGAGCGCCATCGGCAAGCAGCTTATCCAAGCAATGCACCCCCTCCTCGGGCCCCATATCGTCGGATGCCATCACGATGATTCCGCGCAGATTAGGCAATTGCGATCGGCAGCGCTCAACACGAGAAAGCATGGCCTTGTTTTCGACGAACACAAAACGGGCATCGCAATGAGTCAAAATATAAACCATCTCCGCATCGGTAATGTCGGTGCCGCGGGGCACGTCAGCGGCTCCGGCCAGGAGAATACCGTAATCGGCCAGTATCCACTCAAGGCGGTTGTCGGCGAGGAGGGCCACATGCTCGCGGGCTTCGACACCCAGGGAAATGAGAGACGTCGCGAGGTTAAGACCGCGCTCATAGACTTCCCGAAAGCTTAGCGGCGCAAATGAGCCTGGCCTTTCCCGCTTGCAGAAGCCTGGAAGCCCATCGTAACGGAGAGCAGCATTGGCGTAGACCTCAGGAAGCGTAGATCCATATTTCAAATCAGCCATAAAAGAAGTGATCTGGGTTTCCTGGCGTTGAGTGGAGGAGGGAGAAGTCGAAGCGGTCAGGGAGCGTTAGGCTGAACGATAAGTTTCCGAATCCACGTTTCATAGGTATTACGGGCGTTGATTGCTCGAAGAATGCCCCTTTGGTCGAAAATAAAAACCGTTGGCAGGGCGTTGATGCCAAACTCTCGGAGGATTGGGCTGGACCACCCCTTGCCATCGCACACAGTCGGCCATGAGGAAATCGCTGCTTCATTAAGAAAATCGAAAACTTGTGCGGGATTCTTGTCCACACTGACCGTGGCAACCGCGATGCGATCGCTCGGCAAGCTGTCCAACGCTCGGCGGAAATCACCCATCCATAACAAGCTGGGAGCGGATTCAACAGACCAAAAAATTAACACCACGACCTTACCTTTCTGATTTTCCAAGTTGAATGTGCCTCCCTGAAGAGTTGAAAATCTCAACGGCAGCGTCTTGTCAAGGAGACTAAGTCTCTGAAGATCGTCCTGAATGCGCCGATTGAGCATCTCCTCTTTGGAAGACTGGCGGGCCTCATCCAGAAGTTGGCGTTTAAGGACGGGATCATTATCGCAAATTGTAGCGACTTCAACCAGGAGTCGAGCCGCTCGTCGGTCCCCGGCGTATCGAATCGCATAGTTCCGGGCTGCCGCGACAAGGTCGCGACGGCGTTCGAACTCTTGTCCCTTCAAACTTTGCATGAGAAGCGATACCCGCCGAAATCCCGCCTCGGCTCGTTGCGAAACCGTCGCCATTTTGTCTTTCTCCAAGGACTGAAGAATCCGCATGGATTCATCGACAAGACTCTGTCTTTCCTCCATCTTTCCCGTGGCCGCACGAATTGCCGCAAGCCGAAGACGTGCGTCAAAAACGCGTGGATCGCTCGGATTTTCCTGAAGAAATTTCTCAATTAGCGCGGCATGGCGTGCAAAATGGACCTTTGCCATATCGCGAGCCTCCTCCAAGTTCGGAGGCTTACGAGACGGACCGGCATCCATCGCCAAAATAGCAGCCCATTCATCATCCACCCCCGCAAAAACCGGGGCGAGTCCTAGGCAGAGGAGGAGGAGGAATATTCTCATTCGGGAATAGTAATTGTAGCGTAGATTGGCCGATGGTCGCTGGCGTTGTGCCACTCGCGACCGGCTCCAATTCCACTGCGGGATAGTTTTAATTCCGGCCACAGGCCTTGACTCGCAAGCAAGTAATCAATGCGCGAGTAAATGCCCGCATGCGACCAGAAGTGCGTCCAGACCAGACCATGGGAATCCCGCAGAGGAAGATCTCGCAGTGCGGTCGGTGTGCCGGAGACACCGAGGATATCCTTCACAGGCTGTTCATTCTTTGTGTCGTTCAGATCGCCAAAGAGAAGAAGATTCACACCGGAATTCCCTTTCAGAATCGAATGGATATGCCCCCGCACGGCCAAGGCCTCCCGAGCCCGAAACTTTTTTTCATCAAACTCCGGAACGGCGCGGCGGGATTTCAGATGAACCCCTATGAGGCGGAGTTGATAACTCGGAGTGATCTCAAGCGTGATGTCAAGAATTCCACGGCCCATTTTGTGGTAACGACCATCAAGTTCAATGGGGACATCCGACTTGGAATCTCGGGCAACAATCGGAAATCGGCTCAATAGAGCGATATGACGCTCACCCTCCGACGTGGCGACCCATTCGGTATAAGGAAAAAACATTCCGGCCGAGGAGAGTCTCTTCTGAAAATCGGCTAGCATAGACTGATCACCGATCTCTACGACTCCAAGAATATCGGGGCGAATCCGCTTGAGCATTGACAGTAGTGCAGAGAGTTCGCTCTCAGGCTTGGGAGCGTTCTCAATATGGTCGCCATCCGCCGTACGCGGCATGAGCAGATAGTTTTCCAGATTGTAGTAGCCTACGACGATCTCCTTGGCCTCAAGAATCGACAGGCAAAAGAGGAAAAAAAACAAAACCATGCGGCGCCAAATCAACACGCCGTGAGTGATCAAGCAGGCTTATGAGGCTGCTTTTCCGCAGGTTCCTTGACCTCGATCTCGGCAGCGGACTTGTGGATTTCGCGCTCAAATTCATCCCGAGCACGTTTGAACTCACCCAGACTCTGGCCAATCCCTCGAGCAAGTTCCGGAAGTTTTTTAGCTCCGAAAAGAAGCAGCACGATGACGAGAATAAAAACAATTTCAGGCCAACCTGGCATGGAAAGGGCAAACAATGGGATGCTCATGATTGAAAGTGATTACGCCGGATGTCTAGAGAATGCAATTTAATTGATTGTTGAGATGCGGTTCCAGACCCTCGGAGAATCTTACCCCTCGCTTAATGAGATTCATTCTTAATTTGATTAGACACGACATCTCGTTTGCGTAAAAGGTTCCTTTTTATGGAAAGAGCTCGATGGATGATTGTGGGACTTTTTGCTGTCTGGTTAGCGAGTTTGGCCTGCGCGGAAAATGGGAATTCGAACCTTGCGACCGATGCAGAGCCGATTTTGGAGCGCGACCAATTGACGGGCGAATGGTTTGGAAGCCGCCCGATGGTGTCTGATCGTGGCCTAGAGTTTTTTTGTAATTAGTCGACCCTTAAAAAGGGGTTGATACTGCTAATTTCTGATGGCCGACGAGATTTTGGAGTAAAAATCGTAGCCAGTAGTAGAGCGCCGAAAGAGCCCTCCTCA
>Ga0214921_10006433_pt1 | contig 16102 bp, 10 predicted proteins | sample LL1505_MetaG_FD_177992 | JGI IMG/M metagenome (GOLD analysis project Ga0214921, IMG submission 177992) | Freshwater microbial communities from Lake Lanier, Atlanta, Georgia, United States - LL-1505 | ecosystem: Environmental > Aquatic > Freshwater > Lake | place: USA: Georgia | collected...
AAGGGCTTATTTATATAATCCACCGCTCCCAATCGAAAACTTTCTGATATGTTTTCCACATCCCTATTTGCACTAATGAAAATGACTGGTATGGTGGGTTGAATTCCAAGTTCCCTTATTTTTTTTAGAACATCCAGTCCATTCTCTTCGGGCATTACAAGGTCTAGAAGAATTAGGTCTACATCATTCTCTGATAAAAATTGGAGAGCTTCCTTTACGGATGTAAATCCAAAGTAGGTGTTGGCTTTGTTTCCCAATATTTTTTTAAGAAGTTGAATATTTAGGATTTCATCATCTAAAATTAGAATTTTACGTTTGGGTTCTAACAAGGTTAAGCCAATTTCTTTAATAGGTTGGTGTTTTCAACCTTGAATATAGAACAAGTTTTAACTTATCAAAGATAAATAAAGAACTTATTGCTTTTTTTGTACTATGGGTATTCATTTGGTGAATTGTGAGAGCGTGATGAAATCTGCCATTCTAATTAACTTAGAATGGCAGAGTAGGGCTAATCTTCGTCTTGTTTTACTTTGTACTTTTTAATTAGATCCTGTTCGATGTTTTTAGGCACAGGTGCGTATCTGGAAAACTCCATGGAAAATTCTGCCTTTCCCTGGGTTGCCGAACGAAGAACGGTTGCATATCCAAACATATCAGCTAGGGGAACCTCAGCTTCGATTTTGCAGTATCCATCCTGTTCTGTTGTATTTAATATCATCCCACGTCTTTGGTTGAGAGAACCTAGAATGGCTCCTTGGAACTCTACAGGACCATCGCACTCCACCTTCATGATTGGTTCCAGAATGATAGGAGCCGCTTTTGAGAATCCCTGGCGGAATCCATATCTAGCACCAATTTGAAACGCCATATCGGATGAATCCACATCATGGTATGCCCCATCATTGATCACAGCCCGAACACCAATGATTGGAAACCCAATTTGGGATCCCCTCTCTAAACAGCTTCGGAAACCCTTATCACACGAACCAATGTATTCTCTCGGAATGGAACCACCTACAATCTTATCTAAGAATTCATAATCTTTGTGTTCTTCCATCGCGATAGGCTCGAGGTATCCTGCCACCCTTGAAAATTGACCCTGACCACCCGTTTGTTTTTTATGGGTATAATCAAATTCTGCCTTTCTTGTGATTGTCTCGCGATAAGCTACCTGAGGTGCCCCAGTGACCAATTCTACTCCATATTCCCGTTTCATTCTTTCGATATAGACTTCGAGGTGGAGTTCTCCCATTCCTTTGATGATGGTCTGTCCTGATTCCTTATCAATTTCAGTCCTAAAAGTAGGATCTTCCTTGGTGAATCTGTTTAGGGCTTTTGCTAGGTTGGGGAGGTGCTTGGATTCTTTGGCTTCAATTGTCAAAGAAATCACAGGTTCCGGAATAAACATGGAAGTCATGGAGACTTTTTGTTGTCCATCAGTGAAGGTATCTCCCGATGCACAATCAATTCCAAAGAGTGCAACTATATCCCCAGCTTCTGAAAAGGTGACATCTTCCATTTCATTGGAGTGCATTCTCACTAGTCGACCAACATTGTGTTTTTTGTTGGTAGCTGAATTGTAAATGGTCATACCCTTTTGGACCTTACCCTGGTATACCCTACAATAGGTAAGCTGACCATACCGACCATCTTCCAATTTGAAGGCAAGCATAACGAGGGGTTTGTCAGGACTGGACTCCAATACAATTTTCTCTTCAGATTTATTGATATCCAAAGCTTCGTTGACTACATCTTTTGGACATGCTAAAAGTTCGCAAACCCCATCCAAAAGCTTTTGGACTCCTCTATTTTTATAGGCAGAGCCCATAAATACGGGTGTGAGTTTTAACTCTAGGGCTCCCTTTCGGATTGCACCCTTGATCAAATCTACAGTGACATTTCCCTCTAGCATAGCCTCTGTGAGTTCATCACTGCAAAGGGAGGCGGCATCCAATAGTTCTTCCCGTCTCTTTTCTGCTTCTGCTAGGAGTTCTGCAGGGATTTCTTTTTCAATGACATCCTGACCATTTGGACCTTCAAAATAGATTGCTTTCATGGTAACAAGATCAATGATCCCCACATGATCGCCTTCCAAACCTATGGGCATTTGGACAGCAACAGCATTGTGTTTGAGTTTTTCCCGGAGTTGGTCAATCACTCTCCAGGGATTTGCCCCGGATCTATCGAGTTTGTTGATAAATGCAAGCCTTGGTACGGAATACCTACGCATTTGCCTATCCACTGTGATGGATTGGGATTGAACCCCTGAGACCCCACAGAGCACGAGTATGGCACCATCTAGAACGCGAAGTGCTCTTTCCACCTCAATGGTAAAATCCACGTGGCCTGGAGTATCAATGATATTAATTGTATAGTCCTGGTCGTTGTTCTTGTTATGCCAGGTGCAATATGTGGCAGCAGATTGGATTGTGATCCCTTTTTCTCTTTCAAGATCCATACTATCCATCTTTGCACCCACTCCATCTTTCCCACGGACTTCATGGATTGCATGGATACGATTTGTATAAAATAAAATTCGTTCTGTAAGTGTTGTTTTTCCACTGTCAATGTGAGCAGAAATACCAATATTTCTGATTTTTAGCAATTTTTCGCTGTACTGGGTTGTACTCATTTTTTTCCTCTGAAAAGAGGCAACCTTTCTATTTTATCTGGTTCCTCATTTGAATAATGGATAGGAATAATTATCCATCAAATTCGACCATATAAAAAATAGGGTGGTTTTTAACTATCTTTATTTCTCTTTGGAAGGTTCAGTTTGGGAGAGTGACTTGGAGAGCTCTCTCAATTTAGCTTTTTCATCCAAAGTTAAATCATAAAACTCACACCCAATTCTAATCATTTGGGACTCATCTTTGGAAGAGTATCGCACAACAGCCTTCATAGGAATTTTTTCTCCCAAGATCTGTATATTAAAGAAAAGGATTGCATTCGAAGCCAAAATCTTTTGGTGGTAGTCTGAGTTGGATACCAAAAATCCAATACCACTCGAGCTAATGTCAATCACTTCGCATTTTTCATGAACATTGATCAATTCTTCATGGGAATTGATTTCAGAGATGAGAGTTCCTGCTATGGAAGAACAGGATTGAAAATCTTCCATGCTTAAGCTAGATGTGTGTGTAGCCCTGATGTACCCTAAAAGAATTTTATCCCTAAATAGGATTGGAATGGTGATTTCAGCGCCCACAATAGGATTTGGATCGGAGGAAGTATTTAGAAGTTCTTTGTATTGAACGGGATTAAAAAAAGCAGTGTTGTAGGGATCAAAACTACCGGGTTTCGGGAGAAAGATAGGACGCTGACTACTTCTAAAGATTGTCATACGAATATTATCAATTGCGTCTAGTTTTAATTCAAGGGTTGTAAATTTATGGAGTATAGATTTAGATCTAGAATCCCAAATGGGTTGGATTGTAGATGCTATTTTATTGGTATTTTGGAGGAGTTCTTCATTTGATATGATAGAGTTTATAAAAATTTTATCCTCTGATTCCGGTTTCTTAGCTACAACAACTCTGGATTCTATTCGCTTGGCATCATCTCGTATTACCATTTTCATTGGTTTTAAAAACTCAATGTCTATATTCGAACCGGGCATAAGCTCAAACCAAAAGTGATAGAGACTAAAATTATTGGTAAATGTTAAAATTCTTACGCCTTTGTCTAATCGATCAGTACCCTTTATTACAATACCTTCTTGGTTAGCGGAAATGATATGCACAGGAGTTTGTTCATTTTCGTGGTACATAGATACGGGAATTCGGGGAAAGAGAGAAGAGATAACTTTTCCAATCAATTGGAGATCAATTATTTCTCTTTCAATAGGAGTTTTATTTTCTGTATTTCTCATTTAATGTATTCTCTACTTTGCATATATGCCTTACATACAATATATACCAAATAGAATTATCATCCAACAAAAGTAAATAGGTTTGTTTTACGTTTTAAAAAAATCTACTTGGTCATTTAGATCCGAAGTTATTTTAATGGTTTGTTCAAAGGTATTTAGCATGTTTTGAGAACCAGTGGAAATTTCCATTGTGAGATCATTGATGGTCATCACAGAATGGGAAATTGCCTCAATAGCCACTTTTTGTTCTTCGGTGGCAATTTTTATTTCATTGGATTTTTCTTTGACCTTTGTAGCCTCTGAATTTACCTCTTCATTGATTTTCATTTGTATGGTCATGGATTCTGCCAATTTAATCATCATAGAATTGATGGAATTTATCCCATCCATGATCATTTTAATCATGGAAACAGTTCCCTGGATGCTAGAATAGCCTTGAGATATTTCTTCACTGTTGGATCGTATAAGTGCATCTATATTTTTTATACTTTGGGATGTAAGTACAGCCAATTTGGCAATTTCATCTGCAACCACTGCAAATCCTCTACCAGCATCCCCAGCCCTGGCCGCTTCAATGGAGGCATTGAGGGAGAGAAGGTTGGTTTGTTTGGAAATATCACTTATGATATTGATGATATTTTTCATTTGTTCGGAGCTATTGTTGATTCGGGACATACTATCATTCATGGATTGGATGGAGGCTTCACCCGATTTTGCTTTGGAAGATATATCCCCGGCAAGTCCTGAGGTATCCTTAATTTTTTGTTCCATTTCATGAATGATTTCACTTAGAGAGCTCATCCTTTCACTAAGTGTAGAGATAATTTCAAATTGGTATTTTGCGTTTTTTGCAATTTGGTCCATACCTGCTGAAACCTCTTCAATTGTGGCTGTGATTTCTTCGGTGGAAGAAGCCTGTTCTTGGGAGGATTCAGAAAAATTGTTAAGGATGGGAGTCATTTTATCCGTAGAGGTGGCTAGATTAGAAGATTGTGTTTTTACTTCGGAAATAACATTTCTAATTTTAGTTACAAACTCGTTGAAGTACTTCGAAAGTTCTCCAATTTCATCATGGGAATCCACCTTTAATAAGACATTTAGATTTCCATCACCACTAGCGATTTCTTTAAGATTGTTGCTTACGCTGGTGACATGGTCACTGATCCCATTAGAGATTAGTATTGTGATTCCTAAAGATAACGCAACGGTAAAAATAAAAATTACTAAGATAACATATATAAGAGTGAATACCTGCTCTTTTACATCTTCTATATAGATTCCTGTGCCCAAAATCCATCCAAATGGTTCAAAAGATTTGACATAACTGATTTTCTCTACTATCTTCTCTTTGTCAGTTTTAGATGGCCATTGGTAGTCTACAAACCCATCCCCATTTTTTTTGGCGATTTTGACAATTTCTTGGTAAATGAACAATCCATTGGAGTCTTTAAAATCAGATACATTCTTACCTTCTAATTCTTTCCGAATTGGATGCATGATAATTTTAGGTTCAAAGTCATTTATCCACATGTAATCTTTCTTATCAGAACCATATCTCATTGCTTTGATGGCATTGTAGGCTCTCTGTTTGGCTTCTTCACGGGTAATCTTATTTGCTTTTACTTCTGCTTCGAGGGATTCTAAAAAAGTGATATTTACATCAATGATATGTTTGATGTTTTCCCTCTTTATATCTAGCATTCTATCATAAATACTGGGTAAGATGTAGATCATGACCATTAAGAACGCTAAAATCCCAATTAAACTGGATGCGATTATTTTATAACGTATGGGAAGATCTCTGTATTTCATGGAATTATCCTTGATTTGAAAAATTACCTTGGAATATATAGGGTGATCGAGGTACAATTCAGGTCATCAAATATATATAAAAATGTATCTTTCCTTTTCATTTTCGTAAAGTATTCACTTCACACAATATTATTTTATTCCAACTTGACCGCATTGGAAGATTTTTTATTAAAAAAAATGAATTTCAACAAGTTCTCCGACTCTTTTTTGAACTAAAATGGGAGATATAAATAAAATTAATCTCACTCTAATAAATTTTTTATGTCTAAAGGTCAGAAAATAAGATTGAGTTTTACTCATTTTTAGAGGATAAAAAGAATGAATTTCGAAAAAAATAATTGAGTATATTACGTGATCTTTTCTTTTAAAATTTAAAATATGAATCTTTGCTAAAAAAATCAAATTATTTTGACGTCAATAAGACTATATGGAATCATTGATATGGAACTTTTAAGCTCTTAACATTTTCGTAAAACAATGGTAAGCTAAATTTTTCATATATCAAGCCAATTGAAAACTAAAAAATTTAAGGGTATACAAACTTCACTATGAAAGTAAACAAAAAACCAAACGGAATTTATAAATCTATAATAATATACAAAGTATTATTTTTATTTATTACATTGCCAATTTTTTCGCAACAAAAATCCGCTGAAGTAAGGGAAGTAATAAAGGCTGATGAACCAACCACTCCCCCTCCTGCACCCACATGGAATATAACTCACTATGGTTTCTTAAAAACAGATTATGTACACTCTTCCAATGCTGGTTTGAGTTATGGTAGAGAAATGCTAGGTGCTGTCAATTCAGCAAAGAGACAGCTACAAGCAGATGATACAGCGGGACGTGGAAATATCCAACTTGCAGATACCCGATATGGGATGAGATTGAAATTTACCAATGCTCTGACTGGCACAATAGAATTAGATCTTATGGACTTTGATAAATCCAACCCGAATGTGAATACAAGGCCCCGAATCAGACAGGCATTTTTCTCATACAATTTGGAATCTTGGGAAATATTTGCGGGCCAAAGATGGGATATATTTGCTCCCGTAAATCCAGAGTCATACAACATAGTAAGTAGTTCATTTGGAAATGGAAACGTAGGGTGGCAAAGGGAACAAATGGGGGTAGGAAAAAGGCTACTCCAAGATCTAACTTTTACTGCAGCTATAGGAAATGGTGCCGTAAACACCTCTACCACCCCTGCAATTGGAGGAGAACTAAATAAAACTCCCACAGTAGCAGCTCAATTTAAATATGTGCCTAATGCATCCAACACATTTTTTTTATCAGGTATCACATATTCTAAACAATACATTGATCCTACTCTTGATACTACTGCTGGAAAGGCATTGCAGTATGATGCCAGTACCTCTTACTATGCCCTAGGTACGGATTTATCTAAAACAAATAGGATTCGAAGAAATTCAAGTGGAGTATCTATTGGTCATGAATTTAAGTCTCAGGACAATAGACTTAGAGTTAGATGGGAAGCTACGTATGGACAAAACCTTGGAGATATAAATACTTTGAGTATTGCCAATGGTGACCAAAGAACTATGGCAAGGGACTATGCTACTTCCCAGATAGGATATTTAACATCTAGTTCTGTAGGAAATCCTTTTTATAATACACAAGGATCTTCTTATACAGATGGTTCCTATATAAACTATCTCAATAAAAGAACAGAAGTTGTAAGTATTGTAGAAAGAAGTGCATTTATTTCTGCAGTTTATAAGTTCCTTCCGGATTGGGAACTTGGTATTTTTGGTGGTGCAAGCCAGATTATCAATAAAAAAGATTTAGTCCAGGCGGGTACTGGGGCAACGCTCACTGATTATTCTGTAATGCAAGCTGCTCCAACAACTGGAATATGGACTTCCGCGAACCAAGGAAAAATTAGAGAAAGTAGTGATGTTGGGTATCACTTAACTTACCTACTTGGTCCAGTTAAAATATTTTTTCAACATGAGTATATTAGAACTTTTTACCAGGATCCAGAGAGAAGCAAGGGACTTGCAGCTTACATAAAAAGTATAGATGTAGATACTGGAGCTATCACATACAATACTGTGAAAATGCCCCATCTCACAGCTTCAGCTGAAGCAACAACGCATGTAGTTCGTTTTGGAGCAATGGTACCTTTCTAAAAAAATCCTAGGACAATCCTAAGATTTATCTCAACAAAAATGCCTACAAATCCTTGTAGGCATCAACTCCTTTCTAATTTTTGTTTCCCTTAAACCTAACTTTTTCAACATACTCCTATAGGGGAAAATTCTCCTGGAGGTATACACAATGGAAACAGTTCAAATCAGACAACCCAGTGACATGAAGTTACTAGAGAAAATGGAGAGAACATACCTCAATATTCCAATGGAAGCAATCATCAAACAGGATGTACTCAGGCAGGGAATAAATTTTTCCTCTGAATCTTTACATTTAGATAAAGATTATAAAGCCAAAGATTATTTTATTTTTTCATTTGATCATATGCCACTTTCTGATATGAAAAAAGGGGAAGATAAAAATGCACCTGAAGAAATTCGTGTTACAGGTGGTCATTTTGATTTAAAGTCAACCATCATCTCCACAAGAAATAATGCAAACTCACCTTATGTTGTAAAACTAAAAGATAACAAACCCCATCTTTATTTAGAAAATACTGATTTGGGAGGATTAGATTTTCCTCCTATACCCTCGTGGTACAAACACAAGACTAGCTCAGGAAAATTACCGGGTGAAATAGCTCCCGTGATAGAATGGGGCTATTTGATTTATCTGACTGTATTTCGAAATTGCCAATACTTTGGAAAAGAGGAGGAGTGTGCATTTTGTGATATTAACCACAACTACCGCCAACAAAAAAATGCAGGAAGACCATACACCGGTGTTAAGGATGTGGAGGATATCCTAGAAGTTTTAAGTTGGATAAATATAGAAGATTCAATAGCTAAAGTTTATACAATCACCGGAGGAAGTGTTCTTACAACCTTAAAGAAGAAAAAAGAAGTAGATTTTTATTTAGAATACCCCAGAGCCATCGAATCTAAATTTCCTGGAAGATGGATGGGAAAATTGGTAAGCCAAGCATTTGAAAAAGAGGATTGCAAACAATTTAAAGATGCGGGTATCCAAGTTTACCATCCTAACTATGAGGTATGGGATAAAGATCTTTTTGAAAAAATATGCCCCGGAAAATCTTCATGGATTGGAAGGGATACTTGGATTCGTAGAATTGTAGATTCTGCTGAAATTTTTGGTCCATCGTACGTAATACCAAATTTCGTTGGAGGGGTTGAACTTTCAGAACCCTATGGATTTAAGACTGTAAAAGAGGCAGTTGATTCAACTTCTGAAGGATTAGATTTTTTTATGTCCAAAGGGATTATGCCAAGATTTACTGCATGGTGCCCAGAACCCTATACAACTCTTGGAACCCAAGCAGGTCCACCTTTGGAATATTTTTGTGAGCTATTGACATCATGGAAACAAATTTTTGAAAAGTACAACCTTCCAATTCCTCCAGGGTATGGTGAACCCGGTGTGGGCAAGGCAGTATTTAGTGTAAGTGCCTTTATGGATGTGATTGGTTATAAGGGGCGTATATAATACACATCTTTTTAAGCACACATGTACTACATATTTCTTTTACATATTTAGTTTTACAAATTTTTAGAATGCCCAATCTACTCAAAGGAAAATCATAGAGTAGGGGATCTTCCGGGTTTATTTGTTTTACATTTTCTGTAATTTCTCTTGCCATGTTTGCGTTTATTGTTTTTGCATTTGATAGTCCCAATATTTTAGCGAGTTTTACAATATGAGTATCTAATGGATAGATAATATTTTTCTTTTGAAAAGTTTTGTACAATCCGAAATCAGGAAAGGTATCCCTCACCATCCACCTCAAAAACATATTGTACCTTTTATTTGCCGAGTTTTTTGTTCCGGATCCAATAAGGAATTTTAATCCATTCGATAATTTTTTTTCGCCTGTTATATTTAAGATTGTGGATGTAAATTTATTTTGAAAAGATTTAATTCTTTCTTGGGTAGAATAAGAATCATCTAAGAAATAAAATTCCAAACTTGTACTACTTTTAAGAAGGACTTGTAATCCTTGAAAGAATATATGAATATCTTTATTTGTTTGGAAACGATAGTAAATGTTTGATGAAAAACTAAGGTTTTCGTTTTTGATTTTTTGGTAAGGGGAATTATTTAATCCTTTTAATAATTTTTCTAAAAAAATTTGGATGCTTGCTACATTTCCATACGAAAACATTGAAGCAATGTATCCAATTATTTCAATGTCCTCTCTTTTTGAAAATCTATAGCAAAACAAAATGGGATCTGTTTGTAATAAGTCTGGATGATTGAATTGTCCTGCTATTTCATCAAATTGTTTTCGAATAGAATGGGATTTCCACCTTGAAACATTCATTAGTTGTGCCACTTCCTCAACCTTTTTTTCACTCTTCCAATCTTAAAACTACCAAACCTAACAATAGAAAAAAAAATCCCACAGAAAAAAAATGATTTGGAGAGACAGAAATCTAGAATTTACTATTCTAAGACTTCAGCAAATCCAAATGAAACCATTCCCTACCTTTCAATTGAACAAATGCCTCTCCCTTGTTTTTGGAATACTTTTTTTGATAAGTTGCGCCAAAGACAGAGATCCCGAGCTTAGATTGAATGGAATTGCCAGTGTCAAAAAAATTTCATCCTATGATGAACCTATTCCCAATTCATGCTCTGAAACATCTGAAAAAATAGGTATCCCATCCTCATTGAGTGCAAATAAAAAACTTTCAAATGGTTCTTATTTTGAATATTGCATCCAATTTTCAGGCGATACATTATCAGATAAAATAATTCGTACCGCAATGAGTTTAGGGTATGTTGATAATTTTCCTGTAGTTTATTTAAATGGAGAAAAGATTTATTCTTATGAAACGGAAAATCCACAGGAGATTTATAAGTATGAAAAAGAATTAATTTTTGAATTTAATAGATCTTTAATAAAAAAAGATAATATCTTATTGGTTCGTTTAAAACCTATCTTTTTAAGAGAAAATGGCATGGGGATTTTTGGGGGAATTCTTAGGATATCATCAATTGACCAATTGGCCAAATGGAACAATAGGTATAAAATTTATAATTTTGGAAAAGTGGTACTTTATTTTGGAACATCGCTATTGTTTATAACACTCTTCTGGGGTAGGCGAAGAGAATATTCTTTTTTATATTTTGGAATTTTTTTATTTATTGTTGGTCTTTATTTTTCTACAAAACTTGAAATAAAATATGATATAGGATTGAATTTATACTTATTAAAAAAATTAGAATATGTAAGTTTATCACTTCTAGTGCCTTCTTTGAACTTTTTTTTACCAGCAATTCTGCATAGAAAATTACCTACATGGTTATTAATTTACAATGTTTTTGTTATTACACTTTTTTCTGGATTATTTTTCTTTCTAAAAGAATTAAAGTTTATCGATGAAATAAATCATATTTATCATGTTCCTTTTATTTTGCTTTCACTACTATTATCATTAATAATTATAATTTTTGAAGTTAGAGAGAAAAATAAACGAGCAATTCCAATTTTACTTATAATTATAATTCCATACTCGATGTCTATGTTCCATATTTTAAACTCTGCATTTTTGATTTTTCCATCTGTGATGAATGTTTCTATAGGTGGTGATTCTATATTTATATTGGTAGTTTGTATGACACTATATGTAGCAATTGGATTTTATAAATTACAAAAAAATTTAGATATAACAAATAGAAAAGAAGAATCATTGAGAAGAACTTTTCAGTTATATGTTCCACCCAAAGATTTAGAAAAAATATTAAAATCTTATGATAGTAATTTTAAAATAAATGATATCGGAGAAGTTCAAAAGATAATTATTTTATTTTGTGATATCAGAGAATTTACTACGATATCAGAAAAAATGTCACCAAACGAATTAGTTCAATTTTTAAATTCATATTTTACTTTATTCAATTCCATTATAATTGAAAAAGGTGGAGTGATTGATAAATTAATAGGTGACTGTATTATGGCGAGATTTGATAGCCATTTAGAAAAAGAAGCCGTTGAAACAGCACTTCTATTACAAGCTCATATCAAGCGATTCAATGGTGAAAGAAAGAAAAAAAGACAAAAACCAATATCCCATGGAGTAGGACTATCTATGGGTAATGTGGTTGTTGGAAATATTGGTTCAGTGAATAAAATGGATTTTACAGTGATTGGTGACGCAGTTAATCTAGCATCTAGGTTAGAAAGTCTTACTAAATTCTATGGAGTTGAAATATTAATTACTGAAAATTTATATCGTACCACAAAACAGTACTTTTATTTTAGAGAAATTGATAAGATCAGGGTAAAGGGAAAAAAAAGAGCATCCAGGATTTTTCAACCAATATCACCAAAATAACCAGTTATTATAGAAATTTAAAATATAGGAAATTTATTTATGAGAGAATATGATATTACTCTTTTTGGAGCAACGGGTTTTACAGGAATTTTAACCGCTGAATATTTGGCATCTAGAAGAGCCAAAGAAGATTTTTCACTTGCAATAGCAGGAAGAAATAAGGGTAAACTTCTGGGCTTAAAATATGAATTAGAAAAAAAGTACATAGGCTCTGAAATCAATATAATCCTGGCTGATGTAGATGAGGAGCCTAGCATTCGAAAAATGGCAGAGGCAACTAAAGTTTTGGTTTCTACTGTAGGCCCATATTTACTCTATGGGGAAACTGTAGTGCGTGCATGTGTGGTTAGTGGTACGCATTATCTTGATTTAACGGGTGAAGGGTCATTTGTAGAACAAATGGAACTAAAGTATCACAAAAGTGCAATTGAGTCAGAGGCTAAAATAATCAATTGCTGTGGTTATGATTCTATACCTGCTGATTTTGGAACCTATTTTACTATAAAAAATTTACCATCCACAGAGCTGAAAGAAGTTGAGTGTTTTATAAGTGTATCTTCCAAAGACTTAACATCCGCATTTTCAAGCATTTCGGGAGGAACCTGGCATTCTGCATTGGGTTTTATGAATCTTCAGGAAATTGAAAGGCAAAGGGATATGTATGCTAAAATTTTATTAAAAAGTAGACCAAGGGAAATTACCGTACTACCAACTGAATTTAGATTTCGAGAAGATTCAAAAACATTTGGTATACCTTTGCCTGTTGTTGATATAGAAGTAGTACTCAGGTCTGCACTTCAATTGGAGGAGTATGGTCCTGCGTTTTCTTATGGTCATTTTCTAAGCATTCAGGGATTGCCTAAATTTTTAGGAAGCTTATTTGGATTTTCACTCTTCTTAGGTGCCTCTCAGATTCCACCAATCAAAGATCTATTATACTTATTAAAGAAAAATGGGGATGGACCAAATGAAGAGATTCGTAGTACAAATAAATTTCACCATTCTTTCATTGGGAAATCAGGTAGCAAAACTGTTAAGGTAAGTGTCACAGGAGGTGACCCTGGCTATGGGGCTACTTCAAAAATGTTGGGTGAGGCTGCAATATGTATACTCAATGACCATATACCGGAAAAGTATGGAGTGATTACACCCGTTGTGGCTATGGGAGATTTTTTATTGGATAGATTGCAAAAAAATGCTGATATGAAATTTAAAGTATTGTGATATGAATTTCTATGCGGTTATATTACCGCATAGAAGAGAATGGTTTAATCGAAGTTTATGATTTTCTTTACTGTAGTTTTTTTATCTAGATCAATGTTGTACAACTTGTTTTTAATTTTAGAATCTAATTCTCTTAGAATATCTCTGTAGGCAAGATACACTTTTTTTTGTGAAGGAAATGGTAATAAATCTTTTTCATCCTGTAGTTTTTGGGAAATGCTGAGAGTAGCTTCCGCATCCGGTGTTTCTTGGACCCAGGGATGGTTGCTATCATGTCCACTGTAATACTCAACCAATAGATCACCATTGTCTTTAGGTGCAATTTCAGGATCTGTGGTATATGGTTCTTGGTTTTTCGGAAGATCACCATTTACTTTTTCTCCCTCTACTTTAGGAGGTCCGGGTGCTATGGGATTTGTATTTACAATCCTTCGCATCTCTTTGACATACTCTCTTCCCTGAGTATTCACCTTTACAAATTGTACAATTACCTTTGTCAGAGACTTCTTATCTTCTGCAGGGTATAAATATACCCGTTTGTTGAAAATTTCAGTAGTTGGAAAATCTTCAATGCTCACTCCCTGCCCTAAAAAGATGGAGTAGTATTCTTTCCCCTCTTTGTCTTTTAAAAATAAAGTTTCTTCGGGAATTGGTAAAAGGTTATTGTAACGTGCAGCATTTTTAATAGTTTTTGCGTCAACATGCCCTTTTATTTCTTCCAGCATTTTTGCGAGGGAAAGGTGAAGTCTGTCAATTTCTCGGTCGGAAAATTTTCTGGTTCTTACTCCCTGAACATATTGGTAGTATTCCTTCTCTGGAAGGATCAGTGTGGTTGGTACGCTGAACACTTCTACCGATAAAAATAAGAAAGCGAGTATTGTTAAAGAGATTCTCATGGGTTCCTCTTGCTATCATGGAGACAGAGTCTCCTTAGATTGGTTGTCCTTATAACTATCGAGTCAAATACATCCAATCCTTTACTATTTTGGTGTTTTTACGATTGACAACAGAAAAATAAAATGAAAATAAAAGTTATGAAACGACTCTCAACACCCTCAAAAGACTTTTTTTTAGGATTTTTATCCTGTTTGACCATTTTATTGTTCTTAAATACAATTAATTGTGGAAGGACACTATCTCGGTTTGGATTTGGAGACCAGTCTCTTGCTCTTCCCAAAGATTTTAAATCCATGGTATCCGTAAGCTTCCACAAAGAAACAAATGGGGACACAGTTAAGGACATGACCTATGAGACCATAGATGGTACGTATAAATCTATAGAATACACCGATAAACCGTGGCATCTGGAAGGTAGTATTATTTGGGAGAAAAAGTAACTTAATCCTTGCTCTTTAACACCCTAGAATACTTTATATTTTTCTCTCTGGTCTTCCTCTACAGATGGTATCTGCATCCATTTTTATTTGGAAAGACAGAGAGAAATCTAAACATCCTGCATTCAGTTTTATTGGTTGCCAGCTATTTCTTCTATATGAGCTGGGACTTCAGGTTTGGTGCCTTGATTTTACTATCAACATTGGTTGATTACATCCTTGCCATTCAAATTGATAATTCAAAAGATGAAAGACAGAGAAAGTTCTTACTAAAGTTCAGTTTAGGACTCAATCTGATTGCCATTTTAGGTTTTTTTAAATACTACAACTTCATTACTGAAAACATCAACTCTATCTTTACTCTTTTTGGAAATCATTCCCCAATCCCAGAGCTAAAAATTATACTCCCTGTTGGAATTTCTTTTTTTACATTTCAATCAATGAGCTACACAATTGATGTTTACAAACGTGAAATCAAGGTAGAAAAGAGTTTTATAAAATTTGCACTCTTTGTTTCTTTTTTTCCCCAGTTGGTTGCAGGGCCAATTGTTACTGCAAAGTCTTTTCTTCCACAGCTCTATACAGATAATGAAATGGAAAGCATCCAATTTTTAAAGGCTGTAAGATATTTTTTTCTTGGGTACATCAAGAAAGTTGTTATCAGTGATAATGTTTCACCAATTGTAGATTTGATTTATTCAAGTCCGGAGAGTTATGGTACTACAGCCACATGGCTTGCAAGCATTTTATTTATAATGCAAATCTATTGTGATTTCAGTGGATATACGGATATGGCGTACTCTTCTGCATTGCTTTTAGGATATGAGCTTCCCGAAAATTTTAGAATGCCCTTGATCTGTAGAAGTTTTACAGATTTTTGGAGAAGATGGCATATATCCCTTTCCTCATGGTTAAAGGAATACCTATACTTTTATCTTGGAGGTAGTAGGGTTGGTTACTATCATCACAAATTCAATTTATTTTTTACAATGCTAATAGCGGGTCTATGGCATGGTGCCAGTTGGAATTTTGTGATATGGGGAGGGTTACAGGGTATTATTATGGCTTTTGAAAATAGTTATGGTAGTTATATGGTAAAGAAATATGGAAAAGAAATTCTAAATAAAAAAATTGGAGTACCCAGGTATATACTACAAAATATTTTAACTCTTTTATTTTTTACATTTATAGGAACCCTGTTTCGATCCCCAAATATGGAAGTAGAATCGATTGTACTAAATAATATGATGTTTTATATTGATTTGGGACTTCGACCTTATATGGTTAAAATAGGATTGGCAGCATTTATTTCCCTTGTGGTAGGAAATGTGATGGGTTATTATATTTTTGAAAGAAATTATGAAATAAAAATACCGAAAGGTTTAGAATAT
>Ga0214921_10006434_pt1 | contig 16101 bp, 22 predicted proteins | sample LL1505_MetaG_FD_177992 | JGI IMG/M metagenome (GOLD analysis project Ga0214921, IMG submission 177992) | Freshwater microbial communities from Lake Lanier, Atlanta, Georgia, United States - LL-1505 | ecosystem: Environmental > Aquatic > Freshwater > Lake | place: USA: Georgia | collected...
ATCGACGCACACATATGTTGGCTTTCCGTCGGGTCCAGTTAACATCTTTTCTCGAACCATCTTTGCCAACCCCTTCTGTCCACCGGCTGCCACTTCTTTGGTAAAGTGTTCGTCGAGGACCTTTGTCACGTGTTCTGTCGAGAGGTTTAGGCTGTTATTGTTTACCACCACGTTATTGGTCGTCGTTTTGGTGGTCTTTGGTTCGGACGCCAAAGTTACGACTGTCGATTCAAATTTATCGAGACGGGCTTCGAGCTTGGCAATGTACTCGTTTTTCTCGCTGATAATCATATTTCTAGAGCTTTCCATTTCAGTTTTATATTCATGTTTTTGTTTTTCTAGCTCTGAACGTTGATTTTCAAGCTTCTTCTCGTAATCTTGACGTTGTTTTTCTATCTCTTTTTCGTATTTTTTCTTCATTGTATCAAACTCTTTTTTTGTTTTTTCCTTGCATATTTGAGTATGGGAGATTAAACTATCACGTGAAGATAGTTTTTTCATGCAAAAATCACATTTAATTTCAGATGAAAAACCTTGTAAGGATAAACAGTATTTTGCCATTTTTTGATGTTTCGTCAAAATATATTTTGTACCAAATGTTTTTTTACAAAACTGACATTCAATATTTTCAAGACTCATTTATAATAAGAAAAAACTTTTAAACCAACTTTTTTTTGGTTAAAAAAAGTTAACTTTGGTAATTTTTGGTAAATCTTAGAAAAAGTTAGATAAGGTTAACATGCATTTTTTTCGGAAAAAAACTGAATATTTCGGAATAGACCGGAAACGTAAAATTAGAGAAAATTCAAAAAAAAAAGATTCTTAAACATCATCCGGCTCATCTTTTTGCGATAGATTTGGTGGTGAACTGACAGACCGTCCATTATGTGCCTGTGACGATGAGATAACGGCGGTTTTATGAGGAGTTGTGTACACGCTGGGCATGGCACTTGTGGTAGTCGAACGTTGTTGGTAGTGTTGCATCGAAAGACTTGTCATTGTTTTAGACGCGACGCTGTGAGATTGCGTTGCGATTGAATCAATTGCTTGGTTTAAGTCGGCTTCTAGTGACTTACACTGCATACTCGGGTTTCGTTCCATCATCTCTGAAACTTGCGTCGAATAGGTCCGCAGATGGTTACAAGCGGCAATGCGATCGTTGGCGGCCAAACGATTGGCCTCGATAAGGGCCGATGCAACTTGGAGACGCATCATTTGGATATCAAACTCTACGGAACGTTGAGCAGGTGTCTCGTTAATACTGTCCTCTGTATCAAAATGAATGGAATACGAACATGAAACGGTTTCGTCTGCATTCGCGTGTAACATATTCTTGTAGTCAACATTCACATCGATCAGTGACACATTCGCAGGGGCATCAACGGTTGTTTCGCGTTTGAGTTTCACGATCAAATCGCGTCGCTCTTCGGACTGTAAATCGGTAAAACGTGTTGTAAAATTGTTGCCGGTTTTCGTGGCGGACTGTCCGCCACGCACGCTCTCGATCGTAAATGTGTCGGGGCACGAAATCTTACAATTAATATTTTGAGCCGTAGTTGATAGGAGGCCGCCGAGTGCGTCCGCGAAAGCGGCTGTGAGAGTTTTATGGCTTTGAATATAGGTATACATACCTTTGCCCGCCTGAGAAATTCCTCGAAGTAGTGTTTCATTGTGTGTGGAACCAAACCCAAACGTTGAAATACGGAATGGCAGATCTACGTCGACTACTGATTCCATTGGTACCTGTGGTGATGTATTATTTGAATACCCAAAAAGATAAGGAGCGCGCGGGACACTGTTTGGAACTGGGGGAATTGATGTATAATTTTGGGCAAACTTACGATTTTTCAAGATATCCACAATCTCACTAAGGGTCGTCATCCCATCAGTGGCTTCGCCGTCAGTGAGGAGAAACACGGATGACGATGAAACGCGATTTTGGACGATCGCCTTTAACATTTCGTCGCAACTCATGAACAAGCCTCCTGAAAGAAAGGTGCTGTTCTCCGATCTAAGACTCTTGCATGCCTCTACTGCGGCTAATTTGGACGCGCCATCCATATATGTAAACGGGACAAGAACTCGAACGTCCGTTGAGAACGTTACAACACAAAGACGGTCATTCTCCGTCATTTGGTCTACCACGAACAAAAGTGTCTGTATCAAAAGTTCCATATTGGGAGTCATAGAACCGGAGATATCAACACAGCATACCAAATCACATGGAGTTCGTTTGACAATGTCTTGGAATGGGGCCTTGATCGTGACAAGAACATTGATGTCGTCCTGTGATACCGGAATACGGTCAACCTCTGGAGTAATTTCGATCTTTAAAGTGTCCATTGTAATTGAAAATGTGTAAATGAATATAAAATGTTAAAAAGAATGAAAATCATTTTTAATAAATTCGAGTATCAAAACAGTGCAACGATTGAATTGAATAATGAAATTCGTGAATTAGCATATAATATATAAATATAATATTAATAATAAAATATATAATAAAATATATAATAAATAATGTCGAGTGTGTCAAAATCGTCGAATCTCCCGAATGAGGTGATTGCTAAATTTATTGAAGCCAAGCAAAAAATAGCGGAATGGGAAAAACGGCATGAAAAATACAAAACAATGATTGAAGAACATATGAGAGACCGTGATCTTATATCCATTGACCATACCATTGACGAAACGCCGTATCAAATCAAAAAACTAATCATGAATCGTGAGACGTTATGTAAAAAAGATGTACCGGCTGATATTTGGGAACGATATTCCAAATCGACACGATACACAATGATCCGCGTTGATAAAAAAAATAAAAAATAAAAAATAAAAAATAATATCTAAAAGAAAAGGAAATGTCTTATACCAGAATTCGTTTTGACACGTCAACAGTTGGCAAACTCAATATTAGATTAATAGTAGGTGCATGCAACCCACTTTTGTCAGCTAGCACACCTGGTTTCCAGGACTCGGCGACACAAACTTTCGCACCAAATTCAGTGATCCGTTTGATCAAACTTGATACCACTATTCGCAATCATTTACTTCTTACCCATGCGGCGGAACAGCTTATCACCATTCAAGGTTTAGATAATAATAATTAAGCTTATTAAAGATTAAAGCTAATAATAAAATTTTATTTTTATAAAATAAAATGAGCAGCAACGATATGGCTGTGATGCTTTTATACGGAGGTCCTCCGCTTCTTATTATGCTTATGATGGCATATGGGATATCATTGGTACAGACAAAACCAAATCAGACCCCGCCGACACTTGGGGCTAAAATATTTGGGTGGTCATTAATTCTTTTATCATTGGCTATCATTATTCTGGCGATTGCATCGGTGATGAAAAAAAATAAATAATTTTAAATTGATATTATTAATATAATAATTAATATAATATATAATATAATATATAATATAATAATTATCTTTTCGTTATGACATCATTTACTTTTCACGGGTTTTTGCAAAAAAACGGCAAAGATGAGCCTTTTTCTATCCAATTTGAAGCGAATACTGATAACGAGGCACGGGAGATGTTTAACAGTCTTGTTTCGAATGTCGATAAGTGGTACCAAAAGAAGCCGAATCTAAATACGAAAGACATGATTGGTACTCTTGAATTGAACGATGAAGATCTATTTGGGTTCGATAATGATACCTATATTTCAAAAATGAATGACACTAATTTGACTGTTTTTGATTTTCTTTCAAATGCGGTCATTAAGGATAAAATGGGTACAACATATTGGTTAAGAGATTTTATTTATGAGGTAAACCCTACGTGTGTCCATAGGCGGAAAATCCAAGTTCGTCTTTAATTTTTATTTTATTTATATCATTCTATAAATAAATGTCAAAAAATATTGATGACCAATTATTGGATAATATCAAAAACAAGGAAAAGAAATTCAAAAGTTCCAAAACAGTAGATGGGCGTCGTATCCCTCATTCTAACGCTCGAATGATTGTCTCATCGCAAGATGATGTAAAAGTTTCGGTCCAGACCTTTAAAGGAGTCTCAGCTGTTCCAGACGAGTGGAGAAATTACCAGGCACCTAACCCGTCTTTAAAAAGTAATCCCAAATACGCGCTAGTCGATTTTACGCCTTCCATATATGAGAATACGACGAGACCTCAAAATCAACAGCAATGCGGGTCATGTTTCGCATTTGCATGCGCGACAGCGGTGAATGATGCATTTGTATTCGGCCAAAAATTGACATATAATCCCAATATTAGTCCGTTAGATATATTGTCATGTGCTGTCAAAGATCCGGCTAATATTTGTGCAACCGGAGGAAATCCATTTCAAGTTCTTACTAAAATATCTACAACTGGTATCGTTACAAACCATTGTGTAAATTACGATGATGGGTGTAATCACGATCCGCAATGTGCGTCGGAAAAGGCAAAAGAGCCTGCTACAAATATGATTCCACCGTGTGGTGGGTGTTTCTCGAATCAGTGCTCGACTCAGCCGCATTATCGTTATAAGATTAAGACACCGACATTTGTTGCCATTAATGATTCGATTGATGGACATTATAAAAAAGTTACAGGCAATTCGTCGGCGTGTAATGTGATTCAGCAGCATCTTCTTAAATTTGGCTCGGCCGTTACCGGTTTTATTATCCTTAATAATTTTGAAGGAGATACAAGTTATGGTAAATTTGATAAAACCAACGGAATTTATTTTGAAAATATGGCATATGGCGCGGCCGATCCATTCTCCATTGCAGGTTCAGGTCACGCTGTCGTGATCGTTGGATGGGGTGTATCAGACAAGCCAATTAAGATATTTGTTCCAAATGAAATGGATCCAAATAAAAAAGAGGTTACGATATCTTCTTGCCCATACTGGGTTATTCGCAATTCGTGGGGAACATCATGGGGCGATGGCGGTTATTTTAAAATAGCAATGTACCAACCTCCTGTCACGCAAAGTGGTGTGACATATGAGATTAATCCGTATACTGCAGTGGAGAGATGGAGATGGATCAATATCAAAAATAATAAGATTGTTGGTTCGACAAATGTCGAGACTATTGTGAAAGACACGCCTGATTTGGGTGCGGATACAATGGGTGGTGGTGCTATTATGGTTGAACCGTCGGGAACTCCTGAGCCAAATAAAAGTTCGCCACGTGAAGCGCCTGGATATACAAATGAAGATATGAAAAAATTCTATTGTTCCGATTCTTATTTATTAGCAAAAGCACCGTCACCACAGTCGTCGCCATCGTCGTCACCTTCGTCGCCATCGTCTCCTCCATCGTCTCCTCCATCGTCTCCTCCATCGTCGTCGCCGTCGTCTCCTCCGTCTTCTTCAAGCCCGTCTACCCCCGTCCCGTCTTCTTCGCCCCCTTCTGCAACGACAAACCCAAATAAACCTGATTCATCGCTTGATATTCGTTCAAATTTGAGTAAATCGTTGAACCTTTCGGTGTTGTCTCAAATTTTACAAAATAAAATATGGGTGGCAGTGGTAGTTGTAATAGCTCTTATTGTAACAGTTGGGTATTTATTTTATAAGAATGAATAAGAATGTATGTAAAATGATTTATATTTTTTAAAAAATATAAAATTGATTAGAGATCTAAAAACTTGCATTTATAATATAACCAACAACAACTTAACAAATGGCATTCGATAACACTCAACTCACTAACATCACCAAGAAGTTCGACACGAAGGCGCTTCGTTTTGGCAAGCCTCGCGATGGCTCGATTCCCAACAGCACGGTCGTTTTCAAGCGTATCCCAATTGGTGTTCTTAACGCCGACTCGTCTCTTGGCGAGTTGGTCATTCCAACGACGGACAACCTTTATTCATTTGGTCTTTCGCCGAATACCAACATGCAAACTGGCAAGACGGATGGTTACACGCTATCTCTCTGCCTTTGGAATAAGGATGCGCCAACGGATGAACAGAAGAAGTGGGTTGAAAATTTTACCACTATCATTGATGCAATTAAGGATTACCTGATTGAGCATCGTGATGATTTTGGAAAGTATGAATTAGAGATGGCGGATCTAAAGAACTTTAACCCTCTCTATTACAAGAAGGAGAAGGGTAAGCGTGTTGAGGGGGCTGGTCCGGTTCTGTACCCGAAGGTCCTTCAAAATAAGAAGAATGAAATTATCACGACGCCATTTTGCAATGAGCGTGGGGAGGATATTGATCCTATGACGCTTCTCAACAAGGCATGCAAGGCGACTGCTGCTATTAAGATTGAGAGCATCTTTATCGGTGCAAAGATTAGCCTTCAAGTAAAGGTTTATGAGGCACAGGTCAAGATGTTTGACAATACCGTAAAGCGTCTTCTTCGTAAGCCGGAGTCCTCCTCTGATGTTGTGATGGAGGCACGAGTAGATGACGTTCAAGAGTCAAAGGTTGACGATGATGAGGATTCGGTAAAGGGTAGCGATAGCGAAGATGATACAAATGAGGCTGCTGTTGCGGCTGCACCTGCTCCTTCTTCGGCGGCACCTGCAAAGGCTCCGGCTGCTCGTCGTGTTGTTCGAAAGGCGTAAGTTTTATAAGTTTATAAATAGCGTTTAGATTAATAAGTATGTTAATAACATACTTATTTTTTTTATTATAATAAATGGAATATACATCAAATTCAGACACTAAAACATTTGATTATTCGACATTGGGAAATTATGGTGAGGCAAAATGTGGAGTGGGTGTAACCGCGCCGGCGTTTAAAGCGTACCCTTTTGGAAGTCATTTTGCGAAAAACACAAAACCGGCAACTCTGTGTGATAAACGCCCGGTAGATCAAACTAATGTATCAAGGGCATACCGTGCATATCCATTTGCGACAATGGATGAATTCGGTAAAATGATGAGAACCAAAAATTCATATTAATTTTATAATTAAATTATAAAATTTAGACCCGCCGATTAGAGATGGTCCGCTGACTTGGTGACGTAACGTGCAGTAACAGCCGATAGTTTATTAGCAGAAGGTTGTGACTGAGAAACAACCTTGGCCTTCTTCGATTTCGCCGAAGACGCCGAAGATGCCGAAGATGAAGAAGACGACTCCGACGATTCATCTTCTACAACAGCCACGATCTTCGGTTTCTTATTTTTTGTTTCGTGTTCTGTTCGAGCGAAACGGCCAAGAAGTTTTGCATTTCTAAAATTTTGAGAGATACCAAATTGACTCATTTTATTGTAGATAAAATTTTCTTTATATTAAATTTAAATAATATAAAGATAAAGAAATGACAGCTTCCCATGGATATTTCGCTTTTAAAGATCTTGTTCAAACGTATTCCAAAGATGATTTGAGATATATTCCTTCTATGCCATATGTCTACGACCGAGAAAGCGTTGCCGGTTTATTACAACAACCTGACTTTTCAATTTTCGCCTATCTTTTTCGAACTGCTAAAATGGATGTGATTGCTGATCAGGAACAATTTCGTTCTACCCTATTTGTATGCCCCGATGCAATCCTTCGAAAACAATTTGGCGGCGATGACTTTTTCATGAATCTTGATCGAAATTCCATTGTTAAATTATTAAATCTTCATATTTTACCCCGCTCTTTTAACGAGGTTTCATTGCGTTCTCGACGATTGTCGATTCTTAACACGCGTGACCCTGTTGCAAAACTGACGTTAATCAACAATGGAATAGAAACCCCGCTTGAAATTGACGCTGCTCGGAATAAGAGATGTCGAGTTATTTCGGCGGAAATGAAACGTAACAACGGAGTCGTGTACGTCATTGATCAGCTTCTATTACCGGAAAATTTTTAAGAATTTATTCATTCTATTAATGATATCATTCTTTTAATGATATCATTCTCACTTTTTCAATCCATAGCCGTAGTACCATTTTCCGGCATAAAAACATAATGCCAGCCCGCCAATGATGAATAACATTTCTCCCGTTGGAACCACGATATCCTTTTTCTTATGAAAATGAGCCACATCGTACATAACTTCGCTTTGTTCAATATCAATTTCGCCAAGCCATGCATTTACCATATCTGGTAATTTACTTGCTGACATCAATGCTTTCAAGTTTCCCTTAATCTTGCCCTCTTCGATCTCGCGTATGGTTGTAAATTTATAGCCTGTAATTCGATCGATGCCAATCCATTCACGTAACTCTTCCATTTCGGCGTTCTTTGTTAGTTTGTATTGTAACATTTCCGGTTGAAATGTCGGAAAATCCGGTATGAACCCCACCACGTTTTGTTCCAGTTGACATTTCTCAATATTCATCTTCATTCTAAAATACCCACCCAAGCCCCAATCGGTCCCCCAGCTATTTGCGATCCACCAAAAATCGACGCCGTCTTCTTTACCCCATCCAATAATCTGGATTGCGTGTCCTCCTTGGTTTTTTGATTTACTTTCAGGCCCCATATAAATTGTTGTTCCATCGTATGTCTCCAAAAAGTCGTCATAGACTTGAAATCCAGCAGATACTGGGCCCCATTTATAAATCTCTTGTTTAATCGATTCAATATCTTTGTTAACTTGGTAACCGGCGATTGTTCGATAGAAACGAGGGGCGCGTGTTTGATCCAAGCATCGATCGTAATTTACACCTAAAATACTTTGACACATCGGCACATCTTCGGGATTTTCCAGTGTGTCCAAATCCTTGATTCCATATTCTTCAAATTTACCTCGATTGACACACGTTGTATCAGTCAGTCCAACAGAATACATAAAATTCATAGCCGTAAAAAGTGTATTTCCATTACACGCGCCTTGCGTGTGTGCTTCTAAATTAATGTTTGACAATGATTTATCATCATCTGGAAGTTTTGGGAAAATCGCGCCCTCACACATAACCATTTGATAAGGAGACAGTTCGACAGATAATTTACCTCCGGATAAAATAGAATACCGATCGCCTAATGTTTTTGCGGATGCCATTGCCCAGCAGCAACCGCATTTTCCTTGTGTTTTAATACGAGATAAGAAAAACCCCCATCGTTCGAATGGATTGAATACATCTGGCATTTTTTTCACTTCATCTTTTTTGACAGCCTTAAATAGTGTAGCTTGAGCCTCTACATTCTTATTATCGCGTAATACCGTGCCGAATGATTTTTCGACATCCGACATTATTTATTAAAAATGATATTTTAAAAATCTGTTGATGTATTTTTTAGAAATGAAGTTGTTACTTATCGGCGATCCGCATATTAAAACCGAAAATTTAGATGACATCGATATCTTATTAAACGAGCTCAAACGTATTCTTTCCGCCTCTACATATGATGCGGTTGTCGTACTTGGCGATGTAATGCATTATCACGAGCGTCTATTTACACCCGCGTTAAACAAATCCTTGTATTTTATTGATACCCTTCGCAAATTTGCATTTACATATGTTTTAGTAGGAAATCACGATGCGATCAATAATTCCATTTTCTTGACCGATCAACATTGGATGAATGCCTTAAAATCATGGGACAATGTTAAAATTGTAGATAAAGTAGTGAGAACACCTGATTTTATGCTGTGCCCATACGTTCCTCCTGGACGGTTAATTGAGGCGCTTGAAACGGGTGGAGATCAACAAGAGTGGCAATCTAAACGTCTCATTATCGCTCATCAGGAAATAAAAGGTTGTAAAATGGGTGCGATCGTATCAACCGAGGGCGACGAATGGAAAGACGAGTATCCATATCTCATTAGTGGACACATTCATGATAACCAACACGTTGGACAAAAGGTATACTATCCTGGAACCCCTCTACAACACTCATTCGGGGACTCGGATACACGCATCGTTTGCCAAATTGAATGGACGGATGGCGTGCATGGTGATAACGACATTACATTTACGGATTTACCGCTTAACGTCCCTCAAAAACAAATTGCGAAAGCAACTATTCAAACGATTAAATCTATCTGTGTGAAACATTCGAATCATAATAAACTAAAAATCAAGTTAGATGCTACTCCTGTCGAATTTTCGGCTTTTAAACAAACGAAGGAGTATAAAGAATTAGTCGAAAAGGGGATCAAAATTCAACTGCAAAAAGAGAAATACACGGGAGATATAGAGAATCGTGTGGACCATGATGATGCTAAAAACGAGAAACACGATAATTTTGTTCAAATTTTAGAACAACTTGTTAGTGAGGATGAGACGTTGGTCCGGTCTTTATACAACGAAGTGTTATTGGACAAATTGGTATTATAATTATTATGAGTATTATGATTACTTACAATAAAATTGATATTGCATTCATATGACATAACATTATATCATATGTGTATACACGAAAATGGAGGTTACTGTCGACATCAAGAATATACCGACGATTCCAGATGAATCCATATCCATAAAGGACCGTGTTATAAGATTTTTTAGATCTGTCGCGCATACTATCACACATAACTTATCGTGTGTCATATTCATTATCGTTGTATTGATCGTTGCGGGTGCTGTCATTGGAGTTATCTTATCAACTAAGAAAGTCATTCTTCCTTGTTCCAAATATTCAACTGAGTCGTTTGCAACAGAAGTTACCGTTGATTGTTTACAGTATATATGGAACACGGAATGCCCGACAAAGTCATTTTCTTTCCCAGTAGGATATAATGGGTGGTGGTTACAATCACCGCAAGGATCTGTAATGGTAAAATGTAATAATGGTTTTTCGGGCACAAACTGTGGTGTAGGAACATACGGAAATATTTTAGTTTATATGCAATTTTGCAATGTCTATTACGGTCAATAGAAACGGTCAATAGAATAGTTTGATTTAAACCTCTTTTTTATTTGATTCTTTCAAATCTTTCAATTCATTTGATAAATGCTCCATCGACAATCGTTCAATGGTAGTCTCTCCAAACGTTTCAAAATATTTCGGGAAGAATGCGTGGATGATCATCGCAATCGTGGCAGCGCCCATTTGATATGACATTTTCATTGTTTTGAAAAAATGGTGTAAATATCCCATTCCATTTTCATTCGGATGGCGTAAAAATATATCGTATAAAAATTCCGCCGCCGTTCTTATGTTTGCTTTCATTTATAAAATAATAAAATTTTTATAAATGTGTTTTAAGTTTTTATACTCGTCTCGTTGGAGCAGCGGTCGTTGGGGCAGCAGTCGTTGGAGCAGAAGATGGGGCACGCGTTGTTGGGGCAGCAGTCGTTGGAGCAGCAGTCGTTGGAGCGGCGGTCGTTGGAGCGGCGGTCGTTGGCGCAGAAGATGGGACACGCGTTGTTGGGGCAGCAGTCGTTGGAGCACCGGTTGTTGGTGCACCGGTTGTTGGGTGTTTATCCTTTTCATTATGTTGTTCCTTTTCTTTGTTTTGTTTGTGACGACGGTAGAAATACACAACGCCGAGAATTAAGGCCACAGCGAGTAAACCGTACATAAGATACTCCTGAGTCTGACTTTTTGGCTGCGGTGCAGCGCGATAAAAATGTACCATTTTATATATAATAAATATATTTTTATATTTTTTTTTATAAATGAATCTTATTTACGCCATCCTCTTTTTTATGATGATTACTTTTGTCCTTTATGTTATGTACTATTATTTAACATGCAATCGTAACGTCGTATATAAGGAGTTTGGTGATCTATCTCATCGTAAGATTTGTTTTATTGCCGGAGTTCACGGAAACGAACCGGCCGCCAGTTTATTATTATACGATCTTCTAAAAACGGATTACTTTAGTCGAATGGCAAAAGAAAAACGGATTTTTATACGGGTATTACCAGGCGTCAACGAATTTGGCCTGGCATTACATAGCCGATATCAGAATAGTTTTTTGAATCCCGATATCAATCGTACGTTTGTTGGTGACGGCCTTGATCATATCGCAAAAGAGATCATTCAACTGACAAAAGATATGGATCTTATCGTTGATTTTCATGAAGGGTGGGGATTTCATTTGGTGCATCCAAGAAGTTTGGGCTCAACGCTTACCTTGACAGAGGGATCGCGGCCTCTAGGTGAGCTTATTATCGCCAACCTTAATAAAACAATTGATAACGATAAACGCAAGTTTGTGATTTTGGATCGAATGTGTGAGATCGAGGAGGCTCTATCTTGTTATTCTAACCGTAACGGAAAACAATATATTTTAGTAGAAACAACCGGGCAGAACGATATCCAGCCGATAGAGGTTCGTCAAAATCAGATTAAAACCATAATTAACACGAGCATCAATTACATGGCGAAGTAAGTTTTTTATACAAAAAACTTAATTACGGACGCATACGAATAAACGAATGTGGGAATGAACATTAAAAGTTGTCATCTTGGTCGTAGGAACGAAGACTTTCATAGTGAACACGCGCTTCTTCAAACCCTCCTATAAATTCTCCTTCGAAAAAGATCATAGGAAATAAACGATAATCTATTTTGGTATAAGGGCGAATGAATTGAAGAAACGAAGGGTAATCTTTTTCGATTGAAATTTCTTTACCCTTTATCAATTTTTTGGCTTTCTCACAGTACACACAGTCTGGTTTGCTGTATATGGTGTAACCAATTGACTGAGGAGGGATCATTTATTTATGACTTCTTTATAAATAAATTCTTTCATTTTTATTAACCTTAATAACTTTAACTTTAACTTTAACTTAATGCCACCGCTTTCATATTGGGTATGGTTGGACGTGGAGTCGGTGGTGAAGTAGTAGGCGCAGGTGTCGATTCATTTGTAGATTCACGTTTCTTACGATAAAGAATAAATAGCGTTAATCCGATGTTGGCGACGAGTAAACCGATTAATAGCGACTTATACATTTTTATATATAAAAAATATAAAAATTAAAAAACAAGATGATGAACCGTGACATCTCCTTTTCGTCCAATACGTAACGCTCGTCCAATCACTTGTTCCTCGATCGACGATGGCATCTCATGGTATAAGATAATATCGGTCGCCATTTCAAGATTGATCCCGGCGCCATTGAAACGGCTATTCAAAAATACAATATTTACGCGTCCGTCTTTAAAGCGTTTCAACTTTGCATCCCTCGTCGCTTTACTTCCCGAAATCTCTACATAGTCCATCTTATGCTCTTCCAACTCACGTCTGATCACCGAAAAACTCTCGTCAAACATTGAAAAGATAAGAAACTTTTTGTTTTCATTACCGGACAGAATTTCCAGCACTGTTTTCGGTTTCGATAGTGGTGTTTTTATATCATCTTTCTTTTCTTCTTTCTCGTCTCCACATGATTTTCCAGATTTAATATAAACAATCTCTTTGATTGGAACAATCGAACGACACATTGGACACGTTTTGGTTGTCTCAAACCATTTCATGATACACCCACCACAAAAGATATTTTGACAGCATGGTAATAAAACCGGATCCGTGATTGTAGAGTAACAGATCGTGCAATCCTCGGTTAAGACGTTTTTGTATTTCTCTTCCAATTCCTTAATTGTTTTTTCAATTTCTTTTACCTTTTTATCCCAATGTTCCATCTCTCGTGCATTTGCCCGATTGGTCCAAAACTCAAACGAAAACTTAGCTTGTGCCAACTTCTCTTTCTGCCGCTTTGTCACAATCTCAAACAGATTCGATTCAGACGTCAAACCGCCGCCTAGACGTGAAATCGCCCCTCGAATGTCACCTGCGCCAATCATCAATCGAGTCTCGTAGTCGATAAAATTGGAAAGGACGTTTAATACACGGGGGTTCAGGCATACATGTCGAATATGATGTACATCGGGCATCTTAAAAGAATGTCTCACAAAATCAACTTCATTTCGAATGACAAAATAGGGAAGAATATCATAGTTGATATTAGCAAAAAAGTTTTTCATATAATGCTGACCATTGCCTACGCACCTCATTAGTTGGTCGTATGTCGCGGTAACAAACCATACAAAACCTGCGTGTACTGTTCGCATACCGGCGATATGTGTCGACCCCGCCTCGTCGAAAATAAAACGTTTCCATACAATATGATTTCCAACGTGTCCAACCAATTCATTGTAGCGCGATGAACTACATAGAATCACGTCCCACAGATCAGGATCGATATCTTCGATATCTTTCGCGTGAGTGACTTCCTTTATTTTCAATACACCTGGTTTAACGAACCCGAAATATTCTTTCCATTGTTCAATGAGTGTCGGAGAAACTACAAGTAAATTGGCGCGGACGCGTGTTTTTCGTACCCTGGAAAGAACTTTCAAACATGAATTGTATGTAAAAATATCTGCACGTTCGTTTGATTTTTTAATATCCCATGACATTCGATCACGCAAGATCAATGATACGACGCTGAAACTCTTCCCGTATCCGGGGATGTCACCTAAGATCCCAAAATCGGACAAGAATATAGTCGTATCATCTTTTTTGATTTTACGTAGACGTTCCAATTCTTCCATATTGTGGACTGTGACACACTGGTGGGGGAACAGTGTAACTGTAAGATCTGTTGGTTGTTCAACTCGTTTATATGAATCCCACTTTTTATGAAGAGCGTCTATCTCGTCCGGACTTTTTTGGACATTTTGAACATTTTGGGCATTTTGATGATGAGTATTCACAGGAGCGGGCTGAACACGCGGTGCGACAGCGGTACTGGGTCGCGAGTATATAATAGGGGCGGGCTCACGTTCATCGTCCGAAAATGTATAATCTTGATAGGACAGTGAAAACGATGAATATGCAGCAGAAGCCATAATTTAATTTAAATAATGGCTTAAACTTTAAATTAAATATCATTTTTCATTTTTTATGATCTCTTTGAGGTTTTCAAGTAAAGAAATAAAAACTTGAGAAAGCGATGGGCTGATGTGCCAATATTGGTTGACGGATGCAGGATGAGAACAATCGTTTATTTTTTGCAACACTGCTTGGCGGAATTTTTTATACTTGAAAAGTGATCTGTGAGTAGTCAAGTATAAAAACAATTCATTACATTCTCGAAGACGGTCAACTACGTTTTTAGCTTTGTCAATACGATCTAGATATAGATTCACAAAGATCTTATCTTCGTGTTCTGTCATATTTATCCTATCTTAAATTTATCAAGACTTATCAATTTTAAATCTTTTTCAATCTCCAACTGCCATTTGATGAAATGGTTGCCATCTTTAACGAGTGGTCCAAATCGACAAGCTCGACATCTACTTGATATTTACCAACCTGATCATATACCGTGCTCATCATGGCATTTCCGGTCGTGAATAAAATATCATAATCACGTATAATCTTGTATTTTTGTGTGTTTTGGATGGCTGTTTTAAATAGTTCTAAAAGATACGGGTGTCGCGGGATTGCTGAAAATATCTGGGTACCCACACGTAGTTTTTCTTCTGGTTGCCCGTTTCGAATAGGCTCCTTCCTCATTTCATTCGCAAATTCGTCGCTTAGTATAATCTCCGTAAATAGCTTAACATTCTTATTATTTCCCGGTAAAAATTGGTCCATATCTACCAATTGCTTGCTTCCGTACTGCCAATAGATACCGCCGTAGTGGTACACGATAAGAAGACGTAAAATATCTACCATCATAACAGGTCTCGGCACATTGAATATGTCGTTTTCGTATGTCGGGTAATATCGTTGAACAAATTGGCGACATACCGGTAACGTCCACAATTTAACATCGTATCCTGGATTTGCAGCTTTTAGCTCATTATACGCCGTGTGATCAAAGTCGTTCGGGTCATCTTTTAGTTTTTGGGTCGAACTGTCCCAGGGAAAATAGATAAGATGAATGATACGCGGGGCTTGAGTTGTAAAGCGATCAAATCGAGGATAAATGAAAAGAGCGAAAAGAATGAAAAGAAGAAAAAGAAGAATAGGAATATATAATTTCATTTATTATATATTATATTTTATTTCTCAAATCGTTATAGAATGAAAGCCTGACTTGTGATGTTTATTTGGTTAATGGTTAATAATAAAATGCGATTTCAAATTTAGATAAAGATTTATTTTATAAAGATAAATAAATGAAAACAATTGTCATTATCATTTCCTTAGTTGTTATTATGACATTATCATATTGTTTATACCAAAAAGATGAATTCCGTGGCGGCGGTGGCGGTGGCGGTGGCGGTGGCGGTGGCGGTGGTGGCCGAGGGGGAGGCGGAGGTGGCGGC
>Ga0214921_10006435_pt1 | contig 16099 bp, 29 predicted proteins | sample LL1505_MetaG_FD_177992 | JGI IMG/M metagenome (GOLD analysis project Ga0214921, IMG submission 177992) | Freshwater microbial communities from Lake Lanier, Atlanta, Georgia, United States - LL-1505 | ecosystem: Environmental > Aquatic > Freshwater > Lake | place: USA: Georgia | collected...
GATACAGATTCATTAGGTAGAATATGGATAGATTGGAGTCAAAAAAATCAATCAGTATCATTAAGTAATCTACCAGAAGATTTTAAAGGTTCAATAGTTATAGTAGGCACATCTGCCGCAGGTATAGGCAATCCAGTAGCTACAGCAATAGGGCCAGTTTGGCCACAAGACTTACAGGCCGCTGTAATAGGTACAATGATTAATAAAGTTAATATTAAAAGGCCTAATTGGGCAGATGGTGCAGAAGTAATAAGTTTAATATTATTATCTTTATTGTTATTAATATTAAGTAGATGGGTGTATGTAGGCATAGTAACAGGAATTGTTATGATAGTTGCTATAGTACCTTTATGTAATTATTTGTATATTCACAATCTTTGGTTATTAGATGCTACATTAATTATTGCAGGATTAATTTTAGTAATGTTACACGCTTATGGTATAAAATTCATTAGTGAATATTTACAGAAACAACAAATTAAAAAACAATTTGAACATTACTTAGAACCTAAAATGGTTAAAAAACTACAAGAGAATCCTGAACTATTAAAATTGGGTGGCGAAACAAAAGAATTAACATTTTTATTTTCTGATATAAGAGGATTTACTCCAATATCTGAGAAGTTTCAAAAAGATCCACAAGGGTTAACAAAACTAATTAATAAGTTTTTAACGCCAATGACAGAGATCATAATGAAAAATGGTGGTACAATAGATAAGTATATGGGAGATTGTATCATGGCATTTTGGAACGCACCATTAGATTGTCCAAATCATAGAGAGATGGCAATTAAATCAGCATTAGAAATGGAAGCAAAATTAAAAGAATTAAATGACTCTGGAGAATTTGGAGATAAATTAAATATAGGTATAGGTATCAATTCAGGTAAAGCGGTAGTAGGTAATATGGGTAGCAATCAACGATTTGACTATTCAGTTCTTGGCGACTCAGTAAACTTAGCAAGTAGATTAGAAGGAGTTAGTAAAAATTATAATACAACGATTGTGGTAGGTGAAGATACTTATAATAGTGTATATGATAAATTTGATTTCTTAAAACTAGATGAAGTACAAGTAAAAGGTAAATCTAATAAAGTATCAATCTATTCAGTAACAAGTAAAAATACATAAATAATAGTACAGTACAATATAAACAAAGTGTTGTATAACAACTAAGTAATTTATTTTAGTGCTGTATAAAAACGTCTCTTAAAGAGATAGAAAAACATGGATAACGACAACTTAGATATAAGAGTAGAGTTAGAAGGTATTAAAAAAGACCTTGAAAACATTAGTGGGATCAATAATCGTTTAGATACGGCTATTGAGAAATTAACTGATGTTTCATCTTCTATTAAATCTATGTTGGCCGTACATGAAGCAAAAATTGAAAGACAAGAAAAAACAGACGAGATTATATTTGAAAAGATTAAAGATAGAGCTGATGAAATCGACAGCGTCTATAGAGAATTACAAAGAGAAATCAATCAAGTTGAAAGACGTTTACTTATAGAGATAAAAGCATTACGTAATGACATAGGCAGTAGAGTTAGTATGCTTGAAAAGGCCAGATGGATTCTTTTAGGTGCGGCCATTGTAGTTATATTTCTAATAACTAAAGACTTCAATAAACTATTAGGGTTATTTAATTAAAATAGGTTGACAAATAACACAAACTATAGTATATTAGTTCTTGTGTTATGTCATCTTATATTGATTTAAAATTTATTAATTTATTATCGTCCAGGTTGAGTAAGTTCAAAAGAAAGAACGATAATCTATTTAATTTCAGATGTCCACATTGTGGAGATTCTCAAAAAAATAAAAGTAAAGCAAGAGCATATTTTTACAGAGTTAAAAATGATATGTTTTTTAAATGCCATAATTGTGGTATGGGTCAAAATCTAGCCAATTTTATTAAGTTTGTAGATTCAAAATTACATGATGAGTTTATATTAGAAAGATATAAAGGATCAGCACCATCGACACCTAAACCTAATTTTGATTTTAAACCACCAGTTTTTAAAGAAATTAATATTATAGAAGAATTACCTACTTTATCAGAATTGCCGGATAACCATCCAGCCAAAGAGTATATTATTAAAAGAAAAATACCAGATAAGTTCTTTGATATACTTTATTATACAAATGAATTTATGTCTTTAGTTAATAAGATTAAACCAAATACTTTTACAAACTTTAAAGGTGAGCATCCAAGATTAATAATACCTTTCTATGATACAACTGGCAATTTATTTACAATCCAAGGTAGAGCTTTTGGTAAAGAACAACCAAAATATTTAACAATAAAGCTTGACGAAACTAAACAAAAGGTATATGGTTTAGAAAGAGTAAATTTTCAAAAACATATTTACATTACCGAAGGACCAATTGATAGTTTGTTTATAGATAATTGTTTAGCGGCCGCAGGCGCTGACTTAATATTAAAAGTTAGTCCAGAAAATGTAACATATATTTTTGATAATGAACCTAGAAATAAAGAAATAGTGAAACGTATGTATAAGATGATTGATAAAAATTATAATATTTTTATATGGCCAGAATCAATACAATCAAAAGATATCAATGATTTAATCATATCAGGAAGATTAATTGATGAGGTTAAAAGTATTATAAGTAATAACACATATAACAAGTTATCGGCATTAACTAGATTAAATATTTGGAAGAAGTGTAGTATATGAAAATTGAAAAGATATTAGTTCAAAAAAGAAACTCCAGAGAAAAAGAACCTCTTAATATTGAAAAGATACACCAGATGGTTGAGTTTGCCTGTGAAGATATATCAGGCGTTTCAGCATCACAAGTTGAAATGAAAAGCGGTTTACAATTTTATGACGGTATAACTACAGACGAGATACAACAGATTCTTATTAAATCAGCTTCAGATTTAATTTCATTAGAAACTCCTAATTATCAATACGTTGCTGCTAGATTATTATTATTCAGTTTAAGAAAAAGTATTTTTAGAAAACTTTGGGATCATCCACATTTATATGATCACACAAAAAAATGTGTAGATAAGAAAGTTTACGATCCAGAAATTTTAAAGTGGTACGACAAATCAGAATTTGATCGTATGAATATGTGGATAGATCATACAAGAGATTACAATTTTACATACGCTGGTTTAAGACAAGTAATAGACAAGTACCTAGTACAAGATAGAAGTTCAGGTGAAATATATGAAACTCCGCAGTTTATGTATATGATGATATCGGCAACGATATTTTCAAAATACTCAAAAGAAAAAAGGATGACTTATGTTAAAAAGTATTACGATGCTATTTCAAGGTTTAAAATTAATATCCCAACTCCTGTTATGGCTGGTGTGCGTACTCCTGTTAAGCAGTATGCTAGTTGTGTGCTTGTTGATATTGACGATACTCTTCCTAGTATTTTTAGCGGTGATATGGCTATTGGTAGGTATATTGCACAACGTGCCGGCATCGGTATTAACGCTGGGCGTATAAGAGGAATAAATTCACGTATTAGAGGTGGAGAAGTTCAACACACTGGTGTTATTCCATTTCTTAAAAAGTTTGAAGCAACAGTTAAATGTTGTACACAAAATGGTGTAAGAGGTGGCTCAGCAACAGTTCATTTTCCAATATGGCACCAAGAGATATCAGATATATTAGTTCTTAAAAACAATAAAGGCACAGAAGATAATAGAGTAAGAAAATTAGATTATTCAATTCAACTGTCCAAATTATTTTATCAGAGATTTATTGATGATGAACAAATAACTTTATTTTCGCCACATGATGTTCCTGATTTATATGAATCATGGGGAACTAATAAATTTGATAAACTATATGAAGAATATGAAAAGAAAACTTCTATTAGAAAGAAAAAAATATCAGCGCAAGAATTAATACAAAGTTTATTAAAAGAAAGAGCAGAAACAGGCCGTATCTATATTATGAATATAGATCATTGCAATAGCCACTCATCATTTAAAGATACAATTACAATGTCAAACCTTTGTCAAGAGATTACATTACCAACCAAACCAGTTCAACATATAGATGGAGATGGAGAGATTGCTTTATGTATATTATCAGCAATCAATTTAGGCATATTAAAAGACTTAGATGAATTAGAATCATTATGCGATCTATCAGTAAGATCATTAGATGAAATTATAGACCATCAAGAATATCCAGTTAAGGCCGCAGAGATATCAACAAAAGCCAGAAGAAGTTTAGGTATTGGTTATATTGGATTAGCACACTATCTAGCAAGATATAAAGTAATGTATAGTGAAAAAGCTTCTTGGAAATTAGTAGATGAATTAACAGAAGCATTCCAATACTATCTTTTAAAAGCGAGTAATGAATTAGCAAAAGAAAAAGGCAAATGCGAATACTTTAATAGAACAAAATATTCCGATGGTATCTTACCAATTGATACCTACAAAAAAGAGGTGGATGAAATAGTAACCAGAAAACTATCATTTAATTGGGAGAAATTGAGGAAGGATATTGTTGAGACCGGCCTCCGACATAGCACACTCTCGGCTCAAATGCCATCGGAATCTTCAAGTGTAGTATCTAATGAAACAAATGGTATAGAACCACCTAGAGATTACTTGTCAATTAAGAAGTCTAAGAAGGGGCCATTAAAACAAGTAGTGCCTAATTATAACCAGTTAAAGAATTTTTATACCTTACTTTGGGATATGAAATCAAATGAAGGATATATAAACATAGTAGCCGTAATGCAAAAGTATTTTGATCAAGCCATTAGTGGTAATTGGTCATATAATCCTGAGAATTACGACACAGGACAAGTACCTTTATCTGAAATGATAAACGACCTATTAACCACATATAAGTATGGTTGGAAGACTTCCTATTATCAAAATACATATGATGGTAAGAAAGATGAAGATGAACCGGCACATTCAATAGGTTTTAAAGATAACGTGCCAGAAACAACACCAGCAATTGATGATGACGATTGTGAGTCTTGTAAAATATAATGGAGAAAAATGAGTAGATCGGTATTTAATAAAGCAAAAGGTTTAGATTTTACCAAAGCAAGCATGTTCTTTGGTGACGATTTGGCCGTTCAAAGGTATGATACATTTAAGTATCCTATTTTTGATAAGTTAACACAACAACAGTTAGGTTTCTTTTGGAGACCAGAAGAAGTATCATTACAAAAAGATCGTAACGATTATCTTGATTTAAGACCAGAACAAAAAAACATATTCACATCTAATTTAAAATACCAAACAATGTTAGACAGTGTACAAGGCCGTGGACCTTGTTTGGCATTTTTACCGTTTTGTTCTTTACCAGAATTAGAAGGTTGTATTGTAACTTGGGATTTTATGGAAACAATACACAGTAGATCATACACCTATATCATTAAAAATCTTTATGCTAATCCTGGAGAAATCTTTGATACTATTATAGAAGATAAAAAAATAGAAGAAAGAGCAGAATCGGTAACTAGATGTTATGATGAGTTAATAGAAATGGGTTACAAATATCAATTAACACCAGATAAAGTAGATGAATACGAATTAAAGAAAAGATTATGGAAGGCTTTAATAACAGTAAACATATTAGAAGGATTGAGATTTTATGTATCGTTTGCTTGTAGCTTTGCTTTTGGTGAATTAAAACTATTAGAAGGATCAGCTAAGATTATATCTTTTATTGCTAGAGATGAAAGTCAACATCTTGCCGTATCACAAAGAATAATTAATAACTATAAAGATGTAGAAAACGATAAAGTAATGTTAAAGATTATTAAAGATACAGAAAAAGAAGTTTACAAAATGTATGATGATGCTGTTGCTTCTGAAAAACAATGGGCAACTTATCTATTCTCACAAGGTTCTATGATAGGATTATCAGAAAAACTTTTACACCAATTTGTTGAGTATATGGCCAATAGACGTATGAAGGCTATAGGATTGGATCCTATATATGATACAAAGATAAATCCATTACCATGGGTAGATCATTGGTTGAATAGTAAAGGCCAACAAAATGCTCCACAAGAAACAGAAATAGAAAGTTATGTTATTGGTGGAATTAAACAAGACGTGAAAAAAGACCAATTTAAAAAATTTAAATTATAAGAAAGGAAATATGGCTAAAAAAATATTAATAATGGGGTTACCTGGTTCAGGCAAGAGTTATCTAGCAGATAAACTAGTATCAAAAATTGATGCTGTTTGGTTAAATGCGGATAGAGTTAGAGAAGAAGCTAATGATTGGGATTTTTCTGTAGAAGGAAGACAAAGACAAGCTAAACGTATGAACGATTTAGCTCAAAAAGCATTAAATGAAAATAAAAATGTTGTTGCTGATTTTGTTTGTCCTACAGTAAAAACTAGAAAAGATTTTGGAGCCGACTATACAGTATGGGTAGATACAATAAAAGAAGGTCGGTTTGAAGATACCAATAAAGTTTTTGAAAAACCTGATGAATACGATTTTAGAGTACCTACTCAAAATGCTGAATTGTGGTCTATAAGAATAGCTGATGAAATAATTCCTTATGTGTGGGATAATCGTAAACCAACAACACAAATGTTGGGTAGATGGCAACCATGGCATGAAGGACACCAATCACTATTTGAAGAAATAATTAAAAAAACAGGACAAGTTAATATACAAGTAAGAGATGTACAAGGTGTTGGCGATAATCCTTTTGATTTTGAAACTGTTAAAAATAATATAGAACAAGCTTTAATTCCATATAAAAATAGAATTAAAATTACGTTAGTTCCGAATATAACAAATATATGTTATGGTAGAGGTGTAGGTTATAAAATAGAAGAAATTGTATTACCAGAAAATATACAAAAAATATCGGCAACAGATATTAGAAAAAAAATGAGAGAAGAAGGAAAATTATAGTGATTACTAAACAAACAAAAACTTGTCCTCACTGTGAGACTAAATATGTAATAGCGTGGGATTATGAAAAGTATGAAATGAATCCAATTACATGTCCATTTTGTAGCCACGAGATAGATGAGGAAACAAGTGAAACAGATAACGATAGTTGGGATTGATTTTAGTTTAAACTCACCGGCAATTTGTGTAAGTAACGGTAGTTTTAAATTTGAAGATTGTAAATTTTTTTACTTAACAAGTAAGAAGAAACATATTGGTAATATGATGAAGAATATATTAGGTACCGAACACACCGAGTACACAAACCCTATAGAAAGATTTGCCAATCTATCTACTTGGGCGTTAACAATCATTAACAAATTAACAGACCCTAAAATCTTTATAGAAGGATATTCTTATGGCAGTAAAGGTCAGGCTATATTTCAAATAGCTGAAAACGGTGGTATATTGAAGTATAGATTAAAAGAATATGATTATAAGATATTAGTACCAAGTGTTATTAAAAAATTTGCTACAGGTAAAGGTAACGCAGATAAACAAAAGATGTATGAAAAGTTTACTACCGATACAGGAACAAATATGATGAAAACGTTTGATATACCTACATTAAACAATCCAATTACAGATATAATAGATGCTTATTATATCGCAAAAGCAGGACATAGCACATTATGATAAACGTTTGTTGTGTATTTTATGGTGACAAATATAGTGTTGATTATGTTCAAAGATTATATAATATGGTTCAAAGACACCTTACAATACCTCATAAATTTTATTGTTTTACAGATCACAAAAATTTATTTGATAAAGTATATGGAAATATTATCTATAAACCTTTTAATAAAAAAGACCTATTAGGCTGGTGGAATAAATTACAATTATTTAATCCTGAAGAACTTGAAGGAATAAATCTCTATTTAGATTTAGACATTGTTATTACAAAAAATATTGATTGTTTTGCAACTTATGGAGATGATAATTCTTTTTGTATATTAAATGATTTTGAACCTAAAGTAAAAGAATACAATTCAAGCATTATGAAATTTAATAATAAGACCGCTTCGATTATATGGAAAGAATATATGGAAAAACATTTTTCTATATTACATGTAAAGTTTGATGACGATATAGCAGCTATTATATACAAAGAATACAGAGAAAAATTTTCAAATCTTAAATATTATTTTAGTGATCAACAGGTTATAACAGATGTAATGTATGATAGACCTGAATTGAAATTGTTTCCAAATGAATGGTCATTTTCATACAAATGGTACAGTAGAGAAAAACCTAGATTTCATATTTCAGAACAAACTTATGAGGAAGATAAGAACGCAAAGATAGCTGTATTTCACGGCAAACCAGATCCACACGAATCAAAGCAGGAATGGGTCAAAGATAACTGGAAATAATTCGCAGTTCACCTCCAGTAGAACAAAACGTGAACGATTATATTAATAAGTTATTGTATATAAACACTTATTTCTTTTAAAAAACTTAAAATAACGCTTGTATTGTTTATTACTGTATGTTATACTATATGTATAACTAATTAAAAAGGACTATATTATGAAAACTAAAGATTACGCAGTAGAAGTCGCTGAAAAACAAGTTAACGCTATTAAACACATGTTATTCAATAAACAAATAACACAATTACAAGCAGCGGAAATGTTAAGTAAAATTGAAAACATTGAATTGATTACAAATATGGATTATGATGATATTGCCTACGAGTGGGTAATGGAAAGTAGAGGTTAATTATGATATATTTAAATAAAAATGACATTGGTAAAAATGTTTATAGAGTTGTACAAGATTACGTTGTACAAGTTGCTTACTATGTAAAAGCTAAAAATGCTGATGAAGCCAGAGATATTTCTTTAGAATATGGTGGTATTAACAGTGATTATATTAAACATGCTATCAAAGTAGATTCAGAACAATTAGAATTGGATTATTACGACACAGGTTATGATAATCAAACTGAAGAAATGTTAGGCAAAGTTATAATAGACACAAACGATCAAGACGAAGTAGAGCTTGACAAATACGCTACAGAAGGAGTATAATATAATAATAAGGAGATTATATAATGACAAACATTGAACTAATACAAATAGAAATACTTAACCAAATTATAAGAGAAATTGATAACGAAGATCCAGAAGCAGCTAGAGTTATTGCTGTTAAGTTTAGAGATACATTACAAGAAGATGTGGATAAAGCAGAATCGGATATTGATATACAATTACAATTAGAAACTGAAAGTAAATACGGTAAATAATATGTGTGATAGAACTATAAAAATGAGAAAAGGATCAGTCTTAAATGTTAATTCTAATACCAATTCAATAGAATTTACAGTAAAAGGTATTGATACAAAAAAATTTGGTAGACATACTGATAATTTACCACCTGATGTTAAAAATCAAATGGATTGGGTTAAAAAAGAAACTGAAACAAATGTTAACTAATAAACAAAAATTAGAACTAGCCTTGACAAAATACCGTAAATGGTTGAAGTCATTAGGTTTAAAGTTGAATAATAAAGGTAGAGTAATTAGTAACCATAAAGGTTTTGATATACCTGATTACAAAACAAAAGATTCTATACCAACAAGTGATAGGATAGTCGGCGATACATATAAGCGTATATACGCTACAAAGTTGCCAGCTGGTAAAACAATAGGTATTGCTTACAACAAAGGTGCATATCAGGTTGTAGATAGTACAGACTTTAAAACTATGGGAAGAAAAATATGACAAATAAAGACTTGTTTAAAGACGTAGATAAGAAAAAAAAAAATAAAAAAACTGTAGATGGGTATTACTTTGATGGTAAAAAATCATATACATTATACAAAGATGAGAATGGTAAAACTTCAATGAAAACAAAAGGTAAAAAATGATTTGGTTTATTTTAGGATTAATTGTAGGCGTATGGCTAGGATGGAAATACGAACACGTGGTAAATGACGTTATTGAGTCATATTTTAAATAGCTATATAAATCAATAACTTGAAGTCATTGTTTTTAAATACTTATTTCTTTGATTTTAGGCTTGTAATTGACACAAAAAAGTATTACCTTATATAGAACGACTAACTTAACTAAAAATATATATTATGATAACATATGATAAAGATACTCTCTTTAGAGAGTTTAAAGACGCCAAAGCAAAAGATGTTGCTTTGTCAACAAGAAAAAAATTAGAAGATAAAGAAGTTGATATCTATACAAATAGAATACAATTTTTTAAAGATCATATCAAAAATAAATCAGTACATCCTAAAGTTTATGAAAATTTAGATATTAATTTTAATGAACTATTAACTGCTTATGAAAGCGAATCTCCTAGAGATTATTTTTATATGTCAGTATTTGGTAAATCATATCAACAAAAAATGTGGGAAGAAGAAGCTGAATTAGATAATGAAAAGCTTGCGAATATTTAGTTTAATCTTAATTTTGTTTGTTGTTAATCAGTGTGCTAATAATCGTAGTTACACTGGCGCCACTCTTGGCGCAGTAACTACGACAGCCGCTTGTTTACAATTTACAGATAACCCTATTGTTGCTGCTACATGTGCTGTTGGTGGTGCTTTAGTAGGTGCTGATATAATGTATAAATCAGATTATGATGTTCATAACGCTGTATTTGTAGATCATTTAAACAAAGGTACTTCATCATCTTATACAAATTGGCATAATGAAGCTACCAATAATTCAGGTAGCATAAAAACATATTCAACTTATATGGAGGGCCCCATCAAGTGTAAAGATTATGAATCAACAGTAGATATTACAAATCAATGGCCATTAATTGGTATTGGTGGTATAAACAGAAAAGTGGTATTTGGTACGGCTTGTCAACAACTCGATGGACGTTGGGTAGAAAGAGATAGTAATGGACGAACAAATTAAATTATTAAAAGAAAGAGAAAAAGTAATAATAGATGAATTGGAGTTTAGTCCTCTAAGAAGTTTAGAAAATGAACTTTACGAAATAAGAGATACATTAAGTAAACTTGAAAACAAAGAACCATTAATTTATAATGAATATGATACTTACAAAAAAGATTTTTCACCAAACGTAATAAAATATGGTTCAGAATAATAACAATAAAGGAAAACAACCTATAATAATACCATCTGAAAAAAGTGTTGTGGTATTTTTTATAGTTGTATTAATAATAGTGTTATGTGGTATATTACAATTCAAAAATTAACAATTAAATATTTAATTATGACTGGTCAATTTTTAAAACCTTATGTAATAGAGTTATTTGATACATTATTATATATGATAAGAGGTCTTATTTCTTTTATTATATCATTATTACCTAAACAACAATTAGTATATTCTTGGAGATTAAAAAGAGTGGTGCCTAATGTAAGAAAGTATTTTTTAGTAATATTGTTAATCTATTTTGTTTTACATGTAGGTATTTCAAAAGTAAGAGCAAATGAAAAGTTTGTTATGCCTAAAGTTGAAATGACTGAAGAAGAAAAAGGACACGATAACGCTTTATATAAAAAAGTGGTAAAAGATATAGATGATTTGAACAATAAACAGACCTATGAATTAAGTAGAACTATTACACCAAAAGAAAGTGCTAATCAAAACTGTTATGTATCAATAAAGATTACACAAGAAGGAAATAGTGTTGTTAAAAAAGAAATTTTGGAGTGTGCTGACGGTAGAAAGGGTTTAATTACACCTAGCTATTGGGAATTATTCGCACAATTCTATTATAGAGATGTATCGGCACCAGAATATTGTCGATATTATAGTAGACCAGATCACGCCTTTAAGTCGTTCGGAAAGACGTGCCTAAACAAGGACGGTGAATGGAGAGTACAATAATGTTTAAAAACATTATAATAGCTACACTTTTATACATGTTAGTATTTAACGTGTCTTTTAAAGACTTTTTTAAAACAATTAGAAAAGGACTTGACAAAGCTGAAGAAATAGTATATGATGTAAATAGGAGTGTGAAATAATATGATGATAAGACTAATGACGATCACAATACTTGGCATGTTGCTAGGTGCTTGTGCTAATACTGGCCTAAACCAGAACTATGAAATTAAAGCAGAAAAAGATAATACATTAACAGTTATCCCTGCTTGGTACGTTAATCAAATTAAACAAAAAGAAGTTTGTAACTTAAATTCTATTGAATCTAAAGGCACAGACAAACAATGTTTATTTGGTACAGGTACCGCTGTATCGCCAGACTTAAATCTCGCAATTGAGAAAGCAAAGATGTTAGCTAAAGCTGATATTGCTGACGTTATCAAAGGCGAAATGAATAAACAATCTAAACAGTTTATAACTGAATTAGGTAAAACAGAACAAAAAACTGTAGTATCACAAGTAGAGTCTACCTTAGTTAACGTAATACAAAATACACCTGTTAGAGGATATGAAGTATTTGCTACCGAGGTATCAACTACAAATCAAGGTTACTATAGAGCATGGGTTGGTTTAAAACTTCCTTTAGGCGAATATAATAAGATGTATCACTACAATATTGAAGAAGTAGCGAACTCTTATAAACTAAAAGAGAAGGCTGATCAAGCGTTCAAAGAAACTGTTAAGAACATTGAAAATAAAGCTAATTAATGAATGATATATCTAACATTTTAGTATATTCTAAGAATAATTGTGGATATTGTGTTAAGGCTAAGTTGTTATTAAATAACCTTGGCCTTACATACACAGAAAAGAAGTTTGAAGATTTCATTTCAACTGAAAAATTATTTGAAGAAATAGGTAAAACTGTTAGATCAATGCCACAAATTAAGATTAATGGTGAATTAATAGGTGGTTATAATCAATTGGTTGAATACTTACACGATAAAGGTTTAGTTAATTTTGAAGGTAAGATTTCAAAATGAGTGATAGAGATAAAATAATTTTATTTCCAACAGAAAGAATTGTTAATAAACAAACAGCAAAACAAGATCCAAAAGCAACTGAAAAAGTAAGAACTGATAGAACAAAAGAATTTGTAGAAGGAAATGTTGACGAGATAGCTATGAATATGTTGAGAAAATTTGTGGAGATGTCCATGAAAACAGAAGGCCAAGCTTTTACAAAAGATTTAGCATTACTTGTAGATATTATGAGAGGTACAATTTATAGAGATTTTGATGTAGAACATCCATCACAAAAACTTGCTGACAAAATAGTGGATGTAAAGATGTCAAGATTTGGGCCACAAGCGGTTATTGATTATAATAGAGTAATGCCTGAAATTAAACATAAACCACACAAACCTTTTAATAAAGATATTAAAGACGAAATCAAATTACAAAATGATGGTTGGACAGACTTTGAAACAGATTTTGATTTACCGGAAGATACAGATGACAGGTAAATTATACGAAATTCCCTATGGAATCGCCTTCGCAGGTTGTAAAATAGCAATTAAAAACAAGGAGAAAATATAATGTTTAAAACATTAAAGAATCTAGTTGTTACAAAAACAACTAAAAAAGCTTCTTCTACAAGTGGTAGAAAAGCTTTATCAAAAAAAGCAAAAGTGCTAAACCTTTTATCTAAAGGTGAGAATATCGCTTGGAAAACTTTAAGATCAAGATTTGATCTTGAATCACCAAGAGCTATGATCGATACTTTAAGATCAGAAGGATATATGATTTACGGTAACAAAGTTGCTGGTAAAACATATTACAGACTTGGTACACCAACAAGAGCAATTATTGCTGCTGGTATACAAGCTTTATACGGAACACCATTCAAATATTCTAATCACAAAGTAAGTATTAGAAAATCTGAACTTGCTCCAATTAATGCGTAGTTAGTTACTAATGGAGGCGAGAAATATATAATGCTCGCCTCCTTTTAAAGGAGATTTATGGCATACGAATTAAAAAGAAAATTTAAAGAAGGATTATTAGTAGAAAGAAAAATATCATCATTATCAAATAGAGAACCTTATTCAAAAGAAATTAATGAAGAATATGGTGAGGGTGGCGGTTTAAACGCTGGTTACAATGTAGTTGAAGCGGTTGCTAAGTACGCTAATGAACAAGGTAAAAAAGGTAAAGAATACGGAAAAGATTTTATATTTAAAACTACCAGTTACAATGAAGTAATGGGAGATGAAACGATAATTTTTGAACACAAAATATAATGATATTAATTGATCTCAATCAAGTATTAATATCCAATCTAATGGCTCAGACAAGAGGCAAGGCTGAGAACTTACCTAATAAAGAAATGGTAAGATATATGGTCATTAATTCTTTAAGAGGTTTTATTTTAAAATTTAAACAACAATATGGTAATAATATTATATTGTGTGCTGACGCTGGCGATCCTTGGCGTAGAGACATTTACCCTAATTATAAACATGCTCGTAGAAAAGGCCGTGTAGATTCTGCCACAGATTGGGATAATATATTTAAACTTATTACAGAAATTAAAAATGAAATTGCCGAAAACTTTCCTTATATAATGATGTATGTAGAAAAGGCCGAGGCAGATGATATAATAGCAACACTCGTAAAACATACAGATGAACCTATTATGATTATCAGTGGTGATAAAGACTTTATACAATTACAAACAAAAGTTAATGTTAAACAATATAGTCCTATACAAAAGGTATTTGTTGGTGAGGGTATAGACGCTAAGAACTTTTTACATGAACAGATTATAAAAGGAGACCGTTCAGATGGTATTCCTAATATATTAAGTCCGGATGATATCTTTTTAACAGGTGAGAAACAAAGACCTATTAATAAGAAACGACTTGAAGAATGGGCCAACGTTAGTAGTATACCTCTTGGCAGCGAAACAAGTAAATATTACGAGAGAAATAAGAGATTAATAGACCTTTCTTGTATACCACAAGAACTAGAGGAAACTATTATAAATAAGTATAAGAACTATAAAGTGCCTAACAGGTCCAAACTGTTACCTTATTTTATAGAACACAAACTAAAATCGTTAATGACAAACATTGGTGATTTTTAATATTCGAATATTGGAGTGAATAATTATGGCAGAAACAGAACAAGCTAGACACTCTAGCTTAATGAGTAAAAAAGGAATGGCAGCAACGGCTCGTACGGCCACAAATGCTAGACCTTTAGCACACGAAATATTTACAAAAGTAAATAACGCAAAAGATAAACCTTTAAAGATTGAAGTTTTAAGAAACAACGACAGTCAAGGTTTAAGACAGTTATTAAAAGCTGCTTTTGATCCTAAAATTACTTGGGACTTACCAGAAGGAACACCTCCTTACATAGCTAACGAAGCGCCAGCTGGAACAGATCATACATCTTTATTAGATGAATCGAGAAAGCTTTACCTTTTTATTAAAGGTGGAAGTAATATAGCAAAAGTAAAAAAAGAAACACTTTTTATACAAATGTTAGAAGCTTTACATAAAGATGATGCTCAAGCACTTATAGACATCAAAGACAAAAAATTAAATCTAGTTTATAAAGGACTTACTGAAAACGCAGTAAAAGAAGCCTTTAACTGGAATGACGATTTTTTACGTAAATAATCAATAATAGGGTGTTGTATATTTGCAACATCCTATTAAGTAATTGATTTCAATATCAAATTTCTTTATAAACAACCAAAATAAAGCTTGTAATAGACATATTTAAATGTTATATTATACCTATATTAACAACTATAAAATATAAATGAAAACATTTGAAACATCTTTAATAGATAATTCTTTTGAAGATAAAATACAATCTAAATTAGACACACAAAAATTATTAAAAAAATTTAAAAATACACATTTTAAATATGCGTATTTTTCTAGCAAAGATAATAAAGAATATTTAGATTTTTTATATATTATGAAAGAAAGAATTATATACAAAACCAAATTTTCAGAAATTGCAAAAAAATTAAATTGTAGTAAAAATCATGTTTTATATTTTTATTATAAAAATTTAGAACTTTTAAAACAAACAAAATATGATGTTGATTTTAATACAGAATATAAAAAAATGAAATACTGGCAAAATATAGAAAAAACATTAACAAAAACAACAGAAAGATAAATATAATGAGAAAATACTTGATTTTTTTAATAGCACTAGGTTTACTAGTGTATGGCCTTTTAACTGTTTTTATGAACTCAGTTAAAGCAAGTGAATATAATACGGCTGTTATAGGCCACGTG
>Ga0214921_10006436_pt1 | contig 16099 bp, 17 predicted proteins | sample LL1505_MetaG_FD_177992 | JGI IMG/M metagenome (GOLD analysis project Ga0214921, IMG submission 177992) | Freshwater microbial communities from Lake Lanier, Atlanta, Georgia, United States - LL-1505 | ecosystem: Environmental > Aquatic > Freshwater > Lake | place: USA: Georgia | collected...
CTGCCTGTGGGCATAATCGGTATGCGACCACGGGCGAGACGGCGCTGCGCAATGTGCAGCCGCTTTATGCTGATTTCGAGTTTGGTGGCTTCGCGGTGGGCCATAATGGCAATCTGACCAATGCGCAGGGGCTGCGCCGGGCGCTGGTGAAGCGGGGCTGCCTGTTTCAGTCGAGCACTGATTCGGAGGTGTTTATCCACCTGATTGCCATCAGCCTTTACAGCAATGTGATCGACCGGTTGATCGATGCGCTGAAGCAGGTGCAGGGCGCCTATTCGCTGGTGGCGCTGCATGATGGCGCGCTGATCGGCGCGCGTGACCCCTTGGGCGTGCGGCCACTGGTTCTGGGCTCCATGCCCAATGCTGGCGGTCAGCCGAGCTGGATTTTGGCCAGTGAGACCTGCGCGCTGGATATTGTCGGTGCTGAATTCGTCCGCGATATTGAGCCGGGCGAATTGGTGGTGATCGATGCGACCGGGCTGAAATCCATCAAGCCCTTCGCCCAGACGGCGAGCCGGTTTTGCATTTTTGAATACATCTATTTTGCCCGGCCCGATTCGGTGGTGGAGGGCACTGGCGTTTATGAAAGCCGCAAGCTGATCGGCGCTGAATTGGCGCGCGAGAGCCATGTGGCGGCCGATGTGGTGGTGCCGGTGCCCGATAGCGGGGTGCCAGCGGCGATGGGCTATGCCCGCGAATGCGGTGTGCCGTTCGAGTTGGGTATTATCCGCAATCACTATGTGGGGCGCACTTTTATCGAGCCGACGGACCAGATCCGGCACCTGGGCGTCAAGCTCAAGCACAGCGCCAATCGGGCCATGCTGGAGGGCAAGCGGGTGGTGCTGGTGGATGACAGCATTGTGCGCGGCACCACCTCGAAGAAGATCGTGGAAATGGTGCGCCAAGCCGGTGCGGCGGAGGTGCATATGCGCATCTCCTCGCCGCCCACCACCCATAGCTGCTTTTATGGCATTGATACGCCCTCGCGCCGGCAATTGATTGCCGCGCAGCACAGTGTCGAGGAAATGGCCAAGCTGATCGGGGTGGACAGCCTGGCCTTTATCTCGCTGGAAGGCTTGTATCGCGCGCTGGGGCAGGGCGGCCGCAATGCTGATAAGCCGCAATTCTGCGATGCCTGCTTCACTGGCGATTATGCCATTCCGCTGACCGATTGGCCGGCCGAACAGGCGCATGCCACCACCCCGGAGCTGCTGCCCGGCCAATGAACGCTTTGACAGGTTGCGTGGCGCTGGTGACCGGCGCCTCACGCGGGATCGGCGCCGCGGTGGCGGTGGAACTGGCGCGGATGGGCGCGCATTGCGTCATCACCGGCCGCACCCAGGGCGGGCTGGAGGAGACCGATGACGCGATCCGCGCCGTGGGCGGCGGCAGCGCCAGCCTTGTGCCGCTCGACCTGATCGAGGGTGCGGAGCAGATTGATCTGCTGGGGCCCAGCATTGTTGAGCGGTTTGGGCGGCTGGATATTGTGGTTCATGCGGCGGGCTGGTTGGGCAAGCTGACACCGGTTGCGCATATCGAGCCCAGGGATTTCACCACCTCCATGGCGATCAACTTCAGCGCGACATGGCGGCTGATCCGCAGCGTGGAGCCGCCTTTGCGCGCTGCTCCGGCTGGGCGGGCGGTGGTGCTGACCGATCGGCGGGTTGCGGCAGCTTCGGCCTATTTCGGGCTCTATAGCGCCGCCAAGGCCGGGCAGCGCCATATGGTGCAATGCTGGGCCGAGGAGCTGGCGCAGACCAATATCCGGGTGAATTTGGCCGAGCCTGGGCCGGTGGGCACCAGGCTGCGCCGCGCGGCCTATCCGGGCGAGGATCAGGCGGCGCTGCCCAGCCCGGCCGATGTGGCGCCGGCCATTGCGGCGCTGTGCCTGCCGGGTGAGTTGCGACAGGGCGCGGTGATCGCCATCGGCTGATCACGGTTGCGTGCGGGCCAGGGATGATCCACACGCATTCGATGCCCCGACCACCGCAGATCAATTGGCAGGCCCTGGCCGAACAGGCCATGGCGCATCGCCGGCGCGGCGATCTTGCCGCCGCCATCGCCGCCTATCGGGCCGCTGTGGCGCTGCCTGGCGCGCCGGCGGAGCTCAATTTCAACCTTGGCAATGCGCTCTGCGACCAGGGGCGCTGGGCCGAGGCCGAGGCGCCGCTGGCCCAGGCCTTGGCCGCCAATCCGGCGTTGACCGTGGCCGCGCTGCAATTGGCCCGCACCCGGGCGCGGCTGGGCCGCTATGAGGCGGCGGCGCAGGGTTTTGCTGCCGTGCTGCGCGGCGAGCCGGGCAATTTCAATGCGGCGCTGGAGGGCGGCCATGCGCTGCGCCGGCTGGGCCGCGAGGCGGAGGCGCTGGGCTGCTATGCCATGGCGATCCGCGCCGCGCCGGGGCGCTGGGAGGGGCATTTGGCAATGGCCCGGGCGCTGGAGGAGGCTGGCCGCACCGATGAGGGGGCGGCGCATTACCACCAGGCGCTGGCGGTGGTCGGCGATGACCGGCCGCGCCGGCTGCATCTGCATATGACGCAATATCGGCTGGAGCGCGGCGCTGCCGCTCTGGCGCTGGAATCGCTGCGCCAGGCCATGCTCTGCGCGGCGCTGGAGCAGCCGCCGCCGGGGGCGGATGAGCGGGCGCGGATGCAGTTGGAGCTTGCCGCCATCCTGCTGCGGCTGGGCTTGGGTGAGGAGGCAGAGCGGCGGCTGGTTGAGGCCAGTGAGGCCTCCGCGGATGAGGCCATTTTGGTGCAGGCGGCGGAATTGGCGCTGCGCCATAATCTCTGGGAGAAGGCTTTGGTCATTCTGCGGCGCAATGTGGCGCTGCGGCCGGATAATGCGGCGGCGCATTGGAACCTGGCCCATATGCTCTCTGAGGCCTGGCATATGGAGGAGGCGCTGGAAGCGCTGGCCCGGGCCGAGGCGCTGGCGCCGCAGCCGGGCGCGGGGCCGATGCGCGCTTCCATCGCCTCACGCCAGGGCGAGGCGGATATCGCCTTGCAGCTGTTTTTGGCGCAGGTGGAGGCGGGGGATACGGCGCTGGCCTCGGGGGCGGCGATGAGCGCGCTTTATGCCGATAGCATTGATGCGGCGGAGGTGGCGGCGCTGCATCGGCGGCTCTTTGCCCGGCTGGGTGAGGGGGCGCGGGCGGTGGCCAGTTTTCGCAATGGCCGCGAGCCGGGGCGGCCGATCAGGCTGGGCATGGTCACGCCGGATTTGCACCACCAGCACCCGGTCAATATTTTCATGCAGCCGGTGCTGGCGCGCTGGGATGGGGAGGCGATGCCCATCAGCCTCTATTTCACCGGCACCAGCCATGATGATGAGACGCGGCAGGCGCGCGGCCGGGTGGCGCATTGGGTTGAATGCGCGAGTTGGACGGATGGCCAATTGGCGCGGCGGATTGAGGCTGATGGTATCGATATTTTGATCGACCTCTCGGGCCATACCCAGCGCGGCAAAATGCCGGTCTTCGGCCAGCGGGCGGCGCCGGTGCAGGTGACGTTTTTGGGCTATCCCGGCTCGACCGGGGTGCCGAATATGGATTGGATCATCGCTGATCCGGTGGTGGCGCCGGAGGGTTCGGAGGGGCTGTTCAGCGAGCGGGTGATGCGGCTGCCGCAGACGGTGTTTTGCTTCGCGCCGGCGCCGGATTCGTATTATCCCGATTTCGGGCCGGGGCATGCGGCGCGGAAGCTCACCTTTGGCTCCTTTAACAACCTGCCGAAGCTGACGCCGCGCACGCTGGGCCTCTGGGCCGAAATTCTGCATCGCCTGCCGGAGTCGCGCCTGCTGGTGAAGGCGCCAAGCTTCCGCGACCCGGGCGCCATGGCCGGTTTTACCCGCCGGATGGCGGCATTGGGCATTGCCGCCGATCGGCTGGAGCTGCGCGGGCCGACCGGCATGGTGGAGATGATGGCGGAATATGCTGACATCGATATCGCGCTCGACCCCGTGCCCTATAATGGCGGCACCACCACGCTGCAGGCGATGTGGATGGGGGCGCCGGTGGTGGCGCGGCGGGGTGAGGGGTTTGTCTCCCGCATGGGGGCGAGTTTTATGGCCGCCGCGGGCCTGGGCGATTGGGTGGCCGATAGCGATGCTGCGTATGTTGAGGTGGCGGTGCGCCAGGGCGCGGACCGGGCGGGGCTGCTGGCGCTGAAACGTGGCATGCGCGCCCGGCTGCTGGCCGCCCCTGCCTGGGATATTGACCGCTATACGCGGGACCTGCAGGCGGCGCTGCGCCGGATCTGGCAGGAATTCTGCGCCTCGGCGGGGGGCTAGGCGGCGGGGCGGCAAGCCGCGATAGGGGGGCATGAACTATCGTCATGCCTTTCATGCCGGCAATTTCGCTGATTGCATGAAGCACGCGCTGCTGGTCTGGCTGCTGCGCGCCATGCAGCAAAAGCCCACCCCGCTGCGGGTGCTGGACAGCCATGCCGGGCGGGGGGTCTATCCGCTCGATTCCGAGGAGGCCCGCCGCAGCGGTGAATGGTGGGAGGGTGTTGGGCGGCTGATGGCGCTCGATGATGGCCCGCTGGCTGATTATGTCGGGCTGCTGCGGGAATTGGGCATGCCGCAGCAATATCCAGGCAGCCCGGCGCTGATCCAGGCGCTATTGCGGGCCGAGGATCACCTGGTGCTGAACGAACTCCATCCGGAGGATCATGCGGCGCTGCGCAAGACCATGCGCGGCACGCCGGCCCATATGCGCGATGCCTATGAATGCGCCCGGGCGCTCACGCCCTTTCCTGAGCGCCGGGGGCTGGTGCTGTTCGACCCGCCTTTTGAGGCGGGGGATGAGTTTGGCCGGCTGGCGCGGGGGATGGCTGAGGTTTGGGGGCGGGCGCGTGGCCATGTGCAGGTGGCGTGGTATCCCATCAAGCATATGGCGCCTGTGCTGGCCTTTCATGCGGCTATCCGCGCCGCTGGTATTCGCGATGTGCTGGCGGCGGAATTGTGGCTGCGTGAGCCGCTGGATGCCTCGCGCCTCAATGGCTGCGGGCTTTTGGTGGTGAATGCGCCCTGGCGGTTTGAGGCTGAGGGCGGTGCCATACTGGCGGCCCTGCTGGCGCGGTTGAGCGATGGTGAGGCCGGCTGCGGGGTGCGGGTGTTGCGGGTTGCCGATGAGTAGGATCGCGGTTCTGGGGGCGGGGGCCTGGGGCACGGCGCTGGCGCTGCATGCGGCGCGGCAGGGGCATGATGTGGCGCTTTGGGCGCGCAGCGGGGCGGCGGAGATGGCCGAGACACGGCGCAATCCGCGCCTACCTGGTGCGGACCTGCCGGCCGCCATGCGGCTGAGCGGGGAGCCTGCCATGGCCGTGGCGGGGGCGGATTTCGCCATTCTGGCGGTGCCGGTGCAGCATATGCGCGCGGCGCTGGCCGGGCTGCCTGCGGTGCCGATGCTGGTGGCCTCCAAGGGGGTGGAGGCGGGCAGCGGGTTGTTTCCCACCGAAATTCTGGATCGGGCGGGGCTGGGGGTGATTTCGGGGCCGAATTTTGCGGCCGAAGTGGCCGCAGGGCTGCCCGCCGCTGGGGTTTTGGCCAGCAGCGATGCGGGGCTGCGCGCGGCGGGGCTGGCGGCGCTGGGGGGGGCCACGCTCAGGCTGTATTCCAGCGAGGATGTGCTGGGGGTGCAGGCCGGGGGGGCGGCGAAGAATGTGCTGGCCATTGCCGCCGGCGCCGCCATGGGGGCGGGGCTGGGCGAGAATGCCCGCGCCGCGCTGATCACCCGGGGCCTGGCTGAGTTGGGGCGTCTGGTGCTGGCCTTGGGGGGGCGGGCGGAAACGGCGTCGGGCCTTTCGGGCCTGGGGGATTTGCTGCTGACCGCCTGTTCCAGCACCAGCCGCAACACCGCGCTGGGCGAAAGGCTGGGCCGTGGGCTGAGCCTGGAGCAGGCGCTGGCGGAAAGCCGTGGCGTGGCGGAGGGCGTGGCCACCGCCCCTGCCCTGCTGCTGCGGGCGAAGGCTTTGGGGGTGGATATGCCGATTTGTGCTGCGGTGGCGGCGATGCTGGCCGGGCGGACCTCGGTGCGCGAGGCGATGGGGGCGCTGCTCGCGCGGCCGTCTCGGGCGGAGTGATGGGCATGCGGCGGCGGTCTTTTCTGGTCGCGCTTGCCTCGCCGGCGCTGGCGCAGCCGCGGCCGGTGCTGGTCGCTTCCTTCTCGATTCTGGGCGATATGCTGGCCGAGGTGGCGCCGCTGGGTGCGGATATTCGGGTGCTGGCTGGGCCGGATGTGGATGCGCATCATTTTCAGCCCCGCCCCTCTCAGGCGGAGGCGCTGCGCGGTGCCACGCTGGCGCTGCGCAATGGGCTGGGGCTGGATGCCTGGTTTGACCGGGCGGCGCGTGGCGCGGGTTTTCGCGGGCGGATGGTGACGGCGAGCGAGGGCCTCACCGCCCGGCAGGCGCCGGCCAATACTGGCCATCGGCATGAGGGGCCGGACCCGCATGCCTGGCAGGATGTTGGTCTGGCGCGGCATTATGTCAGGCAGATTGCCGCCGGCTTGCGGGCGGCGGGGCTGGCGGAGCGGGCTGCGGGCTATGATGCAAGGCTTGCGGCGCTGGATGGCTGGATTCGCGCTGAGATCGCCCGGGTGCCGGAGGCGCGGCGGGTGGTGCTGACCAGCCATGATTCCTTTGGTTATTTCGGCGCTGCCTATGGGGTGCGCTTCCTGGCGCCGATGGGGGTTTCGGCCAATGCCGAGCCCTCTGCCCAGGCGGTGGCCGGGCTTATTCGCCAGGTTCGGGCGCAGAATGTCTCGGCGGTGTTTATGGAGAATATCGGCAATCCTGCCACGCTGCGGCGCTTGGCCAGCGAGGCGGGGGTGAGTGTTCGCGGCAGGCTTTATGCGGATGCGCTCTCCGCGCCCGATGGGGTGGCGGCGAGTTATGAGGCGATGATGCGGTATAATGTGGGGCTGCTGGTGCCGGCGATGTTGGGGTGATGGCGCTCAGATAAATTGACCGCGCAGAAAACCCAGTGCGGGCAGGGGTTTCCATTGGCGTGGCAGGTCGGTGCGTTTGATCGGTGCCAGGGAGTAATGCGGCACGGGCTGTTCGTTGCGGCGCAGGAAATCGACATAGGCCTGCACCTGTTGGGTGCGCCAGGCCATATCGGCGGCGGCAGCGGCGTGGCTGCGAAACACCTCGGCCACGCGGTGCCGCTTGCCCATGGAGGCGACAACCGCCCAGAGCGTATCCTCGCCGCCGCTCTCGCGCCGGTGCAGGCTGACCAGCTTGGCCGATGTCATATCCACGGCGCTATGCTGGGCCGGGCCGAGGCCGGAGGTCAAGCGGGATTGCCGCCGGCGCCGGTTGGGGTAAGCCTGTGGCAACCCTATGGAGCCCATCATGCTGACCGCGCGCGAAAACATCACCATCGGCTTTGCCCATGTCGCTTATAACTGCCAGGCGCGGCTGGCGCTGCGCAACACCGGCATGCGGGCGATTGAGGCCCGCACCCAGGCCGAATTGGAGGCCATGCTGCCCGAGATCGACGTGCTCAGCCTGTCGGGCATGTGGCGCAATGACATTCCCGCCCGGGCGCCCAAGCTGCGATTCGTGCAGTCGATGAGTGCGGGGACGGATCAGTATGACCGTGCGGTCTTCGCCGCCCATGGCATTCGGCTGGCCAGTGCGGCGGGGGTCAATGCCAAGGCGGTGAGCGAGCATGCCATGGCGCTGATGCTCGCCATGACGCGGCGGCTGGTGGAGGCGCGCGACAATCAGCAGCAGAAGACCTGGCGTGGGATGATGAGCGATTTTGCCAAGCGCGAGGATGAGTTGGCTGGCAAGACGCTGCTGGTGGTGGGCATGGGGCGGATTGGTGGACGGCTGATCCGGCTGGCGAAGGCGTTTGAGATGCGGGTTATTGGCGTGCGGGCCAATCCGGGCGCGGGCGCTGAGGGGGCGGATGAGGTGCATGGCATCTCAGCCCTGCCCACCTTGCTGCCCCAGGCCGATATGGTGGTGCTGGTCTGCCCGCTGACCGCTCAGACCACCGGGCTGATCGATGCTGCGGCGCTGGCGGCGATGAAGCCCAGCGCCTATCTGATCAATTGCGCCCGCGGGAAGGTGTGTGATGAGGCCGCGCTGATTGCGGCGTTGAGTGCCGGCCAGATCAAGGGTGCGGCGCTGGATGTAACGGCGGAGGAGCCGCTGCCGGCGGCATCGCCGCTTTGGACCCTGCCCAATGTCTTCATCACTCCGCATACGGCGGGCGAGACCTGCGCTTATGAGGATAATGTGATCGACCTGCTGCTGGAGAATCTTGAGCGGCTGTGGCGGGGCGAATCGGGGCTGGTGAACCAGATCGTCTGAGCCATGTGTGGCCGCTACCTCCTCGCCAGACCGGTGGCCGAGGTGGCGGCCTATTTCGAGGCCGCGGCGCCCACGCCCAATCACCGGCCCAGTTGGAACATTGCCCCCACCCAGGAGGGGCTGGTGCTGCGCCGCCACCCGCAAAGCGGCGTGCGGCAGCTTGATATGCTGCGCTGGGGGTTGGTGCCGCGCTGGGCAAAGGACGCCGCAGGGGCTGCCCGGCTGATGAATGCCAGGGCCGAGGGCATTGGTGACAAGCCCAGCTTTCGCGAGGCCTTTGCCCGGCGCCGCTGCCTGGTGCCGATGGACGGGTTTTATGAGTGGCGCAGTGAGGGGAAGCACAAACAGCCCTTTGCCGTGGCGCTGCGCAGCGGCGAGCCGATGGCGGTGGCGGGGCTATGGGAGGGCTGGCAGCAGCCTGATGGCCAATGGCTGCGGACCTATTCGGTGATCACCACCGCGGCGAATGCGCGGCAGGCGTTGGTGCATGAGCGCATGCCGGCCATCCTGCCGCGGCGGGATTGGCCGCAATGGCTGGGCGAGGCGCCTTGCGCCGACCCGCAATCGCTGCTGCGCCCATGCCCGCCAGAGGCGCTGGCCTTCTGGCCAGTGCATGCGCGGGCTGGGCGTTTTGCAGAAAATGATGCGGGGCTTTTGGCTCGGGCAGATGTGGTGGAGCCGCCCGAATTGGACGATGCCCCCGTTTATCGACCGTGAGCGGCCGATCAATCGTCGCGGTGGACACGCTCCATGCGCTCATGCCGCTCCTGCGCCTCGATGGAAAGGATGGCGACGGGGCGGGCTTCGAGGCGGCGTAGGCCGATGGGCTCGCCGGTCTCTTCGCAATAGCCATAGGAGCCATTGTCGATCCGCTCGAGCGCCTGGTCGATCTTGCTGATCAGTTTCCGGGCGCGGTCGCGGGTGCGCAGCTCTAGCGCACGGTCGGTTTCGACGCTGGCCCTGTCGGTCAGGTCGGCTTCGGTGATACCACCGGCTGAGAGGCTATTGAGGGTTTCCCCCGCCTCGCGCAGCAATTCGTGTCGCCAGCGAAGGAGCTTCTGCCGGAAGTATTCCAGCTGAAACGCGTTCATGAATTCTTCGTCTTCTTTTGGACGGTAATCCGGCGGGATTGTAACCAACATGGAAGAACTTCCCCTGCCACAGACAGTCCAGCCCGGCGCCAGCCCGTCCTCGGCGGGGCGCACCATAGTGCCCTGTCATGGAGAAGCCAAGGGCTAGACGGTTACAAGGCTGATTTTCGCGTAATTTTCACCAAGTGTAGAGGGGTCCACACGCAATATCATCGTTGATCATCCGGCTCGTCCCGGCGTTGGATGCCACGCCGGGCAAGCTCGATCCGTGCCCGCAGGGCCAGGGCGCGCAGGGCGTCAGCCAGTTCAGGGTCGTCGCCATTCTCTCCTTCCAGCAATCCTGCGAGGCCGCGCATGACATCGGGGTTGTCTGCGCCGGCCAGCATGTCCCGCTGCAAATCATCCAGGCCACGCAGCAGCGCCCGGCCGCGGCGTCGCGCCATATGGTCGCGCGGTGAGGCGCTGGCGGCGACCAGGCCGGCCAGTTCGGTGCCCGGCAGGGCGGCCGGGGTGATGGCCGAGGCCCGCTCCGGTATGCGGAAGCCGCCCGGCGGCGGCGCACCCTGCCCGGCGGCACGTGGGGCTTTCACCCCCTGATAAGCTGCGGCCTGGCCCGTTCTGATCCGCTGATCCATCGCCATCTCTCCTGCCCTGCATCCGAATTGCCCAGTTGGGCACGGCACTTTGCCCGGTTCCGGCAAATCCTGCCGGGCCAGGCGGCGCCAGACCCTGGCACGCCACTTGCGATGCCCATCAGCGCGGGGTTTGCCCCCGAAGCTGATCGGAACTGGGTGATGCTACTGGGAAATTCTTGCCGATTGCCAAAGATGGCGGCGCTGTTCTGCCTGCTGGCTGGCATGGCCGTGGCGCAGCCGGTGCGCATCAAGGACATCGCCGATATCGAGGGTGTGCGGGACAACCAATTGGTGGGCTATGGCCTCGTGGTCGGGCTGAATGGCACGGGTGACAGGCTGCGCACGGCCATTTTCACCCGCCAATCGCTGGTTGGCATGCTGGAGCGGCTGGGGGTGAACACCCGCGACAATGAGGCGCGACTCGACACCCGCAATGTGGCCGCGGTGATGGTCACCGCCAATCTGCCCGCCTTCGCCCAGCCGGGCAGCCGCATCGATGTCGCGGTCAGCGCGCTGGGCGATGCCACCAACCTCACCGGCGGCACGCTGCTTGTCACGCCGCTGCTGGGTGCGGATGGCGAGGTTTACGCCGTGGCCCAGGGGGCGGTGGCCACGGGTGCCATTGCCGCGCGCGGCGCCGCTGCCTCGGTCAGCCGGGGCGTGCCAACCTCGGCGCGGATTTCCTCAGGCGCCATTGTGGAGCGCGGCGTGCCATTCGCGCTGGCGGGGCGCGAGCAGATGCGCCTCTCTCTGCGCAACCCCGATCTGACCACGGCGCGGCGCATGGCCGCCGCCATCAACCGTACCTCCGGCGATGGCACGGCGCGCGCCACCGACCCGCGCACGGTGCTTCTGGCCCTGCGCGGGCGTGATCCGGTGAGCCTCTTGACCGATATCGAGCAATTGCGGGTCGAGCCCGACCAGGTGGCCCGGGTGATTGTCGAGGAGGCCTCGGGCACCATCGTGATGGGCGCCAATGTGCGGGTTTCCACCGTGGCCATTGCCCAGGGCAATTTGACCATTCGCATCACCGAAACGCCGCAGGTCAGCCAGCCCGGGCCGTACTCCACTGGCCAGACGGTGACGGTGCCGCGCACCCAGATCGAGGTGGATGACCAGGCCGAGCGGCGGCTGGGGGTGCTGCGCACCGGCGTCACCCTGCAGGAGTTGGTGCGCGGGCTGAACAGCCTGGGCGTTGGCCCGCGCGATCTGATCACGATCCTGCAAAGCATCAAGGCGGCGGGCGCCTTGCAGGCGGAATTGGAGGTTCGATGAGCATTCTTCCCATGGCCCATAGCCTTGCCGGCGCGACACCGCGCATGCGCCAGGCGGCGCAGCAATTCGAGGGCCAGGTGCTGGGGCTGCTGCTGCAGCCGATGTTTGCCGCTGCCAGCAATGCCCGCGCGGGTTTCGGCGGCGGCGCGGCCGAGGCGCAGTGGCAGCCGATGATGACCGAGGCCTATGCAAACCGCATGGCGCAGGCCGGCGGCCTTGGCCTGCGCGACATGGTGCTCGCGCACATGATCCGCATCCAGGAAGCGCAACAGAACAACCAGGAGAACAATCGATGATGGACGCTGTGATTCGCGCAGGCACCCGCCTGGCCGAGGCGCTGAAGGCCGAGAATGAGGCGCTGGCCGCGCTCGACCTCAGCCGCGCCGCCGCCATGGCCACCGCCAAGATGCAGGCCTCGGAAGCTTTGGCGGCCGCCACCGCCGCCGCCACCCGCACCGGCATCAAGGCGATGGGCGAGGAGCGTGGCGCCACCGCCGCCCTGGCCGAGCGGCTGCAATCGCTGGGGTCGGAAAACCGGCGCCTGCTGGAACACGCCATCGCGCTGCAGAGCCGGGTGATCGAGACCATCGCGGGTGCGGCGCTGCCGCGGGCCGCGGCGCCGGGCTATGGCGCGCTGGGCCGCGCGCGCATGCTGCGCCAGCCACCGCCGCTGGCGCTCTCCGCCCGCGCCTGATTCTGGCGGTTTTTCGCGCGGCCGCGGGCGCGGTTGATGTGCAAGACCCCTTCCTGTCGCCACATTCCACGGGCATAGGCGGGGCATGGAACAAGGCGGCGACAGCGAATGGACGGCGTTGCTGGCGGGGCGGGAAGCTGCCGGCAGCCTGGCTGCGCTGTTTGGCCCGATTTTGGCGCCGGCCGCGGCGGGTGATGGCTGCATGCTGGTGGGCCGGCTGGCGCAGACGCTGGATGGGCGCATCGCCACCCGGGGCGGTGTGTCGCAATGGATCGGCGGCGCGGGTGATCTGCGCCACACGCATCGGCTGCGCGCCTTGTGCGATGCGGTGGTGGTGGGGGGCGGGACGGTGGCGGCCGATGACCCGCTGCTGACCACGCGGCTGGTGCCTGGGCCCAATCCGCTGCGGGTGGTGCTGGATACGGAGGGCCGGCTGCCGGTTGGGCAGAAACTCTTTCAGTCTGGTCCGGAAACGCTGCTGGTGGTGGCGCAGGACCGCGCCGTCTCCCACCGGCATGGCATGGCGGAGGTGCTGGGCCTGCCGCGCGGCGGCGATGGGCGGCTTGATCTGGTGGCGCTGGTTGGCGCGCTGGCGGGCCGTGGGTGCAGGAGAATTTTTATTGAGGGTGGTGGTGTGACCGTCTCGCGCTTTCTCATGGCCGGGTTGTTGGACCGGCTGCATGTGACCATCGCGCCGATCATCCTGGGCTCCGGCCGGCCCGCCTTTGCCCTGCCGGAGGCGCAGAGCATTGCCGATGGGCTGCGTTTTGGCTGGACGATGCATGACATCGCGCCTGATCTGCTTTGCGACATCGCGCTCAACCGCGCCCGGCCGCCGCTATGCCGATGAGCGCGCGCGCATTGTGGGTGGTGGCGCCGGGCGAAGTGGCGCTGCGCGACACGCCCCTGCCCGTGCGCGGGCCGGAGGATTTGCTGGTGCGCATGCTGGCCAGCGGAATTTCCCGCGGGACGGAGCGGCTGGTGCTGCATCACCGAGTGCCGGCGAACCAGCATGCGGTGATGCGGGCCCCCTTGCAGGAGGGGGATTTCGCCGGGCCGGTGAAATATGGCTACTGCGCCGTGGGGATGGTGGAGGAAGGGCAGCTGGCTGGCCGGCGGGTGTTTGCCCTGGCCCCGCATCAGGCGCGTTTTGTGGCGCCGATTGGCTTATGCGCGGTGCTGCCGGATGCGCTGCCCACCGCCCGCGCGGTGCTGGGCGCCAATATGGAAACCGCGCTGAATATTGTCTGGGATGCGCGGCCGCTGGCGGGTGAGCGCGCGCTGGTGGTGGGGGCTGGCGTGGTGGGGCTGCTCACCGCTTTTCTGCTGGCGCAAATTCCTGGGCTGGAGGTGGTGGTGACGGACCGTGACCTCTCCCGTGCTGCGATTGCCGCGGCGATGGGCGCGCGCTTTGCCGCGCCGGATGCGGTGCCGGGCGAGCGGGAATTGATCATCCACGCCTCGGCCAGCGAGGCTGGGCTTTGCCTCGCCTTGGATCGGGCGGGGTTTGAGGCGCGGATCATTGAGGCCAGTTGGTTTGGCGCCGCGCGCCCTGCCCTGCCGCTGGGCGAGAATTTTCATCAAAAACGGCTCTCGCTGATCTCCACCCAGGTGGGCAGCGTGGCGCCGGCCATGCGCGGCCGGCGCAGCCATGCGGAGCGCATGGCGCTGGCCTTGCGCCTGCTCTGCGATGCGCGGCTGGATGGGCTATTGGAAGCCCCGGTGGCGTTTGATGATCTGCCCGCGCGCTATGCCGCGCTGCTGGACGAGCCCGCCCTTTGCCCTGTTATTTCCTATGGAGAACCGCTCTGATGTATAGCCTGACCGTTGTTGACCACATCATGGTTGCGCATAGCTTTCGTGGCGCCGAATTCGGCCCGGCCCAGCGGCTGCATGGCGCGACTTTTGTGGTGGAGGCCGAGTTTCGCGCCGAGACCATCGACCATCTGCATTTGCTGATCGATATCGGCCTGGCCAAGGATGAACTGCGGAAGATTTTGGCGGCGATGGATTATCGCAACCTGGATGCCGAGCCGGAATTCGCCGGGAAGAACACCACCACGGAATTCCTGGCCTTTCACATTCATGGCCTGCTGGCTGCGGCCTGCCGGGATGGAAGGATGGGCCCGGGCGCGGGCCAGGTGCATGGCATCAAGGTGCTGCTGCGCGAGAGCCATATTGCCTGGGCCGCTTTTGAGGGGCCGGTTGCGTGAGCATGGCCCGCAAGAGCCTCGGATTGCTGGTGCCGGCGCCGTTCAGCACGCTTTCGGGCGGGTATTCGTATGACCGGCGCATGGTTGAAGGGCTGCGGGGCTTGGGGCATGCGGTGACGGTGGTGGAGCTTGCCGGGCAACACCCGCTGCCCGATGCCAGCGCCGAGGCTGCGGCCCGGGCGGCGCTGGCGGGGCTGGCGGATGAGACCATTGTGGTGATCGATGGGCTGGGGCTGCCGGCCTTCGCGCCCTTGGCCGAGGAACTCAGCCGGCGGCGCGCCATTGGGCTTATCCATCACCCCACCGCGCTGGAAACCGGCCAGGATGCTGCGGCGCTGCGGGCGCGGGAAATGGCGGTCTTTCCGGCCATGGGTCGGCTGATTGCCACCTCGCGCCTCACTGCCGAGCGGCTGGTGGCGGATTTTGCCGTGCCGGCTGGCTCGGTGGGCGTGGTGGAGCCGGGCACGGATCCGGCCGGGCGTGCCCGGGGCGGTGAGAGTGGCGGCACGGTGGGCATTATCAGCGTGGGCACGCTCACACCGCGCAAGGGGCATGATGTGCTGCTGCGCGCTTTGGCCCGGCTGACCGATTTGGATTGGCGGCTGAGCATTGTGGGCGGCGCGCGCGATGCCGTGCATGCCCATGGCCTGGCGGCGCTGGCTGCGGAATTGGGCCTGGCGCAGCGCGTCACCTTTACCGGCGAGTTGGCGGGCAGCGAGTTGGAGGCTGCCTATGCGGCGGCTGATATTTTTGCCCTGGCCACCTGGTGGGAGGGCTATGGCATGGCCGCCGCCGAGGCGCTGGCGCGTGGCCTGCCCTGCGCCATCACCCAGGGCGGCGCGATTGCCGATGTGGTGCCCAAGCCGGCCTGCATCATGGCCGCTCCGGGCGATTATAATGCGTTCAGCCGGGCGCTGCGCCGGGTGATTTTCGACCCGGCCCTGCGGGCGGAGATGGCCGAGGCCGCCTGGGCCGCAGGTCAGGCCCTGCCGCGCTGGGAGGATCGTGCGGCGAAATTCGCCGCCGAATTGGAGCAGGCGCATGGCTGAACAATTTTCCGGCGACTGGTTGGACCTGCGCGAGCCGCATGATGCCGCGGCGCGGGATGAGATGCTGGCGGTGAAGCTTTCGGCGGCGCTACCGGCGCGGCCGCGCATTATGGATTTGGGGGCGGGCACGGGCGCGCTGCTGCGCTGGCTGGGGCTTTATATCGGCCGGCCGCAGGCTTGGACGCTGGTGGATGCCGACCCGCAACTGATCGAGCGCGCCTTTGACACCATCGCCGACCGGGCGGAGCAAATGGGCTGGAGGGTGACCAGCCCGGGCCGGCGCGTCCTGCTGGTGCATACCTCGCGCGGGGCATGGCGGGTGGAGGGGCTGGTGGCTGATCTGCGCGATGCGCCGGCCAATCTGCCGCTGCACAGCGTGGATGCGGTGGTGAATACGGCGCTGTGCGACCTGGTGAGTGAGCCTTGGCTGGAGCGGATGGCGGCGGCCTGTGTGGCGCGCAAAATTCCCTTTTATGCCGCGCTGAATGTGACGGGGCCGGCGCGCTTTATCCCGCCGCATCGTGCTGATGCCTGGGTGACGCGCGGCTTTCTGCGTGACCAGGCGCGCGATAAGGGCTTTGGTGGCCGGGCGCTGGGCCATGCGGCGCCGGCGGCGATTGCCCGCGCCTTCACGGCGCAGGGCTATGTGGTGGAACACAGCCCATCACCGTGGAAAATTCCCCGCGCCTTTGACCTGATGCTGGGCGAATTGGCGATGGGCTGCGCCGAGGCGGCGCTGCGCCAGGAGCGGCGCGAGGCCTGGCGCATTGAGGATTGGGCCGATGCGCGTGCAGCGCAGGCCGAGCAGCAGCGCC
>Ga0214921_10006437_pt1 | contig 16097 bp, 13 predicted proteins | sample LL1505_MetaG_FD_177992 | JGI IMG/M metagenome (GOLD analysis project Ga0214921, IMG submission 177992) | Freshwater microbial communities from Lake Lanier, Atlanta, Georgia, United States - LL-1505 | ecosystem: Environmental > Aquatic > Freshwater > Lake | place: USA: Georgia | collected...
TTGGGTTGAATATGACAATCGTGCAACATCTACTGTATATGAATTGTGGCTGGTGCTACTTCTTTGTATGGATTTCGTCGGAGACTGTGACCTCGAAGGCGACGGGGACGGAGAAGGCGAAGCCGACGGAGACCTAGACCGAGACTTAGAGTTGGACTGTGACGGTGACTTAGACGGGGACGGTAACTTGGACTTAGACGGAGAAGCCGACGGAGAAGGCGAAGGCGAAGCCGACCGCGACCTACCACGAGAAGGTGTATGCGACGGCAATTGTGAATAATTACGGCGACGGCGGCGACTCTCACTACGGCTCCTGCTGCCACCGCCACCGCCACCGCCACCGCCACCGCGGCTAGTACTACGTGTCTTACTTTTTTTTGATTTGTGACTTACCGACTCATTGACAACACCATTTTGCGCATCATCATCGTCATTTTCAAACCCACGCTGATATTCTATTTTATCACAGTCGTATCCTTTTAATGGATAATGTTTATTCAGTAAGACGAGCCGCTTCTGCACTTTTTCCCAACGAGAAACATCTCCATCTGGCCTAGATAACTCTAGATACATCGCCATCCGAAGAAAATTAGCCGGAGCATATCGAATCTTATTTTTGATAATGGCTTCCTTTGAAATTGCCTTGAATAGCTCGGGCGCCATTTGGGTTATATCGGCAATACCTGTAAAATTAACAAAAACCTTATAGGTGCCGAAATGAACACCGGCTTTTGCTTCCACATCTTCGTATCCGGCCTTATAATACATATCGGCCAATTCCTTTGCGTCCTCAAGCGCATTATCAGAATAAAAATCGTAGTCTGGCAGTTCAATATCCTTGTCATAAAATTGCGCATCTTCTGGAAGAATATTGTTGATTGCTGTCCCGCCATAACAAACCAGCTTTTTATCAGCGATGAAATTTTCAACCATTTCAATTATTTTTTGCACTTCCGGATCGCGCATCGTCTCTTTTCCTTTGCGGGATTCAACAAGGTCAACCGCATTTCTTAAAATTTCGAGCTCCTTCTCATCATATGATAATTTATCATCGTGTTCGTGTTTTAATTTATCTAAATAATGCGGTGGATGCATTTTATATGTATAATAAACATATAAAATATACTGGGAAGTGCGTGGGCGCGTGGACGGGCGCGTGGACGGGCGGGCGTGGTCCCCGAGCCTAAAACGGTGGAAGAGCGCCAATTCCAGGAGCAGATGCAGGCTTGCCCTCGAAGGATGAGTTCGGGTTCGGTGGCGCAGGTGGCGCAATTGTAATAGGAATGTATCGAAGATCCTTGGGCTTAAGTATAAACGCAAATCCAACCCCGTTAAACGCGCCCTCATATGCGTCTAATTTCTCATCGCGCGCCGATTCTTGAAAACACATTGCAACAATTTGACACCCCCACGTAAATGGCCCATTGTGTCCGACATTTTTGGGTTTAGCAGCTTTATCTGGTAATACAAGAGACATATTTTTCTTATTCGCCTCTTTAAATTGCTGCGAATCGATTCGTGTTTGTACATCGAAAAACGATTTCTTTGATAAAAAGAGCGAGTTTGAACTCATATTTACAAACTTATAAAACCCGGTCTTTTTATAAACAGGGTTCGTCCCGTCGACGATGATAATAATTTTCCCCTTGAAATCTTCGATGTTTTCATTGCCTAAATCATTAGACTGATATTCTCTACCATATTTCGGACCAAGCAATCGGCTTGCAATACCTTTACTGTTTTTAATAATATCTTCTAAATTATTGTACATTGTCACGTTTTGTGACATAATACGCATATGAATAATAAACGGATCTTCTGGATTCGGGCATTTTGCAGACGAGAATGCGTAACTTCCTAATACTTCAAATGCATCCGCCACTGGAATATTGTTTTGTGATTTTTTATTCGTATAATCATTTTGCGATGATGAGCTGATTACAGGTACATTATCAATAGAATATACCTCAAAATCGACAAACCGACATCCGCGCGATAATACATATAAACAAGATTCCATACTCAATGTCGAATAATCGAAATCGCCATCATTAAATGAGTTGTATGACGCCTTTATGTAATAGTCGCGAAGTTTAAATTTAAATGTGTCGTCTTTAGAGTCGCTTATCGATGTCAGTTTTACTTTGTCGTTATTTTCTAAACCTTCGATTACACCGACGGTTGATGCGACGCGCGGCGGCGGCGGCGGTTGCGGTGCATTGGGACTGGGACTGGGAAAATCCAAACTTGTCGCTGCTTTCATTCGCTGAAAAATCGTCATTTCATTTTCGGTGGTTTTATCGGTGTATCCTTCAGTTCCTGGTATCAGCGCGTTCGTCGCATAATTATATAATTGCGAAAATGGTCCGCCGCCGACCCCGACCCCGACCCAGCCCCCGAATCCCTCCTTTTTACTATTTGATTGTGCATTTAGTGTCTTTTCCATTATTAAATTATTCGCTTCGGCCAATATTTTATCTGTTTGACTAATAATATTTTCGGTTTCTTTACGTTCTTCTGTTGTCATTCCTTCGAATATGCCGTTTATCATATTGTCACTGCGATTGTATTTGATGATATATTTATCGTTTTCTTTCATTATCTGGTATATTTTCCATATTGAAATGAATAGAATAATGGCAAATATAAATAGAAACTCTTCTTTATAATTTTTTAGGTTCATTTGATTATTATATATTATGGATATTAATATTCGAGGGTAAAAAACCAGGGGTAAAAAACCAGGGGTAAAAAATAAAGGTATTTTTATATAAAGTTATAGTAATAGTATTATAACAACCATTGAAATAATATAATACAATGACGGGAGGGCTACTAAATCTGGTTGCAACCGGGAATCAAAATGTTATATTAAATGGAAATCCTAAAAAATCATTTTTTAAAAGTGCATATCTTAAATACACCAATTTTGGGCTTCAAAAGTTTAGAATTGATTTTGATGGTCAGAAAAAGCTGAGAATGACAGAAGAATCCAAATTCACATTTTATATGCCTCGATATGCCGATTTATTGATGGATACATATGTTTGCGTGACTCTACCATCGATATGGAGTCCGATCTATCCACCGGAAACAAAAGGACAAATGTGGGCGCCATATGAATTCCGGTGGATTGAAAATATAGGCACTCAGATGATCAAAGAGATTGTGATTTCAGTCGGCGGGACAACACTACAAAAATTCACCGGAAATAACTTAATGGCGATTATAGAGCGCGATTTTGATAAAACGAAGCGCGACTTATATGACAAAATGACGGGACACGTTCCAGAATTATATAATCCAGGTTGCTCTGGCGCACGGTTAAATCAATATCCGAATGCATATCGGACAGACAGTTCTGTCGGCGCTGAACCGTCGATTCGCGGTCGAAAAATATATATTCCGATTAATGCCTGGTTTACACTGTCGTCAAAGATGGCTTTTCCGCTGATATGCCTGCAATACAACCAGCTTCAAATTGATATAACAATGCGACCTGTCCGCGAATTATTTACGATTCGTGATGTAAGTGACCCTGACAATTACTGGCCAATTGTTCAGCCTAATTTCTCGAATCCCAAACATCAAATGTGGCGATTTCTGTACCCGCCACCGAGTATTGATTTAAGTCTTGATTCTTATGCGAATTATAGAACCGACTGGAATGCAGACGTTCATCTTGTATCTACGTATTGTTTCCTATCCGACGATGAGTCGAAAATATTTGCGGCGAACCAACAAAAATATCTGATAAAGTCGTATTACGACTGGACGTTTAATGATGTGACTGGGAATAAGAAGGTTAAGATTGAAAATTCGATGGGAATGGTTGCATCGTGGACAATGATTTTCCAGAGAAGCGATATAAATCTGCGAAATGAGTGGAGTAATTATTCCAATTGGCCGTATAATTATCTGCCGTATGATATTATTCCAGCACCGGTTGATGATAAATGGAAGTGTGGGCAAGTTACGTATGAAAATGTGTCAATGACACCGGGGGGTGATTTAAGTGATCGACCGAGCTGGGTGACCGATTTCTCGAACGATCATTACTATTATGACAAGTTTGGCAAAAATGACGGCATTGGTCCGGGTATTAATCCAAATGATTCTCGTTTAACCGGGTTGCATATCACAGGTGATTTTCAAAGTGAGAATGAACGCGATATTTTACAGACGATGGGAATTTCATTAAATGGTAAATACCGAGAGAATATATTGGACGCAGGTATTTATAATTATGTTGAAAAATATACCAGAACACGCGGAGGTGCAAAACCAGGAATATATTGTTATAACTTCTGTCTCAATACCGACCCATTGGAAACGCAACCTAGCGGTGCAATTAATATGAGCAAATTTAACCAAATTGAACTAGAAATGAGTACAATTTACCCGCCGATGGATCAGAATGCGGTTGTCCGGACAATATGCAATCCCCAAACAAACGAGGTGATTGGCATAAATAAGCCAAATGTTAACATTTATCATTACACGTATGATTTACATATATTAGAAGAACGATATAATGTAATTACATTTGTTTCGGGAAATTGTGGGTTAATGTATGCGAGATAATTCATTGAGGCATTCATTCATTCATACCCTACGGTAAAATAATTATTTATTTATCTACTTATAATAACAGTAAAATAATAATATTATTTAATTATCTGCTTATTATAAATGTCCGATCCCGAACCTGAAGAAAGTAACACAAAGGGTTTAGCTGAACCTATTGATTGGGCGGGTTCGGTTCAGAATTTTGCAATCGATACAGTTACTAGTTTTATATATGTGTTTATTATTTCGATAGTTGCAGTAAATGTTTTATTTTATGTCAAAGGTGGTCACGGAGATGTTTCATATAAGGAATTGTTTCCGACAGATCCGTTAGGGTGGCCGTATTGTTATACAGAGAAAACCGATTTTGCGAAATGTCCCACCAAGGGGGATGACGGTGAATTTCCAGAACAAAATTGTGGAAAAGGTATGTTTGGTGATCTACACAAAAAAACGCCAGAGGAAGGTGATAAATGGATAAAACCATACTTATTGTCTGCAGCTATTTTCCTGGAAAAGTTGTGTTTTAAGGCGTTTTGTTTAACAGAAGAACAACATAATGAAGTAAATAAGGCGGCTGACGATAGTTCACAAGCTACATTATTAAATGGTGTGTTTATGATGGGCCGTTTAAAACAATGGTTAAATAACACAACTGTGTATCATTTTACTACAAGTAGATATTTCTTGGTGAAGGTATTGGATATGGTGAAATACCTTCAAGATAAAATACCCAAGGAACTCAAAGATTATATCGAGCCGTTTATGGTGATCGTCGGTTTTTTTACATTTATTTTAATGTGCATCTATTTTGGGTTTGGTATTGTATCTATGATAACATTTGTAGCAATGATTAAAAATCAAACCCAGGATAAAACAATAGAATCCACGTCAGGAGGTGGATTTTTATGGACATCATTTACGGGTGGCGGGTTTTTCGGATTGATTCCATTGATGCTGTTTATTATTCAAATGATTCAGTTTGTAGGTACATTTGTGTTATATCCACCGATGTCAAATGGTGAGAAATATGGCGATATATATGCAACATATGTCCCAATCATATTTTTTGTGTTAAATATCGTGTTTATGATTAATGCGTTTATTCATTTTACACCGGAAGTTGCATTAATCATCACATTTTCATTATTTGCGTTGTTGTTGTCCGTTTACTTTCAACCAATGAGTGAGTTTAAAGACAAGTTTATGGCATTCTTGAATAAACCAAATAAGCCTGCCAGCATTCAGCCTCAACAACGACCACCCGCGTTTAATCCGGATTATAAGGGGCCTAAGCCTACTACTACTACTACTACTACTACTAGTCAATAGTCACCTCGGGTCAGGACCGATGGTAGTAATTTAGGACCGGTGATCAGGGTAATTGATGGGTGAAGAATAAAACGGACATAAAAACGGACATAAAACGGACTGTAATAATAGTATATAAACATTGCTGCTTCGATTATTATTATAATATTCATTCATTCATTCATTCATTGTAATTCGTCGCCACAATGCCCAAAGGTAAAATCGCGAATAATGAGCCTGCAAAGTCTACCCCCGAGTATTTTAAGAAGTACCCATTTGTGAGTGTATGCACTCCGACATTTAATAGACGTCCGTTTATTCCTGCGATGTTGTCGTGTTTTAACCTTCAAGATTACCCCCAAGATCGAATGGAGTGGATTATTATTGATGATGGAACCGACCCCGTCGAAGATTTGGTTGCGTCACACCCCCGTGTTAAATATTTCAAATATGACACAAAAATGACACTTGGAAAGAAGCGCAACCTTCTTCACGAAAAATCGAGAGGCGAGATATTGGTATATATGGATGATGACGATTATTATCCCCCGGAACGTGTTTCTCACGCGGTTCATATGTTAGTCACACATCCCGATGCATTATGCGCAGGATCGAGTGAAATTTATATTTATTTCAAGCATATTGGACAAATGAAAAAATTTGGACCGTATGGGCCAAACCACGCGACTGCTGGAACGTTTGCATTTAAGCGAAAGTTGTTGAAAAATAACCGTTATAATGATGATGCGTGTTTGGCAGAGGAGCGCGCATTTCTGAAAGATTATACGGTTCCGTTTGTGCAACTAAACCCGATGAAGGTTATTTTGGTTTTTTCACACGAGCATAATACGTTTGATAAACGCAAATTGTTGGTAAATGCAAGTCCAGAGGTTGTAAAAGATACACCAAAGAAGGTGATGGATTTTATTAAAGATGCCGCACTTCGCAAGTTTTATATGGTTGAACTTGAGAAATTACTGGTAGATTATCTTCCGGGTAGGCCTGAAATGAAGCCGGATGTTATCGCACAAACGCTTCAGTTGGAGCGTGAACGAGAGAAAATGGCGCAAGAGTATGAGCGTCAAAACTCTTCGGGAGGACAGATTGTGTTACAACAGGATGGACAGCCGCCGATGGCATTAACGAATCAACAGGTGGTCGAAATTATGCAGAAGCAGCAACGCGATATTCAAAACCGCGATGTGCAGATAGTGAGGCTTCAAGAAGAAATGAAACAATTGCGTAAACAACTCAGCGCGGTCGCGGGTAGCGCGGTCACGGGTAGCGGTGATAATGAACTAAAGGTTGTTGAAATTACAGAGAAGCAGAAGCCGGAGCCGGAGGCGGCGGCGACGTCGGCGACAAGTGAAAACACGACTGCATATCCACGCGACTTTATGAAAAGATATGAGGCATTACTAGATGAAAACCGAGTAATGAGAAAGCTTTTGGATGATCTTGGCTGCAAAGACACAGACGCGGGTGTGGATGCGGATGCAGGTGCGGATGCAGGTGCGGATGCGGATGCAGGCCCGGTGGTTATGGTATAAATAAACAATATTGTTATTATTTTCTATTACTGTAACATAATCCTGCAATTGCACTTCCGAATATTGCGCCAATAACTTCAAGAATCACTGTCATTATTATATATAATACCTGCTATTTTATTGCCAGATATTATATCGCTCCATTACTCCGCTCCGCTCCGTTTATTCTTTTGAAATATCCACATTAGTGATATTCAACATCAACATATTTGTCTTTGTTTTATGAATTATAAATTCATTGTTTTTACTAGCAGCGCTGAAATTTTCGCGGATAAGGCTTAAGATATTAGAGACATCAAGTTCATCTTCTTTTGTTTTGTATTCATCGTTCGCGGGACGCTCGTTTCTTTGTTTGCGCTTATTACGTTTGTTTTTGCCGCCCCCGACGGTCTCGTCGTCGTTGTCGTTGTCGTTGTCGCGGTTGTCGTCGCGGTCATTGTCGTCCTCACGATTGTTTCCACCTGATTGTTTTTTATTGGTTTTCGATGATTTCTTCGGCGGAATATAGTCCCAAACACCAAGCGCTTCAATGCATTTGTTATTTGCGTCATATACTACAGATTTAGTATCGAACACCAATGCCGTATTGGGTGCGTGACCATAAGGCTCCAAATCAAATTCGGTAATATCGTCGACAATATCCAAAAATTCACGGCCACGAACATAATTGCGAATATACCCTGCAATTTCAGGTGTAATCTTCACTGAAACACGTTGAAGTTCGCCTTCACTGTCGCTGCTGCTGCCGCTGTCACTACCGCTGCCACTGCCACTGTCACTGCCGCTCTCACTGCCGCTGCCGCTGCCACTACCGCTGTCACTACCACTGTCGTGGTGTTTTTCCGGGTTGGTGGTATGTTTATCAAATGTAACATTACGCCCACCATTCTTCTTATTGGTGGTTTTTGCAGGATATAATGTAAAACATTCTACGTCGATATCCATCGACATCATATATTTGGAGTCATATGAAATAGATGCACCCATTGTAGTGATATAATTTTGTATATTCGCTATATCTTTTCATATTACATTAAACGCGCAATTGTCCTAAACAAAACGCGAAATAAACTACGGTCCATTCAATCGTCATTGTCGCTATTATCAGGATTTGTATTCATTGTACTGTAAACGTTAATATTGACGCCATTGTCACTGCCATTGCCATTGCCATTGTCATTGTCATTGTCATTGTCATTGCCATTGTCATTGCCGAAACAATTGTTAATTTCATTGGCATTTGAATTTATTTTTGATTCACTTTCGACTGCATTTAATAAATATTTGTCTAAATAGCGATAAATCCGGTTAATATCTAATTTCGTAATCTCATATGTTTCCAATAATCGCGGAATTTCATCTTCTGAATATTGTTTTCGCAGTGTTAAAAAAAAAGCAAACATATCTTTCTGGTCCATCGATAGTTGCATACATAAATTTTGAATAAATATAGAATTATTATATTCTGTGCTATACTTGGTTAAAACCTTGGTAAATCGAACTTCGGTTGGATTAAATTTTGGTTTTTTTGCAAAGGCCTGGTGATACAACTGATTATTGTAAAACGTTTTTATCAATGAACATAATTCATTGAATAACCATATCTGTTTTTGAAATGTGATTCTATCGAAATAATCTGCTAAACATATATTGTCTAATACTATCTGGTAAAATGGTATAGATTCACTGATCGGGAATTTTTCTAATACATCAATTATATTTTCGTGCCATAGCAGACCAATAATCGTGCGGTCAGTTTCGTTGATTAGATTGTTATGTTCGCAAATGGCAAATGGCGTGTTTATTAATTTTTGTGTGATTTTTTTACTATCTTCATTGTACGTCTTCGGCTGGAAAATGGCTTGAAGAATATTTGTTTTTAATATTTCGTGATGTTTTAGGTTCATTTCTGTAATCGAATTTAGTTTACGTAAGTTGCCTTGAATAAATGAAACAATGTTTTTACGAAGTAATGTATCGACTTTCGGTATTGAAATATCGATGAGTTGATTCATTTGTTGTGGTGTCGGTGTTTTCAATTCATATACGTGACACACCTTCATCAGTTCTTTGATTTTTTTGTCGATGTGATAATTTCCAATGCATATAATCGGGTTCATTGTTATTTCTTCTTGTTTTTGTTTTTTGGTTTTTTTAGGGCGGATAAGTTTGATAAGCGATGTTATTCCGCCTTTATCGCCGTTATTCATTCCATCGAGTTCATCCATCACGATCACGATCTTTTGAACCTTTTTCTGAAAAACCGACATAATGTTTTTGTCAGATATATTATGCTGCGTGATCGAGTCGATGATCGATTTGTTGCGAATATCGCCTGCATCATATTTTATAATATCATAATTCAGTTCTTTTAATAACCGATTTACAAATTCGGTTTTACCTGTTCCTGGTGCACCATAAATATAGATACCTCTTTTAAAAGTAAGATCCTTTTTGTTTTGTTGGAATGCTTGAAGGAATTGTTTAATATGATTATATATTGTTTCGCGGCCGAGTATTTTATTGAAGTTCGCCGTATTCATTATCGCGGTCGCGGTATGTAATTATTCTGTTTTTATTCTTTTATGTTGTAATCTTTTGTCTTTTGTCTACAACCGGTGTCTTTTATTTACCAACGGACTAATCTTATAATGTGTTACTTATTATATTTACCATATTTAGAACGAATATCTATTTCATTTTTTTCTTTCCGTATATTATAAACAAACGAGTTTATTCTATTTAACATAACAATGAATATGTTTACAGATATGTTCACACCTCTCGACAAGGATTATTGCGTCCTGTTTTATTGGCTCACTGTTGTCAATTTCGTGTTTCTGATTATTGCAGCTTTAGGATTTGTCGTTTCATTGGTGATGTTGTTTAGAAACAAAGTGACAATGATGAGCACAATGTACTCGTTTTTGATGATTCTCGTGTATGGTCTTATGTATTTCCAGTCTCGCTTGTTCTATTCTATGTGCGTTACTGGCAATATGAAGGCTGGCAGTTTTTTTGCTGGCGCACCCAGTGACTCTCTTCCGGCTGTAGCTAAGAGCGCATCTATGGCTGCTCCTGGCGCTCTTCATATGTAAATCGCTCAGTCGGTCGGTTGGTCGTGTATTTTTGTATTATTTGTAAAATAACACAAAATGATTGCATTCCATTCCATTCCATTCCATTCCATTAGCATTTTAAACTTGAACTACGAGTACCATCACCATCTAATATACCTTCCCACGGTACATATCCTGATGTTAATGCCGAGTTTGCGTATTTTTTACCGGTTATCGCCTTGTAATTCTCGCAATTATTTACCACGGTTGGGATTGTGGATGATCCATACAGACCGTACGGGTCTTTGCACGTAGTACCGGCTGAATCTAGCACCCATCTATCAGGGCATTTTGAAACCTCGGGCGGCCATTTTTGAGAATTCTTTGATTTCCATAATAAAATTGCGACGGTAGCCGTAGAGATTAACAGTGCGATTGAAGCCAATAAAAGAGCCAATTTTTGTATTGTCATATTGAAAATGTTGCTAAACCAACCACCTACACCGCCGTTGCTGCCGTTGCTGCCGTTGCCACTACTGCTCCCGCTGCTCCCGCTGCTAGTGCTATTTCCAAACGCTGAAGAACCAGTATTTTTTACTTCTGAAACCAAATCGTCCATTATTGTATTTATTATTAAATAATATATAATATATAAATCTAATATAATATAGTAAAATAAAACAATGAACCGATTCGAATATCGCCAAGTTCCGGAAAATACCGTTATAGGACAGCCTAAAAATGGGCGTCTTGATATTATAACTCCACCGATTCAAGACCAATTCGCTCTTTATGACAAGAATCCGGTTCATCAATGTGTAACATATCGCGATGCTCTAAATGGTATATGGGAAAATACGCCCCTTTCGAATGCATATTTTAGCAAAGAAAATATGCAAATTATACAAAATGGAATTCGCGCAGGTGTTTATCAACGCTCAAATGGTAAGTTTGTAATTGGCGAACAGGATTGTGATACATTACGCATCATTATGCGGACGATCTTTCTGCAAAATGCTACAAATGCGCCGACAAGTATCCGCGAGCAGATTATCGAATTGAATGGCCTCGTGTTCGAGTACTGTGTTCCTCGTATTCACGGCGAGGCAGAAGGTTACATACAATACAAACGCGATGTCAGTAATATGTATACACCGATATCAAGGCCGATGTTTTCTGATTATAAGCACAAAACCCTCGAGTTAAAACCCTGGTTTTAATGCCGTGTCTAGGCGATGCCGCGAATAAAAATAATGTAGGTATTATTATTTTTATTTATTCTAGATATTGCAGTGTGCTTCTGCGTTCATATATATTATTGCTTCTTCACCGTCAGTTTCTTCTTTACTTGCGGTCCTTTCGCATTTACCGCCGACGACCCCGTCGCCGCCGCCTCCGCTGCATCCGCCCATTTCCGATATTCCTGCTCCAATTCATCTAAATCTTTGCACCACAAGTGCTGGATCGAGGTTTCGTATAATTTCGTATGTGCAATACGTGTCGTGTCCCGTTCCGCCAGTAGTTTCGTCACATTTTCTTCCGTTACACTATCCATCGGCATCTTTAGCAAATACCTGTATTCATCATCGCCTTCGATATGTTCGTAACCGCGTGTCTTCAGCAACTCAAACACAACGTCCTTCGTCTTGCGGCGCATATCCAGCTTGTCATCGAGGATTTCTTGGATATATTTTGCGCGGTTTGAAAGCACCCTCAGCTCGTTGCTTAGCTGCGCGAGAATCGCCGCTTTGCGCTTTGAATACATCTCAAGTCGTTCCACATAATAATCATCAATAATGTCGTATATATTCGCATACTTTTTCAGTTTTTCGTGCGCATCAAACAAGTTCATATTCGTCGTGGATTGTGTTGTGTAGAGCCCGAGGATCTTTTCCAGTTTGTTGCAGCAGCCAAAATCCGCCATTGTTTCGCTAAGCTGTTTCACCGTGTGTGGATATGACGGGTGAAATGTAACTGTGATGTCAACTACCGTGTCAGTAGACATATCCTGGTATTCTTTGATGGTCGGTACATTTGCACTTCCGGCTGCTGCCGCGCCTCCGCCACTGCCCGCAGATGCCGATGCCGATGCCGATGCCGATGCCGACGCCGACGGCGCATCCATTAGCCCCTCCAGAAACTGTTTGTAATCATCTGTCCAGGTTCCCACCGGCAACTCGGTAATTCGCACTTTACGATCGGCGATAATCTCATAGCACCCCTTAATCAAGTATCGTGCCGCCGCAGCGGTAGAGGTCGCGGCCGTGGTCGTCGCCGTGGTTGTCGCCGCCGTCGCCGCAATCGGCTGGATTGTTCCCTTAAACCCTTTGAAATACGGTTCAATCGTCGGACGGTCTCCTGTCCCGGATCCTCCTCCATTCGCAGCCTCCATAAGCATCGCGCGGATATAATGAATGATTTGCAGCGGATTGTGTGGCATTACATCCGTGCTAAATCCAGTTCCGATTCCCTTGGTTCCATTTACCAAGATCATCGGAATAACCGGTCCATAATACATAGGCTCCACCATTTGTCCGTCATCGTTCAAGTAGGTCAAGATCGCGTCGTCTTCTTGGCGAAAGATAAGTCGCGTCAGCTTGTTTAGCTGAGTGAAGATATACCTTTCGCTCGCTGAATCTCGGCCTGCACAAGTACGAGTCCCAAACTGACCATTGGGCTCGAATAAGTTGATATTGTTACTGCCAACAAAGTTCTGCGCCATTCCAACAATCGCCGCATTCAAACTGGCCTCGCCGTGATGATATCCTGACTGCTCCGAAACATATCCGCTAAATTGTGCAACCTTGATTTCGGTTTTAAGCCCCCCTTTCTTGAACGCCGCATACAGGATTTTACGCAGCGAGATTTTATGTCCGTCCATCAAATTCGGAATCGACCGCTCATTGTCGTAGATCGAGAAATGGATTAGACCGCGGTCGATAAACTCTTCATACGGGATCTCCGGCTTCGATGTATCCAGGAACGATTCGCGCGAGTAATTCGAAAGCCATTCCTTTCGGTCATCCGCGCGCTTTTTGTTGAACGCCATATCAAGACGATTGTCACTCTCCGCGCCCGTATGCACAAAACTCACCATCTTCTTGTGCTCGAAATACTCTTTGAATTCCTTTCCTGTGCTCGTACCCAAACCTTTATAATATTTTGTAGTCCAACCACTCGGTATAACGGCATTCTGAAACGTCTTCTTCCAATTCTCAAATTCGCCGTCATTGTAAAATAGGAGCTCTTGCTGCCCCTTGCGCGCCTTCAAAATCGGCGTATTCATAAACCCGATAAACCCGGGGATTTTTGTAAGAGACGGCCACTCCGATTGAAACAGATTGATTCCCAGTCCTTGGATATGTGCGCCATCCAAATCCTGGTCCGTCATAAATAGCACCTTTCCATAACGAAGTCGTGTTGCAACATCCGCTTGCGTATACACCTTTCCGGTCTCCAGACCTAAAATCTGCTTGATTTCGGCAATCTCGCGGTTCTCGGAAATTCGCTTCGTTGATTCTCCGTGTACATTGAACAGCTTTCCTTTCATCGGATAAACACCAATAAAGTTTCGGTCATCCTTGCTCAAGCCGGAAACAATACCGGCCTTTGCCGAATCTCCTTCACACAAAATAATCGTGCATTGCGCGGATTTGTCTGCCGACCCCGCATAATTCGCGTCGATTAATTTCGGGATTCCGCGGATGGTTCGCGTTTTTGCCCCGTCCGTTTTCTTCGCCGCTTTTGTGTCCTTGACTTCAGTAAGCGCACACGCTGCGTCCATCACGCCCATCTTCGACAGCTTTTCAATGAAGTCGTCGCTCACTTTGCACGTTGATCCGAAATTGGCGACTGCAGTGCCGAGCTCATCTTTGGTTTGGCTTGAAAATGATGGGTTCTCAATATCGCAGCGCAAGAAAACCATCAGCTGCTCCTTGATCGTATTCGGCTTCACATCGACCTTCTTCTTCTTCTTGATCAGCTCCGCAAGTTTGCGCACGATTTGGTTCGTAATGTACTCGACGTGCTTACCGCCACGCGGCGTATAGATTCCATTCACAAATGACACGTGACAAAACTCGTCTGTCGGGGTGAGACAAACAACATACTCCCATCGTGGATCCGGGTTTTCATAGATGCGCTTCGTCTCCCCCTTTCCGCCGATATACAGATCGACGTATTGTTGAAAATGTCGGACTGGAATGACCGACCCATTGTATTTCACTTTCACGGTCTTGTCAGTCACTGCAGCAATGTCGTATGTGCGCTTCAGGAAGAGCGCGAGCATATCTGGTGTCAAATTGTTTGACGGAAGCCCGAAACGCGCATAATCGGGGCGAAATGATACACGAGTATACGGCTTGACTTTGGTTTTCGTGACAATCGGCGGGACTATTTCGTTGAGATTATTGCGGAATTCCTGGACGTATTTGAGCCCTCTTACGTGGTCAACGGTTTCAACGCGCCCCCAAACCGACCAAATAAGAACCAACTTGAATCCGAACCCGTTTTTCCCGCCGACGATTTTCTCTTTTTTGTTTTCGTCGTAATTCGTCGATGTGCGGAGATGGCCGAAAATCATTTCCGGAATCCATAGCTTATGTTCAGGATGCTGTGCAACGTCGATTCCGTTGCCGTCGTTTGTCATATGAATTGTTCCATCACCTGCGTCGATTTCGATTTCGAGCGTGGTGACTGGAATCGCGTTCGGTTTTCCGTCGGCGAGTGCCTGTGCTTGTCGGACAACGTGGTCGCGCATATTCACCATTCCTTCATCGAATAGTTTGTATAAACCGGGGATGTAATTGATATTACGACGAACAAGTTTAGGAAGCGCCGTAGTTGCCGCAGCCGCACTTTCTCCGCTGCCACCGACACCGACACCGCCACCGTCATCATCGGCGGGACCGGGACCACCGGCGCTGGCACCACCGGCGTCCATCACATATTCGAATCCTTCGGTAGGTTCAATCGTCCCAATATACGTGTCGGGTTTTTTCAAGATATGTTCTTGGTCGGTCATTTTTTGATATTTCTGCAATTCTTCGGCGGCTGCGCCTCCACCACCGGCACTTACCTTTTTATTCGTCTTTGCTGCTGCTGCTGCTGTTGATATGGACATTTGGATAAAGAATCGATACGAAACGAAACGGATCGGATCGCCACTACTTGTACATTGCGATTTTGTTTAATTTGTTTTCAATTTTATTGTCCGTGTTATGTATGAAAATCTTATAATCATCTTATTATAACCTAATAATCGAATCATTGAATACCGGTTTCTACTAATAATAATGTCACACGCGCCACGTTATCGTTTGAATACCGGTATATGCAGTACTGTTTATACGGTTGGATCGTCACAAATTACGTATGACTCGTGCGGCAATCCTGTATTAGTAAATCCGGGCGACCGGATGCCTTATATGAAATGTCCGTCTCTTGCAAACCCGACTGCGGGTATGGCTACATCGACCAATAATACAAATATTTCCAAAAAAATGCGATTTGCGCAAGAAATCCGCGTGGGTTCTGCACTTAAGGGTGGTAAAAGTTTTTATTCTGTAAATAAGACGAATAAATACGGTAGTTGGCAAGGTGCCCCTGG
>Ga0214921_10006439_pt1 | contig 16095 bp, 15 predicted proteins | sample LL1505_MetaG_FD_177992 | JGI IMG/M metagenome (GOLD analysis project Ga0214921, IMG submission 177992) | Freshwater microbial communities from Lake Lanier, Atlanta, Georgia, United States - LL-1505 | ecosystem: Environmental > Aquatic > Freshwater > Lake | place: USA: Georgia | collected...
TACGCTATTTTCACAATCCGACCGCTCTGGCTCCCCGTTTCCGCTGCAACCAACTCCATAATGGGAGCAACCACCTCCTCCGCCTTCTTGCCCCCCTTATGCATTTCGGTATCTAGAAACGGCGGTTCCACCGCGTTGATGATTACATCCACCCCTTTCAACTCATAGCCCACCGCCTTGGTCAACGAATCCAAAGCACACTTCGAGGCGCAATAGGCCGACGCCTTCGGCAAATGTTTGATCGGGGCACTGATATTCAAAATCCGCCCAAATCCACGCTGAATCATCCCCGGCAAGATCGCCCGGATGAGAAGATACGGTCCACGCACGTTGGTCGCCATGATCCGATCCCACTCCTCCACCGGAAGATCCTGGACGGCCTTCATTCCCGTGATAATTCCCGCATTATTGATTAAGATTTCAATCGGTCCGCTTTTCTCCGCCTGCTTCACCCCTTTTTCGACTGATTTTTCATCCGTAACATCCATCTCCACTACCATCCCGACCCCACCAGCCTTCGTGACCTCCGTGGCAGTTTGCTCGATCCGATCCTTTCTCCGTCCCGCACAGATCACTTTAGCCCCTGCCTGCCCAGCCGCAATTGCCAGCGCCTTCCCTAGCCCAGATCCGGCTCCTGTAATCAGTACGACCTTATCTTTTAAATTCATAGTTAGATAGGACGCGATTTACACATCCCGCCGAATTTGAAGTCTACTCACTTTTCTGCTCCCCGCCAATTACAGGGACAACCGCGTTTGTTTCAGAGGTTGGCTGTGGAGGAGTCACCGCGACTCGCGGATACGGCCACATGATAAACTCGCTTCGATCAAACCACGGTCCCGAGGGCATGATCAGAGCCGATCCCACCCATTCCGCCCCTACCTTAGAACGAACGGGAAAATAGCCCGTTGCCCCAAGTAAGGCCGACTGCTGAGGCCCCGCTAACAAAAACTCCAAAAAACGGAACGCTGCATCTTTTTTTGATGACTCCTCTCTTATCCCCATCACTTCAAAATCCACAATCGTACCCGTAGGTAACGCAGACCAACGTATCAGCCCCCCTCCCGCCTGTGGATCTAAGACTAGCCTCCAAGCAGGAAGATAACTCAGCTGCACACTCCCATTCTTGAATCCGTCCCAACACTCCTGCTCCGAAGCTAACTTGCCGCTTAAGGTCGCCTCAACCTGCTGTCGTGCCATCTGCTGGGTTAACTCCCCACCCAGGTTGATCGGCTTGCCCTGTGACTTAAGCCAAATTGCACCCATCAGATCTGGATCGCTTGGAAAAAGAGACTGGGGCTCTCCAGCCCAACGCGCGGGAGCGACTAAAGCCACTTTGTGAGGAGTTCCAGGTGCGACTTTTTTCATAAAAAACCATGGGCTAATTCTCCAAGGGCGACTTTTTACCCCCGTGGGATCGAAAGCTTGTCCTTGGAATACAGGATTGATTCCATCTAGGGGCACCCGTCCTGTAAGGTCAGCCCAAGAAAAAAACTGGCTCAAAGGTTGGAAAGTCCGTGCCTTGATCAAGTACACATCTCCGTCCGACGGCCACGATCCGTCTGAACCCCTTTCTAAAACCCTCAAATCTATCTTTGGGTTTCCCAATCCACTCGAAAAGGTATCCAGCCACAAAGCAGGAATCGCAGGTCCCTCCTGATAAACCACCAGTTTGGATGGAAGCTGAAAAATGGATGGTGCGGACGGATTGGGCAACCTTTCGGGCTCAACCCCACCCGCTCCGAATCTTTGTCCTAGCCCAAACCCCAAGGCCAAGGCCAGTAGAAGCCCTACCCCGACCAACCCTGGCACACGGGAATCTGGTTTGTTTTCTATAGGATCCACGACCTCTAACTTCTCCCAAAACTCGGCCCAAGAAAAGGCCCAAAGAAAGTCATGCTCTACTTCACCTCGGCATAACGACTGGATGATAGAGAAAGACCTCCAGGGGAGCTCCCTCTCCATCCCCCCATGGCCAAAAATATTTTTTCTCCACTTTCAAAGGCATCGGAACTCCACTACCCAAAGGCCAAACATGCTCAATTTTCTCCCAATCTTTTAAATTCGCCCTCGTTATCACCCATGATTTTTTAAGAACCTCTGGGGATACATTCTGGAGATGACTCTTGATCCCTTCATTCTGCGTCAACCAGTGTCCCATGTACCATGCAACTCCTGGCGAAACCCCGCCCAAAAGATAAACCAAATCACACAGATCTGTGATTCCTAAGATGGGATCTCCAGGCCGATACCCCATTTGTTCCATATCCCGCGACAGTTCCCCTAAATATTCTCCCGTGGAACGGAAGGAGAGAAGCCGCCCTTTTTCCGGTCCATTGTTGATCGGCACCATTTCCGTCCAAACAGTGCCAATTCGGTAGGTATTCCACGTGCTAGTGATCGCCCGAGCCGAGTGGATAACCCCGAGCATAAGTGCCGCCGCCGCCATACACCAAGGCGGCATCCCACCGGCTAGAGCCCTTCCCAAAAAAATCCAACCCGTGGCCACGAAGAAAACCGTCCCATGAACAAGATAGTCGGTAATTCCAGTAGCTGTCCCCACCCCATTAAGGAAAGGCACGACACAAAGCATGCCGCAAGTAGCCCAGAAGTATTTATCTTCCCACCTGGAATCCGTTGGGGATTTCCAAAAGGGGCGACACATTAGAAAGACTCCCGTTAACCAGACTACAACAATCATCATCCCCTTCGAAAAGGTGGTAAGCCCCCCCTGCCAATGTCCGCGACAGAGCAGCAAAATCAGCCCGGCTAAAAAAGTTAGGCCTGCAACGTTTACCCAGTCGGGCTTCTTTTTTCCTCGGCAAAAATAAAGAAAGCCCCAAAGCAGGCCAAATAGAACAGCTACCCAAGGGTACGCACGAACGACTTGCCAGAATCCCTTCAGAAACCCGATTCCATAGTGAGACAGTAGGTTGGCATGACTACCCACTTTTAGCTGAGCCATCCCGGCCCGAATCGTATCCATAAAACCTCTGGGCGTTGCGTAGAGAAGAAAAAGAGAAAACCAAACCAGCCCCCAAACACTCAAACCAAGACCGATCCGTTTCCGATCACGGGGAGAAAAACACACCCAAACCAAAACTCCCATGAGAAGAAGATAACCCGGAAGGACAACCCACTTATTGATGGAACACACGATAACTCCCAGAGAGCAAAGGGCAGACGGTCCAACGATTTTACCCTCGGCTTTCGCCGATCCTATCCAGAGCCATCCCGCAGCAAAAAGCAGGACTCCAAATAATAATCCCCAATCATAGCTGGGGGTGCGTGTTCCAATCGAGTAACGACTGAGAACCGCGCAGACAATGGATGGAATGAGAATCCACTGATAGCGAGACATCCTTTCTCCTGCCCCCAAACTGAATTCCGCGAGAATGAGGCGTCTTGAGAATAAATACCCCAGGAGAGAGAGGGCCAAAATGGTTAGGACCCGAAAAGCACCCACATTCCCGGAGATCTGCCAAAACGGATGAAGAAAAAATCCAAAGTGGATTCCCCAACCGGGAGAGGCCCAAGGGTTGGCTGCGCACAGAACCCACGAGCTTTCATCCGTGCCCTCCAAGCCCCGGAAAGCTGATGCAAGTAAGACCCCCATTGCCCCTGCCACCGAGAGCCAGAGAATTCCTGTCACGATTCGAAGAAAAAATTGCTCCCCAGATCCGGCTCTTCCACTTGTTTCTAATTTTGCAGTTTTCAGTCGTCTCATTGTAAATACGCCAGGCGAAACAAGCCAATAAGATCTGTTCCTTTCTGGATTAAAAAGGGCGGCTGCCCCAAAATAGATCCACCTTGAAAAGCAGCCTTCTGATTCCCCTTTGGACTGAACAGCTTCGCCGAATGCGAGAGATGCAGTACGCCTACCACAAGAAGTTTTTTCACGGTCTCTACTTCTTTCTCGTTTTGGTCATTGGCTGCCTCCTTTGGGATAGCCCGATCTCTCTAGCCCTTGTTCCCCTGCTCGTCATCTCCGCCGGAACTCAGTCCTGCTTCTATCTTCACTTTGTTGACTTTGCCCGGATTCATGCCCGCTTTGTCGAACAGCGCCTCAACAAAGTTTTAGGCAAAGACACTCTGATCGGCTCCAAAATCGAGGATCTATATTTCTATCCTATCGATGCTCCTAAGGTCGGCGGCTTCGTTCTGTCCAGACCGCTCCGCTTCTTCAGCTTCTTCACCCTACACTGGATCGTGCTCTGGCTCGGCCTTGCAGCTTTTGCTCTTTGGCGGCTCCTCCCGATGATGGGCTCTTGTGGCTGCTCATACTTTGCCCTTCTCGCGTTTTGGGGAGGCTTGAATCTTGCTTATTTGTTATGGTTTTTCGGAAAGCGGCAAGACCTCGTTTCAATCGAAACATTTTTAAAAAAATGAGCTGGGGTCTGCCTGCTTGGCTCTCAAAGAGATTTTGCTCCGCTCCTTCCCTCCCTCCTCCCCCCCGCCATAAACTCAGCCTGCCGGACGTCACCCTGCTTATCTACAACCCGGAAAAAAGTCCGGATCTTTCCGCCCGTGTCCTCAACTATGTCTGTTCGGGCATCGAATTCGGGGCCGTTCGGCATCTTGCTGGGAGTCGCCCCTCCATCGCTCACCCCGGTGAATTTTCTCAAGTTCCTCCGGCGAACCTAAACCAAGGACAACGATTCCAAGCCTTGGAGCTGAGCCGCTACTTCTCGACCCCTTTTCTTCTGCACATCGAGGCGGATGGTTTCCCTGTCAACTTTCATCTCTGGGACCCGGCCTTTTTGAAATATGATTTCATCGGAGCCCCTTGGCCCACCAAGATGCTGGAGTCGGGTCGGACCAACCGCGTCGGCAACGGCGGTTGCAGCCTGCAGTCGAAAAGGTTTCGCAACTTCGTCGATGCCCACGCCCATCTTTACAAAGAAGGCACCCTTTCCGACGTCTTTCTTTGTCGGGATCTAGAAGAGCCCGCCCGCAAGGCGGGAATCTGTTTTGCTCCGGTGGATGTCGCGCTTCGTTTTTCTTTCGAAAACAAGCTTCCCGACTTCCCCTGGTGGAACCCATCCCGGAGCTTCGCTTTTCACGGCCGATTCCCTTGTTTCCACAACTACCTCGCCCCCTTTGGCATTCAAGCCAACCGTTAGCGGCTAACTCAAAAATCTTTCACGGAAGATCGACATCACCTGAGTGGGATCCGCCCAATTCTGATACTCTGTCCTCCCGCTAACCCCGGGCTCAAAATCCTCCAAGATTTTTTGCAGGCCTTGCCGATCGTTGTAAACCCTGGCTTGCTTTCCAAGCATCTCTAAATGGGCTCTTTCCTTGGAGCCTCCAAAGGTGATTACCGCTTTCCCCAGCACGGCAAACTCCGCCACAGCTAACCCAAAAGTTTCCCCTGTATCCCTTGCATGGATCATCGCGTCGCAGCTGGCCAGAAATTGCGCTTTTTTTTCAGGGTCCACAGTCGCTTCGAGATAGTGAATGTTGGGCAGGTTTTCTCCCTCCCGAATTTGTTCAGTATTGAGAAAGATAAAATGATCTCCGGAATGCAATCGGGCGTGCCGCGCCACCGCCTCTCGTGCAAAAGGAATGTTGAAAGTCTCCCAGCCGCCATGCCGCCCAAACACTCTTGCTTGAGCTGGTATTCCAAGGGATTCCCGAAAGTTCTGAGCGGAGACAAGCTTGGGGACATAATGAGGAACGAATGATTTGTCCCCTAAGGTCATGACTCGGGATGCCCACGCTGAAACATAGGCAAACCGGTCGCCGTGAAATTCATCCGACAGAAACATCGAATGGATACAGTTCCGCACGCCGGGAACAACAAATCCATCAAAAGGGCCGGCCTTTATCTGGTAGAGGACGGAAGCCTCTTGAAATTGAAGTTTTTCAGAGAGCTCCTTCTTGGAGCGATAACTCACAATAGGAAATCTTGCCTTCCACTTGGCAAATACGGCATTTGCTTTTTCGCACAGCCCCTCGTGGAGACAGAGGACCGAACGATTACCCAGAATCGTTTCATTAAAGTTTGCATAGTCCCAGACCGCTGTTTCTGAGCCACGAACCCCCAAGGTATTTGTATGAAAAGCGACTACCATTTGCCTGCCGCTTGATAAAATTCCATCCGTTCGTAAATGAGGGCCAAACGATATCCGCTTTTTCCCAATCGTTTCAACCAAACAGGTCGTCGACTCGGGTTCCAGATTCCGATCCAACGGGGCCGAATCTGGGACTTTCGAATCGCTCGGCATACCCCTGAGGCCTCCCTGGATCCACGGGTCGTAATGCCTTCAGGGTCCTGCACCAAATCCTTCGACAGCCCACGGGTCAGTCTTCCTTCCAGGATTTTCGATTGGAAACGATTTGCCCTCAGTTGCCGTAAAGGAAGAGGCCGATCCTCCCAACTCTCGACCTTCCATGTTTCTCCAAGGGATTCGAGCCAAACCCCCAAACTTCCCACCAACCCATCCCCCGCTCTTAACTCCAGAAAGAATCCGCTTTTCTTGCCCTGCAAAAGCTTTGTATGGAAGATTTTGAAAAACCCTTCCTTGCAAAAACCCTCCTGCTCAAGTCCCCATCTGCGTTCGTACCCTGTCATTCTCTTTCGGTGGAGGACCGCTCCCCAACTTGGCAGTCTGCGATATAAACACCCGCGTAATTCCCGAAGGATGCTCTTCATCTGCGTCAATCTACCACAGGAGGGCCTTGCGAGCGGCATCTTCCTCTAGCCCCGCCGCATCCGACCCTGCTAATTTCACTCATGTGCCAATCTCTTCCGAAAACAAAAACCGGACTTCACTCGCTGCCCCAGTCCTGGGAAAAGATCGGCCGCTTCCTACCCCGGGTCTGGTTGGACTGGGCGGAAATTCACGCGTTTCCAGAGCCTGTTTCGGACGCCGCCCTAGGTGCGGATCTTTCGTTTTGGAAGTCTCGCCGTGTCGCCCTGGTCAAACAAACTGCTTACCACGCACTCTATCTTCAGTCCCACCCGACGGACTGGAGAAAAACCGTGCTATCCAGCCCCTGCCACCTAGGCCCGTTTTCTTTTCTCGCCGAGCTTAGGGCGGATTACTACTTTGTGCGTCAGGCCTCGGAGCCAGAGACCTTTCTTTGGAAGGAGAAACAGGCGTACGATCCGGATCCAAAAAGCTCCTTCCGGGAAAAAATGGAGGAGATTCGCCAACTTGAATCTACCGAGTCGGGTCGTCGGCTGCCTTTCGTTGATGATATTCCATGGGCCCAGTATGATTTGGTCGTCTCCATTGATATCCCAATCCCCGAAAGGATTATCCGGAATTGCCCCCGTACCCTGTGGTCCTACTACTCAATTGAGGCTGGTGGTCCGCTGCAAAAAAACTCGTTAGTTGCGCCCATGGCCGGTTATCAGCTTTTCCTGAATCACGGATTCCGCCGCTATCGGGCCCGCCCCAGAAATCGCAGCCATGTCCTGGAGTTTCCCATTCAGTTTCAGTCTCCAGATGCCTGGCATAAACTACGGCAGGCGATCGAGCCCGTGGGGGAACGTTCTTGCATTCTGGTGGAAAAAAACAGTTGGGCCAATCCGTTGCCGCTCTCCCGCTTGCCGATTGACCACCCCTCCGGAGACGCGCGAGAATACCTGAGGAAAATGTTCACGGCTTTGGCCTGTTTGCACACCGCCCGCAAAACGCGTTGGGGAAATTGGGCCGTTGAGGCAGTTCTCTCCGGTTCCGTCTTTGGGGGCAACGCCAGCTCCCTTGCACAGATTTCCGCATTACTCCCTGGCTTGGACTGCCGGACGCTTTCTGAAGGCGTTGCAAAGGCCAACGCCTTGGCCGAAAATCCGGCAGCTTGGCAGGCCCTCCAACGGCTACAGACCAGGGTGGTCGACTTGGTGGCTTTTCGCCGGCCCCTGGCGGACCTGACCCGCAAGGCCCGGGAGTTTTTCTCGTGAGCCAACCCGCTCTCTCCCTTGGCTTTTGCGACCTCCATGCCGGCGCTCGCCATTTTTTCACCTCTCTACTCACTCCCCATTTTGAGATCCTCTGGGAAGATCCGGCGGAGTTTGTGATCTACAGCCATATCAGCCAAAGCCATCGCCTCCAGAACGGCGTGAAGATCTACTGGAGCCAAGAACTGTATGGGCCGGACTGGAAAGAGTGTGATTATGCTATGGTTCCTCACAAGGTCGATGACCCACGCGCCTACTACCTTCCCATCTACGCCTTTGACCAACAGCTTGAACCATTGATCCGCACCTCCGTTCCTGATCCGGATAAAATCCGGGCCGAAAAACCCCACTTCTGCTCCCTGCTCTGCGCCTACGCCGACCGCACGACGCGAAAGAGACAGGAGTTCTTTCATATCCTTAACAGGCGTCGCCGCGTGGATTCCGCTGGCCCCGCCCTGAACAATACCGGCTTCCGGATCCCCAAGGAGAACCGATACCAGCGCAAGGTGGACTGGATCCGGAACTACCGTTTTAATCTGGCCTTCGAAAACCGCTATCGTCCCGGCTGGACCACCGAAAAGCTCGTCGACCCCCTCCATGTCCACACCATTCCGATCCACTGGGGCGACCCCCGGGTAAAGGAGGACTTCAACCAGGAAAGCTTTATCTGCGCGGATGACTTCTCATCCCTTGAGGAGTTGGCGGACTATGTACTCCATGTGGATGACACCCCGGAGCTCTACGCCCGGTATGTGCAAGCCCCGCCCTTTGTCGGCAACCGACCTTCCCCAGTTTACGACCTCAGCCGCCTCGTGGACTTCTTCCGTCGAATCTTTTCCACGCCAATCCGCCCCGTTGCCCAGCGTCGCTGGTTTTTTTCCCTGACCAAATGGCGCCTTGCCAAGCGCAACAAGCTTCCGGGCCAATGAGAATACCCCGCCTGAATCGTTTGACCGGTCTTGCTTGGTGGCGGCGTGGTCCCGCCGAACGGGACGATTCTGACGCCTCCCGCCTGCGCCAGGAGGACCTGATCCGGCAAATGATCCATCGGCCCGGACCTTGTGCCATGGGAAAAATCGGGACCAGTGAGCTTTTGATGCTGGAGCACGCCCACCGCTACATAAGGCTTCCCTGGCCCCCGGCTGCCAGTTGGTGCCGGCCCACCCGGCGCCTTTACCATTCGGGCGGTCTTTTTCCGATCGAGCAGGCTACTTTTCAACGCTTCGTCCTTGAATATCCTGCGGCTATCCGCGCTCTGGACCTCGTGACCCAGTGGCAGTTGGGCGGCACCTTCGAGGCCGCCTTGGAATCGGCCCTAATCGACCGGCTTTGTCCCCGGGCGGTCCGGGTGGGTTACTACTTCCTTAGGATTCTGAATCCACGCGCACCCTGGCTGGACGATCTGGCCAAGCTCCGTTGGCTGGTAATCCATCCGTTCGAAAAAACCATTCGGGCCCAGCTGCCGCACCTGGCGGAGCTCGGCGTCTATTCTGAATCCGCCCGCGGGGATCTGGCCCATCGCGCCCGCGACACGGCGATCCTCGCCTGTCCCCAGCTACCCTATATGGTCCCGCCCCGCCATCGGGACTGGTTTGAGGCCTTGGAAGACCTCAAATCCCGGATGGAGAAGATCGACTACGAGATTGCCTTGGTCGGGGCCGGCGCTTGGTCCTTGCCGTTGGTGGCCCATGCCAAGGCGATGGGCAAAAAGGGCATGCATCTGGGTGGCTCGCTGCAGCTGATGTTCGGGATCAAAGGCGGGCGCTTTGACAACAACCGGATCTACAACCCGCGATGGACCCGCCCACTCCCCCAGGAAAGCCCGGCGAATCATCGCCTGATGGAAGGTGGGGCGTACTGGTAGTTCCCTTGTTTGAAAAAAAGGCCCGGGAAGCATCAGGCAGGCACGGCTTGGGCTTCTCTTTCCGCGAAAAATTTTTGCACAAACTCCAGCTTGTCGGTGCCGATCTTGATCGCGGGGAAATGAATCATTTTGCCGCTGACATCCGGATAAGACGGGCACCATTGGAGATTAGGCATTTTGAAGAACTGGATCATATGCATGTCCGAAGAGATGGTCTTGCAGTAGGGAGCCATTGCCTTGCAAAGAAATTCATACCCTCCTGCACTGCCCCAAACCGCACAGGGAACTCCACCGCCAAGAACGAGGATCCGGTCCATGTCCGGCAAATCCCCCGGCTGCAAGGTTAGGTTGAAAACATCCGTGTCCGTCATCAGGCCCCCGCCCACCACGCTCATCGCCAGATGGCGAAGAAAACAGGCTGCTTCGTATTCAAAAGGATTTACGGTTTTCACTTTTTTGATCCATTTGAAATATTCCGGAAAATACGGGTGTTTTTTTGCATCCTCGATCGTCAGCACTGCCGGCTCCCACCCCCTCGATTTCCAGTGTGACACCCAGTACTCCACCAAATGCCAGGGTTTTTTCCCCAGCTTTAATTTGTCGACTTGTTGGAAGTAAGTGTAAACTTTCAAGAATCTTGAAACCTAGAAATTAAACGCCTTAATGCCAGACCAATCTGCCAATCCCGATATCGGCCGAGACATCACCGTTCTCGTCCCCGCCTACCAGTGCGCCAGTCAGCTCTCGGATCATTCCAAAACACTCCAAAGGTATCGGAAGCTGGGCTGTTCGGTGATATGGGTGGTTTCTCCTTCCCCGGACGGCAGTGAAAAACTCGCGCAAACAATCTGCCAAGAAACCGGGGACGCATTTTTGCTCTCCCCGCCCGGCCTGTACGAATCTTGGAACTTTGGCATCACCCGTGTTAGCACTGAGTTTCTTGCCGTTTCCACCATCGGAGATTTTTATCTCAACGACAATCTTTTGGCCATGGCCAAACTGCTCAAGGAGCTAAGCGCTGACGTCTGCTTCACCCCGCCCTCTTTCGAGGGACTGTCCGAAAACCAAATCCGCGGCTTTGGTTCCTGGCCGGTTTTTACCTATGCCCGACAGCTCGAGCCGTTTTCCGGCAAGATCTGTCCGATGCAACTGTTGATTGCCGCCCAGTTGAGCGGGGGTCTTTCCTGTTTGCTCGGCTCTTGGGCGTCCAACCTTGCCCGCACTGCTGCGATGAAACCATGGCCCTTCCCTCTCAATTTCGGACACTACGGAGACACGGCCTGGTTTTATCAGCAAATGCTGGATCTTCGCGTGGCCTTCCTCAAAGATCCGGTCTCGTTGTTTCGTTTTCATCCCCAACCTTCCAGCCGAAAAGGAAGCCCCGAATTGGCGGTGCTCCATTATCGGCAGCTGCAGATTGAGCTTTTCCGTAGAGCCCGCCCGCGGGGCCTATGGCTTAAGGACACTTTCCGTTTTTACCGTAGGTATTACTCCACTCTTTATATCTTGAACAAGAACCGAGGTCCTCATCCAAAAAGATTCTGGTGGCTGATTCCAAAAAACTGGGTTCTGAGGCTTATGAGAAACTGGCGCCATTCTCAATTTCTCAAGTGGTGTGAGAATTGGAATTTCCCGCGCAAAACCTTCGACTTTTTGAGCTGAATCCACCAATAAATCCAGGGGAAGCTAAGTATTCCCCCTTCCGGCCATTCCTTTTTAGGGGCTTGTCTCCTGCTGCCTTTGGTTTTCTGGGTTCGGTCTTTGTACAACTCGGCATGAGCCTCGGCTTGGGTCTTCAAGCCAGGGAGGCTTTTTCCTATTTTGCACACCGCCGCATGGAGAAAATCAAGCCCATCGGAGCTCAAGAGCTGGCGAAGTTTGTCTTTCGCTTCTTTCGGTTTCTCCGGATCAAAAATTAGCTCAGAAAACTGGTCTGGCGGGAGCAGGTCCGTAACGCCCCCCACCTTGGTTGCAACCGGCAGCAGGCCGTGCTGCAGGCTCTCCATGACCACGAATGGCAGGTTGTCCTCCAGGGATGTAAACAAGAGCAGGTCAGCAGCACGGTAGACCAAGGCCATTTTTTCCGGTTTTACCTGCCCCAGGGAAAGAGTCTGCCAGCCGACAAACTGGGGGACCTCAGGGAGATTTCCCACCAGCAACACGGTGCTTCCGGGTGGCACTCCCTCCGCTGCGGCTCCCTCCAAAATCTCCCTGGCAAGGGCGAGGCCTTTTCTTTTCTCCTGCAAATAGGAGGCCGCCAACAGCACATACTTTCGGTCCTCGGGAATTCCTAGGGCCCTGCGCGCATCCCTTTGGCAGACTCCTGCCCCCGGGATCGGCTCCATCCCGTACGGCAAGAAGTGGATTCTTTGGCTAGGGGCCACCCCGGCGGCAATGGCCTGCTGGCAAATCCACCGGCTGGGACCGATCCAATCCGGGTCCGCCGCGGCAATGGCCGCTCGCAGGGCCTTCCAGGCATGCCGGGTGAAGGGCGGACGATTCCGGACCAGCTGGGGGCACATGTCACAGCCGGATTGAAACTGGCCACACCCGGCGGAATAGTGGCACCCGCCGGTCAGCGGTCGCAAGTCGTGCAAGGTCCAAAAAATGGGCTTTCCAAGGTCGGCCAGCCGCCCCAGCGAGCGGCTCGAAAGAAATTCGGCTACCCAGTGAAGGTGAATCACGTCCGCCTCCTGCACCCAAGGGTGATTGCTGACATCGACCCCTAGGAAATCCAGCGAGAAGTGGGTGTTGGAGAGAGACGTCCGGTTGGACCAGATTTTTTTCAGGGAAGTTTCCCTAAGAATCTTTTTTCCCGGCGGATCGGGATCCCAAGATTGGCCATGCGGGACAGCCAGGGCTTGATCCCGGGCGAGAATCCGGCTGTCGACTCCAATGGCACGCAAACCGAGATGGAGCTGGCAGGCCCCCTTGAAAGCACCCCCGAAATCCATGCTGGTACATAAATGGACAACCCTTATTTGATGCCCTCCATGAAGAGTGAATCTGGCTTGCGCACTTTTCCGTTCTCGTCCGTATCGAGATTGTAACTGGCGAAGTCAGGGATGGCAGATTCCGTGGCCCCGCAGACCTTTACTGATTTAAACCCTGCCTCTTCCAACAGCCGCTTCAAGGAAACCCGGTCGTACATCCACTGATGAATCTCCCCCTGTTCCCGAAAAGTCACTATCTCTTTTTCCTTTGGTTTTACAGTTTGGTAAACATCCTGCTGGGCCAAAGGTTTCGCCCCTTTTTGGATTTGGGAATCAATCTCATTCAGCCATTTTCCCGCCTCTTCTCCCAAACGTTTTAAAATAAATTCCCTGGCAAGCAGCGGACGGGACCACCATAAACGACCCATATAGCCGCCGGAAAAGGTCCGAGTCATCTGGTCGATCAGCTCCACAGTCATCCACTCGTGCTTGGATGAGGCAGCTGGATCCCCCGATAGTGCGCTTTGCAACTGCTCAAGATAACGCTGACAGATAACCTCGAGGTCCGGGACAACAATCCGGATGACCCCCCGTTCAGAAAGAATTTCTTGAATCTCACGTAACAGGCTAGGCACTCGTGATCGGGATAGATGCTCTAAAACATGGGAAAGGTAACAAGCTTCGTATTGTCCTTTGTTGAGCACCAAGCATTGAGTAAGGTCGACTCTCTTAACCTTTAAATTGCAAGGCTTGCAGTCATAATTATCCCAAAGAGGATGAAACCGAGAACCACACCCAAGATTAATCAGGCGACTAAGAGCAGGCCCGGGGAAGGATTTCTTGCATAGACGCATGGGGTTGACGCAAGAAACTTGAATTATTTTTTGGAAAAGGGAAAGCATGGCCTCTCTTAAGCCTTCCTAATTTTTCTTCTGAAAAGCCACAAGCATAGATTGGCCTCGAATCCAATGCCTCGCACCTGCCTTGAGGAACGCCTTGGCAAAAGCATAACCGGCTCCCCGAGTCCAAATTCCGCGCAAGTCGCAACGTTTCTTGAATCGAGATCGATAAGTCTGAATAAAATAATCCAAATGATAATCGGCAAGCGGCTCGTAAAAAGTCTTTTTAAGTTTTAAAGGAAGAATATCTTCCAAGAAACGAAAAGCCTGCTTGCTCCAGCCCGTCAAATGATGGGGGGGCATATCCAAAAGATTGAAAGAATGCCTTAAAAAGCTGTTTGAATTTGGCGTCCCAAGAAAAAGCTTCCCCCCAGGCGCAAGTAACGCTACGCACGCCTTTAGAAAAGAAAGTGGATCCACCACATGCTCGAGAACCTGAAAGGCGCAGACAGCGTCATAGGCCCCTGCATGAGTTTTTGCATGTTTCTCGACGCTTTCCCCTGTAATGACAAGATTCTTACATATTGAATTTTCGAGTTTATGGTCACTAAGTTCCAACCCGTGAGCTGTCCAGCCTTTTTGCGCCGCTTTTTTTAGAAAGTATCCCCGCCCACAGCCTACTTCCAATAAACGTCCATGCCCCTGTAATTTTTTTGCAACAATGTCATACTCCCATTTTTCTTCCATGTAGTACCAAGATTTCCGACCGAGTTCCCGATAAAGCCTTATGCCCCCTGCGCATTCGGTCGGTTTATAGAATATTAGACCTGAATCTAGACACCGGAACTTATGAATTTGTTCCACACTATTAAATTCTTCCGTAACATCAATTTCAAAGTCCTCTTTCCATTTTCGGATAAGGGTGCAGGTGCTAACGACCCGAAAAGGCGCAACATTTTTTTTCCCTGTGAGGGGGCTGGCAGGAAGATTATCCACTTTATTTATTGTTTATGCCGGAATTAAAGACTGAATTGTTTTAAGCCGTCTGGGGTGGTCTTGCAGTGAAAGCAGGAGCAGACGCAAGAATGAGCTTTTTAAGGCTTTGAACTGACCCTGTTTTTCAGCTTTCAATGTCTTACTTACTGGAGGAAAAGTCAGGCCCAAGCCACGGAAAGCAAAAGAAAAAAGTGTCAAGTTGGGATATTTCACACAAGAATCCCAGGGATAAGAAGTCATCAATGTCAAAGCTTGAAGTTTTTCGGGGTAGAGACGCCAATTAAAACTAGGTTTTTTCAATTTTTTCATGCATTCTTCTGCCATTTTTTGGCTGTAGAGAATACGAATTCCAGGATTTATTAAACGAGAAACATAGCCAGTCGAAGATAGCAAAGGAATAAGATCCTTGGGTTTTAGTATTTTTAATAATAGTTCCGCAGGAACCTCTTGGTTGTATTTGAATTCCTTACATTCGATTCCCGCTTTTATTAATTGTTGGACAAGAATTTTTGATTGATCCTTTGTTTGCCTTGGGTGATTCTTAACAAAGTAAATAAAATTATAATTTGGCCGAATTAATGATAAAATGTTTTCGAGGTACAGATCAATTTCTTCAGAAAGACTACTAACAGCACCGGATTCGGTTAAATTTGAGGTAGTAATAAGACCAAGGGATAGGCTGCTTTTTGCAAGTTCCTTTTTAAGGTTTTGAATACTTCGGAAATATGATTTTGCGCACTTTGAAATATTTTTGTTTAATTGGGTTAATGGCGTAATGTTTGTTTTTTTTCCAAGGGTACCCCTTAGGTTTTCTTCAAAGACAATCGGACCACGACACTCGTCAAGATCAGAAAAGGCAACACCCGCTTGGGGCTGAGCCCAATTTGGGAATCCGTTATCAAAACCGCCATATCCGTCTCCATAGCAAATTTTCTTTGCTCCTCTTTGTGTAATCAAAACAGCTTCATTTAGGTACGCCATTCTTCTGGCGACATAAACCTCATCATACTTTTTGCAGCGTAGTCGCTTTCTTAGTTTGTCACAGTAATCACGGTAACTAATTTTACCTTTTTCATAACGAGCGTCCAAATCAAGGGTGTTATGAATCTTTTTAAATCCGAGGCTTCTTATTAACTTGATTGTCGCAAATAACAGGCGCCTATTTTGACTTCCTGCTACCAGGCAGCCAATAAGGAATTCTGTTTGTTTTTTATTCATTTCACCAACCCTATGTCTTTTTCTAATTGTTACGTTAGGGTTAAGCGACGAAATTGCATTCAAGGCCTGACTGGGACCTTGAACAATTAACAATTTATGGTTTTTTTTCATATTTTAATCTTGAAGCCATAACTTTGCCTAAAAAGTTCTTCATTGATAAGCGGTCTTTGGGCAATCAAAGATTTTGTTTTCTTACCCAGATCTCCCTTACTCCTCGTTTTGTACGTCATTGTGTCAAAGCTAATATAAAAAGCTGGCTCAGATCTTTCAGAGATTCTAGATCGCGCCTTCGCTCCAGTTACTGGACAGTTAGGCGGCAGTCCGAATCCATGGCAC
>Ga0214921_10006442_pt1 | contig 16089 bp, 16 predicted proteins | sample LL1505_MetaG_FD_177992 | JGI IMG/M metagenome (GOLD analysis project Ga0214921, IMG submission 177992) | Freshwater microbial communities from Lake Lanier, Atlanta, Georgia, United States - LL-1505 | ecosystem: Environmental > Aquatic > Freshwater > Lake | place: USA: Georgia | collected...
TTATCGATGGCGACAAAGAACCCTTCATGGTGAGCCATATTCCCGGCGACACTGACAATCGCGCGGGGCTGGAAAAACTCGCCGCCCATATTGCACCGGGCGGCATGTTGCTGCTTGGCATCCAGGGCCCGCATTTCGATTACGAAAAAGAGATTTCCAACGGCATGATCTATGCGCAAAAAATCGAGCCGCATGATCATGGTTTCGTCAAACATTATTATCTTCTGGATGACGGCAATCGCGTCATGGAACAGACGATCGATTACCGCACCTATTCCTGGAGCCAGACGCTCGACATGCTCGGCAAACTTGGCTTCACGCCGGTGCCGCGCAAGGGCGACAAGTTTCTGGCTTTTCGCAAGGCAGCCTGAGTTCGCATGAGCAAAGAGAACATTCTGTTTGTCGGTACCGGCAATATGGGCCATCCCATTGCCGCCAATCTTCTGCGCGCGGGCTATCGCCTTACGCTGGCCGATCTCAATCCGGAAAAATTCGCCGATCTCTTGCCCCTTGGCGCAAGCGCTACGGGCAATCTGCAAGAAGAAGCTGCCAAATCCGATCTCATCTTTCTCTCGCTGCCCGGTCCGACCCAAGTGGAATCCCTCCTCTTCGGACAAGGCCTCTTGGGCGCGATGAAACAAGGTGCCGGTCTCATCGACACCACAACAAGCTCTGTCGAACTCGCGCGCCGCATCGGCGCCGAGGCACAGACACGCGGCATCCACTATCTCGAATGCCCCGTCACCAATGCGATTGATGGCGCGCGTGCAGGAAAGCTCGGTATTTTCGCTGCAGGCTCGAAAGAGGTTTTCGAAAAATACCTGCCGCTCTTCCAAGTCATCGGCGAAAAGATTTTCTTCGTCGGCCAGCATGGCAATGGCGCCACCGTCAAACTCATCACCAATCTGCTCTGGTTCGTCCATGCAGCCGCTATTGGCGAAGGCCTGATGCTCGGCGCCAAAGCGGGCGTGCCGCTGGATGTTGTGGCCGCCGCCATTCAATCAAGTGCTGGCGCCTCATGGGTGGCTGACCATGATATTCCCTCCATCTTTGCCGGCCATTATGATCCGAGCTTCTCGCTTGATCTGTGCTGCAAAGATTTGCGCCTCGCGCATGAAATTGCCGATGAGCAAGGTGTGGACTTGAAAATGGGCAAGCTCGCGCGCGAGCTGTTCGAGGAAGCGCGCAAAAAATATGGCGGCGACGCCGCCGAATTGCATGTCGCGCGATTGATCGAAGAACAAGCCGGCCTGCTCTTGCGCCCACCCCATGGTGAAAAAATATGAGCCGCGACAAACAATCCCGCCTCTTGGCCGAAGCCCATCGCCACATGCCGCAAGGTGTGGCGGAAAACTACCGCTATTGGGGCGAAGACCGTACACTCTTCATCGAAAGCGCTGAAGGCTGCCGCCTCACCGATTGCGATGGCAACAGCTTTGTGGATTTCCGCCTCGGCTATGGCCCGATCATTCTGGGCTATCGCGACAAGCGCGTCGATGCCGCTGTCATCCGCCAGATCTCCGATGGCGGCACGCTGTCTGGCTTTTCGACACCGCTCGACATTCAAGTCGTGCAGCAAGTCAAAGCGCTCTGCCCCAATATTGAAAAAATGCGTTTTGCCAATTCCGGCACAGAAGCCGTCATGGGCGCGGTGCGCACCGCACGCGGTTTCACCAAGCGTAAACATGTCGCCATTGTCGAAGGTTCTTTCCACGGTCTCTATGACGAGATGATGTGGAAATCCGATCTCGAAAACTGGGATCCCAAAGGCAAGGCCGAGCCGCAGATCATTCCCTTTGGCGCTGGTATCCCAGACAAGACGCGCGATCTCGTGACGCTTATTCGCCTCAATGATTATGACATGGTCGAAGCGCTGTTGCGCAATCATGGCGATGATCTTGCCGCCATTCTGCTGGAGCCCATTATCGGCAATGCAGGCTCGATTGCCGCCACTCAGGAATGGCTGCAATTCCTGCGCGATCGCTGCACCCAAAATGGCACGATGCTCATTCTGGATGAAGTGAAGACGGGCTTTCGTGTCGCACCGGGCGGTGCGCAAGAGCTCTATGGCATTCATGCCGATCTCACGACTTACGCGAAAGCCATGGGCAATGGCTATCCGGTCGCCGCCTTTGGTGGCCGCGCCGAAGTCATGGATTGTGTCGGTGCTTTCAAAGGCGGCGTCGTGCATGGCGGCACTTACACGGCCAATCTGATCGCGCTGTCTGGTGCATCCGCAACACTCGATATTCTCGCCAACACCAACGCCTATGAGACAATCAACACAGCTGGCGCGAATATCCGAGATTGCTTGGGCCGCGTCTTTACCGCGGCTGGTATCGAGCATTGCTTTGCGGGCCCGCCCGCCATGTTCGGTATTCATTTCTTGGATAAAGTGCCGACCAATTACCGCGACTGGCGCATCACCGATTCCGAGCTTTATGCCAAATTCGCGTGGAAGCTGATCGACTACGGCATCATGCTCGAGCCCGACTCACGCGAGCCATGGTTCATCTGCGAAGCCCATAAAGACGTTGATCTGGCGTGCCTCGAAGAGACTGCCACCCGCGCCATGCGCGAAGCCAAGGGCTGAATTTTTCCCCGTCATTGCGAGCGCAGCGAAGCAACCCAGGGGCACCACGTGAGGCTCTAGGTTGCTTCGCTGCGCTCGCAATGACGGACGACCCGTTTTAAAATAAACATCACGAATCAGGAGCCCCTCTCATGCGTTGTCATTTCTGCGATGGAACCGGCATGCGCCGCATCGGCCAAGAGCTCGCACCCTGCGTGGAGTGCGGAGGCTGCGGCGTCGCCCATTGCTGCGACGGAATTCAATCCTGCTGCGAAATCGAAGGCGATGACCGTCTAGCGCCGATCAAAGAAACGCAACTCCATCCCGTCCCGCACGGTGTGTCGGGAGAGTAAATTTTCCCCGTCATTGCGAGGAGGCCGCCAGGCCGACGTGGCAATCCATTGCACCCATCTTTCTGAGATTATTGCTATGGATTGCTTCGCTACGCTCGCAATGACGAGCAGAAAAAAGGCCCGGATCGCTCCGGGCCTTTTCTTCTTCAGAGATTCATCTGGCCTTCTTCGCGATAGACGAATGTCTCTTCGCTTTCAAAGGCGCGCACTTGCGGGGCAACACCCGGCAGACCGAGCTTGGTCCATTCCGCCGCCACCTTCTCATAGGTCGATTGACGCAAAGTCGTGCGTGTCGAGAACACCGGAATATAACGGTGATCCTTGCACGCATTGATGAGCGCCTTCGAACCATAGGGGCGCTTGTCAGGCGGGTTCTGTGAAGGATCGAGCGGCGTCGACCAAGTGTTGCGCATAATGTCGATGTCATCGATCGGGTTGCAGCGCGAAGCCATAGCCCAGATCACCTGATCCATATCGGTCGGATCAACGTCATGATCCACGGCCACAATCCACTTGGTGTAATAAGCACCACCCGGCACTTGCGCGGTCAGCGCGAGAACCTGTGCAGCGTGACCGGCATATTTCTGTTCCATGGCGACAACCACCATGCCGAAACCACCAGCAGCTGCGGGGTGCGAATAGACGCCGTGAATGCCCGGAATGCCGAGCTTGTCGAGATCGTCCCAGATTTTCGCGGAACGAATGATCGAGAAGAAGCCAGATTGTTCGCAAGACGGATAATCCGCCATCAGCGCATTGGTGAGGATCGGCTTGTTGCGATAATGCACGGCCGTAATATGCACCAGCGGGCAAGATGCTTCCGGCTTGCCGTAATAGCCGGTGAATTCACCAAACGGTCCTTCAGGCGCCATGCCGCCGGGGCGGATTTCACCTTCAACCACCAGCTCCGCATGAGCGGGGATCAACAGATCAGTCGTCTTTCCCTTCACAACGGGAACGGGACCACCCTTGATGCCGCCGGCATATTCATATTCCGAAACATTCTTCGGAAAGCTCTGCGAGCCGACCAGCATGTAAAGCGGATCAATGCCCCAAGCAGCTGCAACCTGCAGTGACTTGCCCTGCTCCCAAGCGCGCGCAATGTGCAAACGCGCATCTTTGCCGGGCGACAGATAAAGACCTGTCGTATTCTTGCCCTGCAACATCATGCGATAGGTGCCGACATTGAGATAATTCGTGTCGGGATCACGCGTGATCACCGCATCCGCTGTGCCCGCATAGCGGCCACCGTCGCGCGGCCAATGTTTCGGGATCGGCAAGAGATCGAGATTGACGTCATCGCCGAACACCGAATTTTCATAGACGCTGGCTTCAGCAGCGGCGATTTCCTTCGGGGGAATGCGCGAGCGTAGCTTGTCTTTGGTGCGGCGGATGAGTTCGACCGTCGGCGTGTTGGGATCTTCGCCGAGCGTCAGTGCAATGCGGCGCACGGATGGACCGAGCACGTTCCAGAGTGAACGCGCACCAATCGGCGAATTCTCAAAGCCCTTGATGTTATTGTAGAGGATCGCGGGAGAAGGCTTCTGCTTGGCGACCAGATAGCCAATCGCGCTCATTTCCTCATCGCGCTCGACGGGTTCTTTCACCTCGCACAGCTCACCGATGTCGGCGACCTGCTTCAGCCAGTCACGCAGGTCATTGATGGGGGCGCGCTTTGAATCTGTCATCTTCTTCTCCATGGCCTCTCCTCGCTAAGACAGCGGGGAGGCGAGACTTTCGTCTAAGCAAATGCGCGATTTTGCCCAAAACCGCAAGTCATGGGAAAAGGGCGCCAAAGGAAGCCTAAAAATGCCCGATCAGCCCCTCATCTCGCTCGCAGCCCTCACCATTCTGGATGCCGGACCCGCCGGCCAGATCAGGGCCGCGGCTGCCGCCGGCTTCGCCTGCGTGGGCCTGCGACTCAATCCCCTGCTCGCCACCGACCCGCAAGTGGCCGGAACGCCGCTCGCCGACGAGGTCCGCAGCCTGATGCGCGAGAGCGGTTTGCAGCTGCTCGAAGTGGGCGTCTTCCCCATCAAGCCCGACCTCATTGTGGAGAGCCTGCGCCCCGTGCTCGCCCTCTCGGCGGAATTGGGCGCCCGCTTCATTGTCTGCCCGATGGAAGATGCCGATGAGACACGCCGCCTCGCCACATTGCGCGCGCTCTGCGATCTCTGCGCGCCCTACAAGCTGAATGTGCTGGTCGAGTTCAATCCCTATTCCGATTGCCGCTCGCTGGCAGAAGCCCGCACGCTGGCGCTTGCCGCAGAGCGACCCAATGCAGGATTGGTGATTGACCTCCTGCATCTATCGCGCTCTGGCGGCAGCGCAGATGATTTGCACAAGGTCGAGCCGCATCTCTTGCAGCTGGTGCATTATTGCGATGCCGCGCCCATGCCGGAGGGCACGCGTAGCATCGACGAGCTGCGCGCAGAATCGCGCACCGCGCGGCGCCTGCCGGGCGAAGGCGTCTTGCCCTTGCAAGATTTGTTGAGCGCTTTTCCAAAAGGCACACCGATCAGCGTCGAAGCGCCCTCGAAATCTTTGGTGGGATTATCGGCAGAAGAGCGCGCGAGAAAAGTATTCGTCGCCACGCAAACATCTCTCTAGCGCCGTCATTGCGAGCGAAGCGAAGCAACCCAGAGCCGCACGTGTGGCCTTCTAGATTGCCGCGTCGACCTCCGGCCTCCTCGCAATGACGGGCCTTACAGGCCCGTCACTTCGCGCCTTTGGGAAACTTCCCCGGCCAGCTCACAATGAAATCGGGATATTGCTCGAGCGGCACATCGGTCTCGCTCGCCAAAACTTTGCCCCGCACGGAAATGCCAGCCTCATGCACGGTCTTCTGCGTGCCCGACACCAGCGGGTGCCACCATTTCAAATCATCACCATCGGCAATGAGCTTGTAAGCGCAAGTCGGCGGCAACCACGGAAGCGTGCGCACTTCATGCGGCGTCAAGCGCACACAATCGCGCACGCGGCGGCGGCGTTGCGCATAATCGGTGCAGCGGCATGTTTTGCCATCAAGCAGCTTGCAGCCAATGCTGGTGAAATGAATATCGCCTGTATCTTCATCTTCAAGCTTGACGAGGCAACAGCGGCCACAGCCATCGCACAGGCTTTCCCATTCCGCTTTTGAAAAATCTTCCAGCTCGCGACCCTTCCAAAAGGGCTGCGGTTGAGCGGTGGGGCGTCTTGTCATGTCAGGCTCGGTGTTTGCGGCTCAAAGCGCGCGACTTGCGCGGCTTGATTTTGACCGCGTCCTCCTGGCGCATATAACGCACGCCGGTGAAAAACAAAAGCTGGCACGGACGGTCAGGCGGCGGGCCGGCCCGTTTTCGTCGCAGCTTGAAAGCAATTACATTCGTCATTTCACCGCGCCCCCCTTGAGAGACAACATCGGCATTAGGAAATTTGGAAGGTTAACACCGTGTCAACGAAGTCACTCTAAACTGAGGTTAGTTTTCGAGTGTGTCCGCGATGCGTCTCTTCGCCCAAGATCTCACCACAGATACGTTGCAGCATATCGCCGCCCGTGGCTTGAGCGAGGCTGGTGGCCCCAAACCTTTGCTCTTGCGCGTGTTGGTGGATCTATTTGTGCGCCGTCCTTCGCATAGCGAAGATGAAATCCAGCATTTTGCGGAAATAGCCCACACCATTCTGCCCAGCGCAACCCGCGCTGAAATTGACCATGCCGCCATGCGGCTGTGCACCCATCCCGCAGCACCCGGTGAATTGCTGGACCTGCTCGCCACACGCGCCAATGAAGGCGCGGTGCTGCTGTTTGAAAAATGCCGCCGCCTCTCGACAACAGTTTTGCAAAATGCCGCAGCGTCAGCCCCGCTCGCTGCCGCACGCGCCATTGCCACGCGCGATGATCTCGACCCCGCAACCATTGATCTTTTGGCGGCTCGTCCGGAGCGCGAAATATGGGTGGCTCTCGTTGAGAATGAATACGCGCCGCTTGGTGCCAACATTCTCTCGGCAATGGTGGCACGCGCGCAAAGTGATGCGCAGCTTGCCCAAGCCCTTTGCCGCCGGCTGCCCCATCGCGCAGAAGTACTCGGCCTCTTCCTTCATGCCGCGCGCACAGACCGCCTGTTGATGATCGCTTCCGCGCGCAGCCGCATGGGCCAATCAGACACGCAAGCCACAGCTCTTGATGCGAACGTCGCGGCAAAACTAGAAATGGCGGCACGGACAAGCCTGGAAGACTTTGCGATCTGCCTCGCGCAAAACCTCCATCTTTCGGAGGAACTCGCGCACAGCATCACACAAGATCAGGGCGGCGAGGCTCTCATCATCGCTTTGCGCGCGTTGGGCGTGGATGCAGATGCCATTGCACACTTGTCACGCGATGATTTGAGCGAAGGACAAATGGTTTGGCGCCGCGCGCTATCTGTGGCTGTGTCGCAGCCGCTTGCGCAAATGATCCTGCAAGCATCGACAAGCGCCGCGCTCACGACATATGCCGAGCAGAAGCTTCAGATCAGCTTGTCAGCTTAATCAGCGAGATCAAGAAACGATCGGCCTTTGGAATCTTCCACTTCGACCAACCATAAATCCGGGTCGAAAGAGATTTCCTTTTTGATGCGCGCTTCCGCATCGGCCGGCTCAATCCACTCATCCTTATGCAAACGCATCCAGAGCCGATCAATCCCGTCGCGATCAGCTAATTCTGTTTGCGGAGCTGGCCCGTAAAGCGCCGCACGCCCATCCAGACAATCGACTTTCACAAAAATAGCGCCCGCCTCTGGCGAGCCGCGCCGACGCAAAGCTGCAAAGGCGCCTTCCACGCCGCAACGGCGCAGATAGGCAGCCACAAAAATGTCAGCGCGAAGATGCATTACGGAATCGCAACGCCGCTCTGCGTGCCGAGTTCCCGCAATGTGCGCGGTGTGAGTTCACCCGTCACCGTCAGCTTGCGCGATTGTTCGAACATTTGCAGCGCTTGGCGCGTGCCAGACCCCATCACACCATCGGGCTTGACCACATAGCCAAGCTTCACCAGCGCCTTTTGCACGGCCATGACGCGTGACGGATCAACCGCATCATCAACCAAGCCGCCAAGCAAAGCACCGATTTGATCTTTGGGCTGCGCCGCTGAGCGCGTTTGCGCGGGTGCAGCCACAGGTGCCGCAGGCGGCGCAGCTACAGGCGCATCAATCAGTTTTGCAATCGCATTGGACGGCGCGGGCGCAACTTCGGCCTGTCGCGGAACGGGCGGAGGCACGGGGGCTGCTTGCTGCTGCATGGGTCGCGCAATCACGGGACCTGCAAAAATCGGCGCCGGATGACGCGCTGTCTGGAAGAACAGCGCATTGGCGGCAATGCCGCAAAATATGCCGGTAAAGACCACGCTCATGAATGTGCGTTTGGGATGACGCGCCACCGCGCTCATCAATTTGGAGAAAGCACCCGGCTCACGCTGCGCTTCTTTTTTGGAGCGGCGCGGCGCGCTGAGGACGAAATCATGATCGGAACGGGCAAGAGCTTCACGCAATTTTCTTCACCATCATCATGTCAGGAAGAGGACCGGCCGCCACACGCGGCGCGGAGTGAATGATTGCAGGCTTGGCATGGCCTGCAGAAAAGGGCCGACAATCCATCGGCAAACGAATGGTCACGCATGTGCCCTGCCCCTGCGCGCTTTCAATCGCAATCGCGCCGCCATGCAGACCCACAAGACCTTTCACCAGCGACAGACCAAGGCCAGAGCCTTCGAGCGCACGCGGCTCATCAGATTGTGCTTGGAAGAAAGGATCGCCCAGACGCGGCAAATCTTCCGGCGCAATGCCGACACCCGTGTCACGCACCGCGAGCAGAACATCTTGGCCCGATTGCTGCGCATGAACGGTGACCGTGCCACCCTTCGGAGTAAACTTGATCGCGTTCGACAAGAGATTGATCAGGATTTGCTTGCAGGCGCGACGATCAGCCACCATCTCGCCCGCATCGCGCTGCACTTGGCGGCGCAGGGAAAGACCGCCTTCATCCGCCTTCAACTTCAACATGTCGCAACATTCATCCACCAAAGTGGCGAAGGCGAAAGAATTCGGCATCACAGGGAAAGCACCCGATTGCATCTTGGACATATCGAGCAGAGCATTGACGAGATCGAGCAAATGCTGGCCGGAGGTTTGAATGATTTGCGCATAGTCACGGCGCTGGGCTTCATCTTGTGCCGCCGGACCCGCTGCCAGCAAATCCGAAAAACCGATGATCGCATTGAGCGGCGCGCGCAATTCATGGCTGACATTGGCGATGAGCTGCTCTTTCCAAGCCTGATCTTCGCTTAGCTGAGCAGCAACAGGCTCTATCATGCGCACCAGCGCCAAAATCTCATCTGACGCCAAAGCCTGCAAACGTATGTCGACCGGCACATAGATCGGCGTGACAAAGCGCGCACGCGGGCTTTCCTCATCCCGCAGATGAAAATGCACGCGCAATGTTTTGACCTTGCCGCCCTGTACTGCATCGCCCAAAGCTTTGATCAGAGCCGGACGATCCGCCAGCATCACACGCTCGAAAAAGCCCCGGCCGGACAGATCACGCCGTGTCAAAGGCATTTTCTCGCGCACTGCCGGATCAACCAGGCTCACAGCGCCTGCACGATTGAAATGCAAGCGCAGATCACCCAGCACCTGTTCAAGCGCCCCATGATGATGGCGCGCGCTCTGGAATGATTCCTGCTGGCGCGCCGTCTGTTGGTGCAGCTGCGCCACCAAAGTCACGACATAAAGCGCGGCACAAAAGCCCAGAACAAGATCAGCTACAGACGGAGCCAAGCGGGGTGCACCCATCACCAGCGCCAGCGTGAGCACACCAAGCAAAATGCCTGTTTTGATGCGCCCACGCACCAGCAGATGCGCTTCGCAAAAAGCCGCAGCCAAGCAAGCAAAGACAGCGAGCGAAAAGCCCAAGCCGATCGAGAGACTCGCAGCCAATGCAGCCCAAGCCCCGACGAGCATGATCTGCGCGACAAAAATCTGCGCGCGCTGCATCAGCAAAATGGACAGGATCGGCAAGAGACCAGCGACGAGCGACATGCTCTGCCACAAAGGCAAAGCGCCTTGCAGCGAGACGAGCAAAGGAGCTGACAGCGCGCCCATCACAGGCAAAGACAAAGCGCGCTTCAGAAAAGCATGATGGCGCGCGTGATCATGCGCATTCGCGCACAGATCGTCCGGCAAAATCTGGTCGATGAAAGAACTCAACGCCGCCACACTTTACGCAAAGGCACGCCATGTGCCTCAACTAGTTGAAAGAGAACTTCGCAGGACCACCTTAAGGGGGTGCTAAAGCCAATGCGTGATGCGCGTTTCCTTGTGGGAGAAGCGCGCTTTCCAACAATATGGTTGAGGCTTTCTTGACGCTGTTGCGCTTGGAGGCGCTTCACTTTCGCCTGCAACATGGTGAATCAAATGTTAAGCGACAGAAAGCGTCATGCGACATGCATTGACTTGGATGCCGATCACGCCAATCTCGCTCTCATGCGCGGTCCAACAAACGCGCGGAGTTTGCGTCGTCCCATGTTTTTCATTCTGCGTTGTTTGTTCTGGCTCGGCCTTGTTTATCTCGCTCTGCCATTGAGCGGGCTTGATTGGCGCGCCGATGTGTCGGATGCGCAGCAAGCTGTGCAAGAGGCGGCGGGCGAGCGCGTCAAAGATTGGTGCCTCAAAGACCCCGCCACTTGCGCGAAAAATGCCGCCGAAGCCGCTGATCTTCTGGGCCTGCTGCCGCCCCAGAAAGGCGCATCCCAAAACACATTGCAGCCGGCCGATCTGAAACCCACATGGCGCGGCCATGGCGAGGCGGTGCGGCCCTCGCGCGGTTAAGGCTGGTCATCGGGGCCCATTGCGCCATATAGAGGGGCCACGAAACCTCCGAGCACAATCATGCCTGCCACGATCAACGAGATTATCGAGAATTTCGAACTGCTGGATGAGTGGGACGATCGTTACCGCTATTTGATCGAGCTCGGGCGCGAACTCACCCCCATGCCCGAAGCTGCGCATAATGAAGACAACAAAGTGCGCGGCTGCGCGAGCCAGGTCTGGCTCGAAACACATGTGACACGTGAGGGCGACGAGCCCGTGCTGACTTTTCTGGGCGATAGTGACGCCCACATTGTGCGCGGCCTCGTCTATCTCATGCTAGCGCTTTATTCGGGCCACAGTGCCCGCGAAATTGTCGATACAGATCCGCAGGCTTTGTTTGCCAAACTGGGGTTGGACGCGCATCTCACGCCACAACGCTCCAATGGTGTGCGCTCCATGGTCGAGCGCATCAAATCGGATGCGCGCGCCGCGCTCGCTGCGGCTTAAGTCAGCGCAGGGCGATAATCTTCCGCGCCCCAATGGCGCATCGGTGTGGATGCCGCAGGCTTTGCAAAAAGCCCGTAATGGCAGGCCAATCTCGTCAAAGCGAGCTCCAGCACCACACGCGCGGACCGGCGCGGCCAGCGCCGCTCGCTTTCAACCGTCTCGAGCCCTTTGAGACAGGCGCAAATATCAAACAAGAGCCCGGAAAATTCCGGCCCCACTTCCTGCATGGCCCGATCAATGCGCTGGCGCGCGGCCAAGGCCCGTTCACTCATGGGCAAAGCTTGCGGAAGCGCATGACGATCAGCTGCAACGGCATTCCAGCGCGTCGTGATGCTGGGCAAGGTGCGCGCGAGATCATAATCGCGGCGCAGACGCTCTCCGGCTTGAAACAATTCTGCGGCGAGCAAACCCCGTCGCGCGAGCCAAGCCAAAGGGCTCTCGCTATCATCGATGATCAGCGCACCTTCGCGCCGCAGTTGCCCCTTCATGGCGCGCACCGGCTCGACGCCTTGCGCGCCCTGCGTGAGGGAAGCCTGCGCGCGGCCCTCGACGGTCAAAACAAGACGCGCGCGCCGTGAGGGTCCGGGTGCCTGCCATTGGGCGAGACCGCCCGCCACCAAGGCCTCACCCGCCTCGGCGGCAAAGCGCCCGACTTCGACAGAAACACCCCGCCGACGGGCCACAACACGTAAATCCGCCTCGCCTTCGGGCGTCCAAGCGTATGAATTTTCGGGATAAAGCGCCAAAATCAGGCGGTCGGACGCAGGCAAAGACATGATCAAAACTCCTTACAAGAACGAAAGGAGTGTAAATCAGGATTATTTACCTACGCAAGGAATATTTTACTGGCCGATGAACGCAACCCCCGCCCTGTCATTGCGAGGAGGCCAAAGGCCGACGTGGCAATCCATAGCACCAGCCTACGAGCATAAGCGCTATGGATTGCCGCGTCGCTTCGCTCCTCGCAAAGACGGCGCAGAGATGATGGCGCTTTTCTTTAAAGTGTCTCATGGCAGACGAGATGATGCTCAGCACAGACGACAACTTCATCCCGTCATTGCGAGGAGGGCAACGCCCGACGCGGCAATCCATAGCACCGACCTATGAGCATAAGCGCTATGGATTGCCGCGTCGCTGCGCTCCTCGCAATGACGGCGCAGAGATGGTGACTGTCTTCACCGCCGCGCGAGGCGGCGTTGTGAACCTAGGCCCATTTCTTTCGCGAGTTGCGAACGGGCTTGCGCATAATTGGGGGCGACCATCGGATAGTCTGGCGGCAGACCCCATTTCTCGCGATAATCTTCCGGGGACATATTGTATTGCGTGCGCAAATGGCGCTTCAGCGATTTGAACTTTTTGCCGTCTTCCAAGCAGATAATATAATCCGTGCCGACGGACTTTTTGACTGGCACCGCCGGGCGCAGATTGTCCGGCGCAGCCGCAGCAGGCGCCCCGCTTGCCACACGCACCAGCGCTGCATGAACCTCGCTGATCAACCCCGGCAATTCAGATGCCGCGACGCTATTGTTCGAGACATAGGCCGACACAATATCTGCAGCGAGTTCAATATAGGCAGGTTGGAGCGGGCTGTCGGACATCCGGGGACCTTCAGAATTCTGGGAATAAAAGCCGCTTAGGATCGTGAATCACAAAGCAACCTCGTCTCGGGCCAGTAAACTGCGGCGTGAGCCAAGACTTCGCAAGCATTTGTGGTGAGACAAAGGGTCTCGTTTCCAGTCTTGGCCTGAAAAGGACAAGTTTTTCGTCCCGAATCTTCTACAAATGAACTCAATCTTGGCAGAGGAAAGCAAAGTCAGATGACGACATCGGCAATTCCGGCTCCGCCGCAGGCCCAAAAGCGTCCGCACCATTTCACCGTCCATGGTGTCGAGATTGCCGATGATTACGCTTGGCTGAAGGCCGCCAATTGGCAAGAAGTCTTGCGCGACCCCACCGTGCTGCCGGCCGATATTCGTGCGCTACTAGATGCGGAAAACGCCTATGCGACCGCCATGCTCGCGCCCACGCAATCTTTGCGTGATCATCTCTTCACCGAATTGCGCGCGCGCATCAAAGAAGATGATGTCGATGTCCCCGCCCCCGATGGCGCCTATGTTTATTATCGCAAACATCGCCAAGGCGGGCAGCATCCGCTCTTCTGCCGCCGCTCGCGCGAAATGGCGGGCGATGAACAGATCATGCTCGATGGCGATGCATTGGGTGAAGGCAAAGCCTTTTTCCAATTTGGTGGCGTCAGCATCTCGCCCGATCATCAGCTTGTCGCTTGGTCGTCCGATGACAAAGGCTCGGAACTGTTCACATTGCGCGTGCGCGATTTGAAAAGCGGACACGACCTTTCCGACGAAGTGATCGAGACATCGGGCGGCGCTGTCTGGAGCGCCGATGGCACGAGCTTTCTTTATGTGCGCATGGATGACAACCATCGCCCGCATTGCGTCATGCTGCATAAGCTCGGCACGCAACAGGCAGATGATCAGCTGATCTATCAGGAACAGGATGCCGGCTGGTTTGTCGGCATTTCGCGCACGCAATCGCGCCGTTTCTGCGTGATCGAATTGCATGATCATGCCAGCGCAGAAGCCCGCCTGATTGATCTGGCTCACGTCACCGCAGAGCCACGCCTTGTTGCCGCGCGCACAAATGGCTTGCGTTATGATGTCGATCATCACGGCGACAAACTCATCATCCGCACCAATGCCGATGGCGCGGAAGATTTCAAACTTGTCACCGCCGACCTCGCCACACCGGACATCTGGCAGGATTTTTTGCGCCATCGTCACGGCACGATGATCATGTCTTTCGTTCCCTTCAAAGATCATCTCGTGCGGCTGGAGCGCGAGAATGGCCTGCCGCGCATCATCGTGCGCGAATGGGCGAGCGGCGATGAACATGCGATTGATTTTGACGAAGAGGCTTTTTCGCTCGGACTCGAGAGCATGCGCGAATTCGACACGCAGACCCTGCGCTTCTCTTATTCGTCCATGACCACGCCGCGCGAAATCTATGATTACGATATGGGCCAGCGCACGCGCGTTTTGCGCAAGCGGCAGGAAATCCCCTCAGGCCATGACGCCAGCCGCTATGTGACGCGCCGCATTTTCGCGCCCGCTCATGATGGCGAGCTCGTGCCTGTCTCGCTGCTCTATCACAAAGACACGGCACTCGATGGCTCTGCGCCGCTTCTCCTGCAAGGCTATGGCGCTTATGGCCATGCGAGCCCCGCCTCTTTCTCAGCGCATCGTTTCTCGCTGGTTGATCGCGGTTTCGTCTATGCCATCGCGCATATTCGCGGCGGCACGGACAAGGGCTGGCGCTGGTATGAAAACGGCAAGCTCGAACATAAGCCCAATACATTTGCTGATTTCATCTCGGCAGCGCGCCATCTCTGTGTGGAAAAATTCACGCGCGAAGGTCGCATTGTGGCGCTGGGTGGATCAGCAGGCGGAATGTTGATGGGCGCTGTTGCCAATCAGGCGCCGGAGCTTTTTGCCGGCATTATTGCTGACGTGCCTTTTGTCGATGTGCTCAACACAATGCTGGATGCGCAATTGCCGCTGACGCCGCCTGAATGGGTGGAGTGGGGCAATCCCGGTGCGGATGAGAAAGCGTTCAAAACCATTCTCTCCTACTCGCCCTACGACAATGTGCGTGCGCAACATTATCCCGCCATTTTGGTGGAAGCGGGCCTCACCGATCCGCGTGTGACCTATTGGGAGCCTGCAAAATGGGTCGCGCGTTTGCGCGAGCGCATGAGCGGCGGCGGGCCGGTCCTTTTGCACACCAATATGGATGCAGGGCACGGGGGTGCAGCGGGTCGCTTCGATGCGCTGAAAGACATTGCGCGCGAATATGCCTTCGCGATTGATTGCGTCGAAGCGCACCAAGGGTGAACGCCCCCTAGTCCGTCTTTGCGAGTAGGCCGAAGGCCGACGCGGCAACCATGGCACCAACCTACGAGCGTTAGCGCACTGGATTGCCGCGTCGCTTCGCTCCTCGCAAGGACGGCGGAGAGGTCGCTACGCTTCTTTTGAGCATGTCTCATGGCAGACGAGATAGAGTGCCGCTAAGGCCCCAATCCTCATCCCGTCATTGCGAGAAGGCCGAAGGCCGACGCGGCAATCCATAGCACCAACCTATTGGCGTTAGCGCTATGGATTGCCGCGTCGCTTCGCTCCTCGCAAGGACGGAGCAAGACTCACGCGCCGCGTTCGATGAAATCTTTCAATTCGATCAGCGAATTGAAACGATAAGTGCCGCTCGCTGTCTCGGCTGTGATCGAGCCATCCGAGAACATGACATAAGCCACATCATTGGCGCTGTAGCGGCCAATCTCGACGGGCGCTTCGCCGTCATCCTGTGCTGCTGGCGCTTCAACAAGAGGCTCCAGCGCAGGCATGGCTTCAGCCATTTCGGACTGCGCCGCACGACGCATTGAGGGCGGCACAAAACGGGGTGGGGGCGCGTCCTGTGGCTCATCGGCACCAGACAAAGCGCGCTCAAGCCAATCGGAGGAAAAAGGATCAGGCGCTTTTTTTGGCGCAGCTGCAGGCGCGACCTCAGGCTCTGCCAGCGGCTCTTCTACCGGTGTTTCTATGTCAACGGAGACGCTTTCGACCTCGACTTGCATCTCGACTTGCATCTCGGCTTCGACGGGCTCCGGCTCGACATGATCTTGCATCGCGTTCTCGGCTTGCATCGCGTTCTCGGCTTGCGGTGCGGGCTCGGGCTCGATGAAAGGGTCTGGCTCCACGCTCTCAGGCTGCGCAGGTTCTGCAGATTCATCACGATTGCGGCGCAGCCAACCCAGATTGAAACG
>Ga0214921_10006444_pt1 | contig 16082 bp, 13 predicted proteins | sample LL1505_MetaG_FD_177992 | JGI IMG/M metagenome (GOLD analysis project Ga0214921, IMG submission 177992) | Freshwater microbial communities from Lake Lanier, Atlanta, Georgia, United States - LL-1505 | ecosystem: Environmental > Aquatic > Freshwater > Lake | place: USA: Georgia | collected...
CCACCGCTGCCTTCAAGGACATGGTCACCTATATCAATGACCGCAAGCAGTCGGGCCGCAAGATTATCGAATTTCAGGGCAACCAGTTCATGCTGGCCGATCTGGCCACCGATCTGGCAATGGCCGAGTCCTGGCTCGATTATGTCGCAGGACTGTTCGAGCGCGGCGAGAGCGATTTCGGGCTGGAAGCCTCGATGATTAAAATGCGGGCGTCCGATCTCGCCATGCGGATATCGACCGAGGCCGTGCAGATGCATGGCGGCTATGGCTATTGTGCCGATTATCGGGTCGAGCGCCTCATGCGCGATGCGAAAATCACCCAGATCTGGGAAGGAACCAATCAGGTTCACCGGCAACTTATTGGCAGGAGTTTCATCAAGAAATGAGCCATTCCATCACAACCATCGGCGTATGCGGTGGCGGCGGCACCATGGGTGCGGGCATTGCCATTGTGGCGGCGCGTGCGGGTTTCAAAACCGTTTCCTATGACCGCTCGCCCGACTCGCTCGCCTCTGCCCGCAAGCAGACCAGCCAGTTTTTCGACAAATCGGTTGAACGCGGCAAGATGAAGCCGGAGCTGCGCGACGAGGCTTTGGCGCGGCTGACCATCACCTCCGATATTGCCGAACTGGGCGCTTGCGATCTGGTGATCGAGGCGGTGTTCGAGGAATTGGGCGTCAAGCATGCTTTGCTCAAACAGCTGGACGAAGTCTGCCCCGATCACACGATCTATGCGTCGAACACCTCGACGCTGTCGATCACGGAAATCGCGTCGGGCAGCAAGCGGCCGCACAATGTGGTGGGGATGCATTTCTGCCTGCCTGCACAATTGATGAAACTGGTCGAAATGTCGGCCGGAATTCTGACCAGTCCCGAAACCTTCAAAACCGCATGGGCCCTGACCGAACAGCTCGGCCAGATCCCTGTCGAAACCCGTGACGATCCCGGTTTCATTCTCAATGCCTTGCTGGTGCCGTTCAACAATGACGCCATTCGTGCCGTCGAAGCCGGAGTGGCGGAAGCGGGCGATATCGACAAGGCCATCAAAGTCGGCTTGGGCTATAAAATGGGGCCGCTGGAACTGATCGATCTGATCGGGCTGGATACGCAGATCAGACTCTGTGAAGCCTTTTACGGCGTGACGCTTGATCCGCGCGCCTCGGCCCCGCCCTTGCTGCGCCGCATGGTGGCGGCCGGATTGACGGGCCGCAAATCGGGGCGCGGATTTTTCAATTACGGCAGCAATGCCATGTTCGGAGCCTGAGCCATGCAGGACACCACAAACACGCAGTCCATTCCCTATGCTGTGCTCGGAACCTCCCGCATCTCGTTTCCTGACAACGACCCGTTTCACGCCTCCGCAACCCTGGCAGCCGAGGCCGAGATCATGGTCTATCTCGGCTATCCCCATCGCGAAGACCACAGCAAGCGCGCCATTCTGGTCGAATTGGACACCGAATGTCTGGGCGAACTGACTGGCGAACATCTGGGCGAGGAAGGCTCCAATATTCTGGGCTTCGCCCGTTATCGCAACGGCAGCGATGATCCGTCTCCGCTGGTCGAACTGGTCAAGCAAAAGAACTCCAAGCCGGAGGCCATTGCCGCAGCCATCGCGCTGTTTGAAGCAGCAGGCCTGCAAGTGGCCGTCTGCAACGACCATCTGGGCCGGATCATCGACCGTCTGGTCCGCCCCAAATACAACGCCGCCCTGCGCTTTCTCGACGAGGGGCGGGCAACCCAGAAAGATCTCGATCTGACCTGCAAGCTCGGTCTTGGCTATCCCGACGGACCGATCGAGCGGGTGGTGCGTGGCGGGCTTGTCCACCACTATTCTATTACCACGGCCCTGTTTGAAGGCACAGGCGCATCAGGCTATGCTCCCGCCCGCCGCGCCATTGTGGCGGCCAAACGGGAGCGCAATTGATGAGACCTCTGGACGGTTTGCTGGTTCTGGATTTTTCCACTCTTCTGCCCGGCCCGATGGCCACTTTGCTGCTGGCCGAAGCGGGCGCCGAAGTGATCAAGATCGAGCGTCCCGGCACCGGCGAGGACATGCGCGCCTATGCTCCCGCATGGGGCAGAGACGGCGTCAATTTTGCCATGCTCAACCGCGGCAAGAAAAGCATCGCCCTCGATTTGAAAAATCCCGATTCCCGCGCCAGTCTGGAGCCGCTGATCAAGCGGGCCGATGTGCTGGTCGAGCAATTCCGCCCGGGCGTGATGAAGCGGCTCGGCCTTGATTACGAGACGGTCAAACAGCTCAACCCGAAGTTGGTCTATTGCTCGATCACAGGCTACGGACAGCACGGCCCCAAGCGCGATCAGGCCGGACACGACCTCAATTATATCGGTGATAGCGGCATGCTCGGCCTGTCGATGGGCTCGCCCGAACAGCCCGTGATCCCGTCTGCGCTGATCGCCGATATTGCCGGAGGCGCTTACCCCTCGGTCATGAATATTCTGTTGGCCCTCGAAGAACGCCGCCTCACCGGACAAGGCCGCCTGCTCGATATCGCCATGTCCGACAACCTGTTTCCGTTCCTCTATTGGGCAATGGGCAGCGGTATGGCCACCGGTCAATGGCCCGGCAACGGAACGGACCTTGTGACAGGCAGCACCCCGCGCTATCGCCTCTATCCCACCAAAGACCAGCGCATGGTGGCGGCTGCACCGATCGAGCAAAAATTCTGGGATCAATTCTGCACGCTGATCGACTTGCCGATGGCCCTGCGCGATGACAGCATCGATCCTGCCGCCACCACCCAAGCGATTGCAGCACTCATAGCGGCACAGGAGTCCGGTTTCTGGCGCGCCCGTTTCGCAGGTCACGATTGCTGCGCCAGCATTGTCGCCACCATGCAGGAGGCGATGGACGATCCGCATTTCAAAGCCCGCGGCCTGTTCAGCCATCCCTTGCACAACGAGCACGGGGCGACCATTTCCGCTCTGCCTGTCCCCATTGATGCAGGCTTTCGCGCCGGTCCGGACACCACACTGTCAAGCCCCCAACTGGCTGAACACAACAAGGACTATCTCTCATGAAAGCGGTTTGGGTTTCGGCTTTTGCGCCCTTCGATACAATTCCGGTCATGGAGGTTGCCTCGCCGCAACCCGCTGCGGGCGAAGTGGTGATCGATGTCCATGCGGCCGAAGCCAATTATCCCGACATTCTGGTGATCGAAGGCAAATACCAGATCAAACCGCCCTTGCCGTTTTCTCCCGGTAAATGCGCCGCCGGCATTGTCAGCGCGGTGGGTGCCGGTGTCACCAGCCTCAAAATCGGCGATCGGGTGGCCGCCCAAACCGAATATGGCGCCTTTGCCGAACAGCTCAAAGTGCGGGCCGAAACCTGCTTTGCCATGCCCGACACCATGCCTTTCGACAAGGCGGCCGCTCTCGGTCTGGTTTACCAGACAGCTTGGTTCGCGCTCGAAGACCGCGCCCATTTCAAGCGCGGCGAAATCGTGCTGGTGCTCGGCGGCTCGGGCGGTATCGGCGTGGCCAGCATCCAGCTCGCCAAAGCGCTCGGGGCCTCCATGGTGATTGCCGGTGTCATCGGCGAGGGCAACGAGGCTGTTGCCCGACAGGCCGGAGCCGACCATGTTGTCGATCTCGGCGAGGACAATCTCAGAGACCGTCTGCGCGAGCATATCCAGACCATGACCAACGGTCACGGTGTCGATGTCGTGATCGATCCGGTGGGCGGGGATGCCAATGCCGCCGCCTTGCGCGCCATGGCATGGTGCGGCCGCATGGTCATCATCGGATTTGCCTCGGGCACGATCCCGACCATCAAAGCCAATTACCTTCTGGTCAAAAACATCGCGGTCACAGGCCTGCAATGGTCCGATTACCGAGATCATGTCCCCGAACGGGTCATCGAAGTGCAAAACAACCTGTTCGATTTCTATCTCAAGGGTCTGATCGACCCCTATATCAGCAAAAAAGTTCCTCTGGACGGTTTCGCCGAAGCTCTCGCTTTGCTGCGCGACGGCAAAGCCCAAGGTAAAATCATCATCGAGGTGCGGGCAACGGTATAAGTGTTTACGCTTTTCCGATCCATGAGTTGATTTCCATTTCGATATTATTGGCTCCCCTAGATTTTATCGCCACTCAGGCGGTATGCTATTGCTGTGGTTCTTGCTCATCCGAGCCGCTTTTCTCTCATTTCGCTTTCCTCTCATTCATAACATCGCCGGATATGATGATCCCTTCTCCGCAATCCCCATTTCTGCCTGTCTGTGCCTTGTTTGCCGGATTGATGCTCTCTCTCAACTCCGCCCAGGCACAGCCTGCCTATTCCGAGCGGGTGATGTCGCTATTGCGGCAAATGAGTCTCGAGGAAAAGGCCGGACAGCTGAATTTGCAGGCGGGACATGATGACGACATTGATCTGCAATCGCGTGCCCCGATCAGGAGTCCCATGGTGGAACAGGCGATCCGCGAGGGCAAAGTCGGCGGTGTGCTCAATATTACCGGCGCGCAAAATACCCGCCAATTGCAGCTTGTGGCCACCACACAAAGCCGTTTGAAAATTCCGCTGCTGATAGGGCTTGATGTGGTGCACGGGTTTCGCACCATCTTTCCGGTGCCGATCGGACAGGCCGCCAGTTTCAACCTTGATCTGATCAGCCGTGCCGAGCGGGTGGCCGCACTCGAAGCCACGGCCGCGGGCATCAACTGGACCTTTGCGCCGGTTCTGGATATGGCGCGTGATCCGCGCTGGGGACGGATGGTGGAAACCGCAGGCGAATCACCATGGTATACGGCTGCCGTGGGCCAAGCGCGTGTGCGGGCATTTCAGGGTGACCAATTATCCGATCCCTCCTCGATGCTGGCTTGTGCCAAGCATTTTGTCGGCAATGGCGCGACCGAAGGCGGGCGCGAATATACCGGAACCAATCTGTCGTTCCGCTCGATGCGTGACAACGAATTGCCGCCGTTCGAAGCCGCTGTCAAAGCCGGTATCGGCTGCATCATGCCCGCCTTCAATGCGGTGGATGGCGTGCCCGGCATTATCAACCAGCGCATATTATCCGAAGTCCTGCGCAAGGAATGGCGGTTTGAAGGCTTGGTCGTGACAGACCATGGCGCGATTGCCGAATTACCGAATCACGGTGTCGCCGCAAATCTTTCGGGTGCCTCGCGTGCCGCCCTCGTTTCGGGCGTCGATATGGATATGGCCAGTATGGGCTTCGGGCCGACCTTGCCCGATGCTGTCAGGTCTGGTGCCTTGGACGTAGCCCTGCTGGATCAGGCCGTGTTGCGGGTTCTGGCGATCAAAGAGCGGTTGGGGCTCTTCGATGATCCGTTTGCCCGTCATGACACAGCGCGTGAAAAACAACTGGTGGGCCATCCCGATCACGCCCTATTGGCACGGCAACTGGCCGAGGAAAGTATCGTTCTGCTCAAAAACGACAAAGCCTTGTTGCCATTCAAACGCTCTGCCCGCTCGATTGCGCTGATCGGACCATTCGGGGCGGATCAGGATCATCTGATGGGCCCGTGGGAAGCCTCGGGCATCCACCGCGATGTCGTCAGCCTGCGCGAAGGCATAAAACGGGTGCAACCCCGCATCAGCATTCGTACCGTCACAACCGGTTATGACGACAAGCCCGATGCAAAAGCTCTCGCCCAGGCTGTTGCGGCCGCGCAAGCCTCCGAACTTGTCGTGCTGGCTTTGGGTGAAAAGGCGATGGACAGCGGCGAAGCCTCCAGCCGTGCCAATCCCGGCCTGCCGGGGCAGCAACTGGCCCTGATCAAAGCCGTGGCGCGGCTCGGCAAGCCCTTCGTGGTCGTGGTGATGGCTGGTCGGCCGATGATCGAACCCGCCCTCTATGCACTGTCACCGGCGGTGGTTCAGGCGTGGTTTCCCGGCTCGCAAGGCGGCGAAGCCATCGCGCGGCTGCTGTTCGGCTTGAGCGAACCGGTGGGGCGTCTACCAGTCGGCATCGTGCGCAGCGTCGGGCAAATTCCTCTGACCCATGACAAACGCCCGACCGGCCGCCCGAGTGCCGGTCCGCCCGAGGCTTGGGTTTCAGGCTATATCGATGAAGCCACCACGCCGCTCTATCCATTCGGCTTCGGACTGAGCTATACAACGTTCGCTTACAGCGCGCCCGTTCTGCTCGATCATGATGACGGGGACGCAACAGGCTATCGCATCAAGGTCACGGTCAAAAATACCGGCTCCCGCGCAGGCACGACCCTTGTCCAGCTCTACACCCATCAACGCCTTGCCGCCATCTCACAACCCGAAAAGCAACTGCGCGGTTTCACCCGCCTGTATCTCAACCCCGGCGAACAGACGGACGCCATTATAACCTTGAAGCGCGATGAATTGTCCTATTGGTCGTCAGAGACGATCCGTCAGCCCGCCCAGGGCTGGATCGATGTGATGACCGGACCCAATGCGGGGGAGACAATGGCCACTGCTCTGTTTGTGCAGTGAGTGCCTTTGACGGGATCAGGGATAGGCAATGGGTGTCATTGTCGGCGTGCAGATATAGCTGGTGCCATTTTTTGACAAGTTAAGATTCAGACTTGTCGGCCTGCGAACTGTCATATGTGTATAGTTCACTCCGCGAACTGTAAAAGCGGATTGAACGATCCAGACGGGTCCGTCCAAAGATAATGTTTGTGTATCCAGAGTTGGTGTTGTGTTGGGGAAAATTCCTGTTGATGGACTGGCTGTAATTTTTAAAATTGCACAAATATTCATATTTCCTGATGAAATATAAGAAGCATAAATTGTATAATTAAAATTTTTTTTATTGTATACTGGGACAGTTGTAGAATTTGTTGTTGTTAAACTTAACATTTGACCATATCGATTTACTGCATATGGCAAGCGGGAATCTTGGAGTCTTGTTGTTTCGTCTAAGATCCATCCGTCCGATTTTGCAATGTAATCTGCAATATTTTTTGTTGTTTCAATTAGCTTGGCTGTATATACATAAGAAGCACTAAAAAATGTAATTAAGAAATATATTGTTGGAAAAACAACAATTAAAACAATCGCTGTTTCGGTCGCGACAGACCCTTTGTTTGATTTTATAAATTGTTTCTTTTTCATCTTATTTATTTATTGATACAATATTTGTTGATGATATATTGTTTCCAAAAATCGTATTTGTTATATAATCGAATTTTGTTATTCTGTAAGGCTTTGCAATAGTTAAAATTAATACAACATTTGATTTATTAGTTAGAGCAAAAACATTATTACTATAATCGCATAACATATTTTTACTATAGCAAAAAACCGAATCACTTAGTCCTGGAATATATTTTTCATTTGATTTTGCATCGGCAGTTGCAACATACATAACAATATTATCGCATAATTTATTGATCATAAGTGATTTGCAATATGCAGAAACATAAGTGTTGCCTGCCGTCGACGTTCCGTCATAACCGGCAGCCACAATAGGCGAAACACGATTTTTGATTGATTCTGCCATTAAAGCATTGGCTCTCTGAACATCAGCCCATTGAACGACTATCATCATCAGATCAATCAAAATTAATAAAAATGTCATATAAAAAATCATCGAAACAGAAAATTCAAAAGCCATCGCTGCTTTTGTGTCATCAATATATTTTTTGAACAATCGGATCATTGTCTGGCCTAAAATCTTAGATTGTAGTACAAATCAACTCTAGGTTTTAAAATTACATTACTAATTTATAATTATTGTATTTTTTAACAAATCAATATCTTGATGTCAAATATCGGTTATGATTAATTAATTAGGGGCTGGCCTAGCTAAGGTTTCAGCATTCATGTTTGAACCATTCTGAGATGGTCTTCAGGAGGTTGCGTCTGTGATTTGGCATTACCGGTCATCACCGTTTATACCCTGCCACCGCGCTTGAGCTGACCAAAGACCGGCACCTTTCCACTGGCAACTTTCCACTGGCACCTCTTCCTCCTTTGCCCTTTCGAGTGCCACCTAAGTCGCTCTCATGCACCTCAATCTGGATGAGAAACGGAGCCCTATCCATCGCACGAAGCCAGCAGGGGCAGACCTCTTAACCGAACCTCGAAGCAGTGCAGTTTATCAATACACTTTAGATACATTTCTGTTTATTAGTCCTACATTTTATGAATAAGTTATATAATGTTATAAAGTCCGAATAGGCCATAACATATTGTCATATTTTTATAAAATTTAACCATAATTATTCAAAAAATCTTTTGTTTTCAAACAACTCAACCTAAGATTTTAATTTTTTGCAATACAACATTCATCCTTTGATTGACGCCAAATCATAATTAATCTTATATTGGGTTAAGGTTGGTTATTGACCCTATGGATTTGCAATTTTTTTTCTGTGATCATTTACAAGTTGACTTGTTTTTGTCAGCTTTAGAATGTGTCATGATCAATGTATGATGCTGTCCATCAAGCCAAGATAGAAATAGTGTTATTTCACTGTCAGGCCTGTGTTTAAGTGTTGTGGCTTTTACCCATATGCTGGCTTTTCCTTCCGGTCAGCAGTAACTGAGTTGATTTGTGTCTGTATTTTTCCTGCGTTTCCCAAAAAAATCCCTATTTGGAGCTCAACCATGAATAGAAACCAATCAGTCTGGATCGCCGCTGAGCCGTCTTTTTAAATCCCTGCAAAAATCCAAGAAAGCGGTTTAACACGATGTTCGGTCGCCGTGGCAAATCATCAGAAACAGTAAATTCCTCGACACCCAAAATTGTCAGTCCGCAGATTAATTCCGAAAGTGCCCCTTCGAATTTTAATCTGGATAAAATATCGATTAAGAAAAAAACTGATCATGATGATCAAAGTCAGCTTTTGTTCAGAGAGCGTGACAAAGAACGTTATTATAGATTGAAACAGGATATTTTTACTGCAATTATTGAAGTCCTTGATATTTCAGCCCTTGCTTCATACGAAATTTCCCGTGCCCGCGATGAAATTCGGGACATCACAACCGAAATTATTTCTCTGCGCAGTATCCAGATCACGCTGGAAGAGCAGGAAGAAATAGTAACCGATCTGTGCGGTGATTTTCTAGGCCTTGGTCCACTCGAGCCACTGATGGAGCGTGATGATATCAACGACATCATGGTCAATGGTCCGCACCAGGTCTTTGCGGAATATGATGGACGAATCCAACTGACGACTATCGAATTTCGCGATCAGCAACAATTGATGAACATTTGCCAAAGGATTGTTGGACAGGTCGGCCGCCGTATCGATGAAGCCTCACCGATCTGCGATGCCCGCTTGCTTGATGGATCGCGTATCAATGTCATTGCACCGCCGTTGGCTCTTGAAGGGCCGGTCCTGACCATTCGTAAATTTAAAAAGGACCGTCTGACGCTGGATCAGTTGCAAAAATTCGGAGCGGTCTCGAAAGCGCTAGCCGATCTGATCCAGATCATCGGCCGCATCCGTTGCAATGTGCTGATCAGTGGAGGCACGGGCTCGGGAAAGACGACACTGCTCAATTGTCTGACCCGCTACATTGACTCGACCGAACGCGTTATTACCTGCGAAGATACTGCAGAATTACAATTGCAACAGCCCCATGTCGTACGTCTCGAAACCCGCCCGCCAAGCCTTGAAGGGACAGGCGAGATCACCATGCGTGATCTCATCAAAAATTGCCTGCGGATGCGGCCCGAACGGATCATCGTCGGCGAAGTGCGCGGCGCTGAGGCGATGGACCTTCTTCAGGCCATGAATACAGGCCATGACGGATCCATGGGCACGGTGCACGCCAACAACGCCCGCGAGGCGATTGCGCGTATCGAAGCACTGGTGAATATGAATGCCAGCAATCTACCGATCCGCGTGATACGCGACATGATTGTCAGTTCCGTTGATGTTGTGATTCAGGTCGAGCGTCTGCGTGACGGTTCCCGCCGGGTCATGAGTGTTTCGGAAGTGTTGGGGCTCGAGGGCGACACTTTGGTGATGCAGGACCTGGCGATCTATAAAATTTTTGGCGAAGGCGACAATGGCCGTCTCAAGGGCCAACATATGGGAACCGGCATTTTTAGACCACGCATGTGGGAACGCGCCCGCTACTTCAATGAGGATGCACGCCTCGAAATGTCATGGATGCACTGAACGCCGAAACCGACAAATCCAAGCCGCGAGAGTGACATGAGCAAAGCTTTTCTGATTCAAATCAGTCTTGGATTTTGTATTCTGGTCATGATCATCGTCATGTTTCGGGAGCAAATATTTGAACCTGCTTACAAGGAATATTTGGAAAGGACGCTTTATACATCTGAAAAAGAGCGGAATCAGATTGGCATCAGAAAATCATCGCGTATACAGAACCGGATAAAATCTGCCAATCTTGATATGACGCCTTATCAATTTTACTCTCGTGTATATTTGTATAGTTTTCTCTTTATCGGATTCGTTCATCTCATATTTCAAAATAACATCGTAAATATTGTACTTTTGATGATCTCTATATTTTTTGTACCACGTTTTGTCCTTGAATTTCTTACCCGTAGACGGATGATCCAGTTCCGCGACAAATTGCCCAATGCCATTGAAGCCATCATTCGTGGTGCAAAGGCCGGTCTCACAGTCAGCGATTGCATTCAATTGGTCGCAACCGATTCTGCGGAACCAATTAAATCGGAATTCAGACAAGTCGTTCAAAATCAGCGGGTTGGGATGAGCCTGTCGGAGAGTTTCGAAGCAATGGCTGATCGCTTGAACACCAAGGAGACCCGCCTGCTGAGTTTCGTCATCAATATCCAGCAGCAAACAGGCGGCAATATCTCAGAGGTGTTGGGGAGTCTGGCGCATTCCATCAGGTCCGACAATGCGATGCGCGAGCGTGCGAAAACAGTGACAACCGAAGGTAAAATGACCGCTGTTATTGTTTCTTTAATTCCATTTGCCGCGTATTGGATGATTAATTCTCAATATCCTGATAGAATGCAACTTCTATTTGATACTACTTTTGGCAACATGATTTTATTATTCATGATATTCTGGATGTCTTGTGGTATTGCAATACTTATTTTCACAATCAGAGTTAAATTTTAAATCATGGACAATTCAACAATAATTATTACCGCTCTATTTTTTATCACGCTTCTGGTCGGAGGCGGGATTTATATTTTAATGCATGAATATTTTTTAAAATTATTTCAAAAAATGCGCTTTGCAAGCACATTGAAGCAAAGAAAAACAATTAATTCAGATCAGAAAAACATCGGATATTATATAAATTACTTAATTGAACAATTCAATTTGCAAAATTTATTTCAAGTTGAAAAAATTAAGACAATCCTGAGCGATACAGGAAAGTCTACAACCATGACCGTTGACAGTGTTTTGTTAGCCAAGATTGCTATGCCTATTCTTGTCGGAACAACTGTGTTTAATTTTAAATTATTTGGATATATTATTAATGAAAATAGACCTGAATTTAGTTTAATATCGGCCATTCTATCTATTGTGACTGGTCTGGCAACATTTCCTCTGCCTGATTATTTAATCCAGATAGATGCAAAAAAGCGTGCTGCCGAATTTATGGTGAGCTTCCCCTCGGTTCTGGATTTGCTTATCATTTGCATCCAGTCGGGAATATCTTTTGAACATTCCCTGCAGCGCGTCACGCGAGATGCGTCGATTCTTTCTCCTGTCATGGGCGAAGAATTATCACGGATCATGCGGGATATTCACCTTCTCGGCAGCCGTGAAAAAGCACTGATGAATTTCAAGCGCCGTATTCCAGCACCTGCGGTCGATGATTTTGTGCTGGTCGTGTTGCAATCGGAACGATATGGAACATCCATGTCAGATGCCTTGCATGTGCTCTCCAGCACGGTCAGATCGGACCAAATGACGATGCTGGAGCGGGCGGTTCTTAAAATGCCGACCAAAGTCTCTTTCATTATCATGGTTTTCATGATGCCCACCGTGCTGATCATGGTGTTTGCCCCTATCTTGCTGGGTGGCATTTCATTCGAGTAATATCGGTTTCTCTCCGCCCACCGCTCCCGTTATGGCTGCGATGTCAATTTAGGTGCCTCGTAGCTCGTGTTCCCTCTTGCACGGATCACGCTTGCGTCGTTCATTAGTCCCCTTAAAATTCCTGCCATCAATGGCGGCTTAGGGGTGGACGCACGGTATGACCAAAGGTATGCGCAAGGGGCTCACGAGTTATGGTGATCCCGGTTTTTCATTGTTTTTGCGGCGGGCTTTTATCAAGGCGATGGGTTTCAGCGATGATGCGCTGGAGCGGCCGATCATCGGCATCACCGACACGTTCAGCGATTACAACCCCTGCCACGGCAATGTGCCGCAGCTGATCGAGGCCGTGAAGCGCGGGGTGATGCTGGCCGGCGGCCTGCCGATGGCCTTCCCGACCATCTCGATCCATGAGAGCTTTTCCAACCCGACCTCGATGTTCCTGCGCAATCTGATGGCAATGGATACCGAGGAAATGATCCGCGCCCAGCCGATGGATTCCATCGTGCTGATCGGCGGGTGTGACAAAACCGTGCCGGCCCAGCTGATGGCCGCTGCCAGTGCCGATGTGCCCTCCATCATGCTGATCACCGGCCCGATGCTGGTCGGCCACCATAAAGGCGAGGAATTGGGTGCTTGCACCGACTGCCGCAGGTTGTGGGCCGCCCATCGCGCCGGCACGATCGACGAGGACGAAATCGACGTCTTGAGCGACCGCCTCGCCCCCACCAACGGCACCTGCATGGTGATGGGCACGGCCTCCACCATGGCCTGTGTCAGCGAAGCGCTCGGCATCGCCATGCCCGGCACCGGATCAATTCCCGCCACCCATGCCGACCGCTTGCGCGCTGCCGAAGCGTCTGGCAAACGGGCGGTCGAGATGGCCAAAACCGGCGGGCCGAAACCGTCCGAGATCATGACCGAAACCGCCTTCCATAATGCTCTGACAGTGCTTCAATCGATCGGCGGCTCGACCAACGGGCTTGTGCATCTGGCCGCCCTTGCCGGACGCTTGGGCATCGAGATCGATATGGCGGAGTTCGACCGCATGGGCCGCGATGTGCCGACGCTGATCGATCTCAAACCGTCTGGCGCCCATTATATGGAGCATTTCCATTGGGCCGGTGGCGTGCCGAAATTGATGAAAGAACTTGGCGATCTGATCGACGGAACGGCCCTGACAGTGACCGGCGAACCGCTGTCGGCCTCCATCGCACGGGCCGAAGAGGTACCCAACCAGACCATCATCCGCACTCGCGCCAATCCGTTGCAAGCCTCGGGCGCGATGGCGGTATTGAGCGGCAATCTCGCCCCGCAAGGTGCGCTGATCAAGCAATCGGCCGCCTCGCCGAGCCTGATGCAGCATGAAGGCCGCGCCGTGGTGTTTGAGTCAGTGGAAGACATGACCCTGCGGATGGACGATCCCGATCTCGATGTTACGGCCGACGATGTGCTGGTGCTGCGCAATGCCGGACCGGTCGGCGCCCCCGGCATGCCCGAAGCGGGCTATCTGCCGATCCCGCGCAAACTGGCCCAGCAGGGCGTCAAGGACATGGTGCGGATTTCGGATGCCCGCATGTCCGGCACCGCCTTCGGCACCATCGTGTTGCATATCGTGCCGGAAGCCGCCATCGGCGGGCCGCTCGGTCTGGTGCGCAATGGCGACCGCATCAAGCTGGATGTCGAAAACCGCCGGATCGACCTGCTGGTCGACGAGGCCGAATTGACGCGGCGCAAAGCCGAATGGACAGCGCCCAAGCCGCATGCGGGCTCGGATCGCGGCTATTTGTCGCTTTATCTGAACAATGTTAATCAGGCGGATCAGGGTTGCGACTTTGACTTCCTGCGCAAAACGCCGGTCAAACCGTAATCACCATCCCGTCATCACATAAAGCCGGCTCATACCGGCCCCTCTACGAACCGGAAGGAACATCATATGAGCGGACACAATAAAATTGCCCTGATCACCGGAGCCGGTTCGGGCGTCGGCCGCGCCGTTGCGCTGGCCATGGCCAAAGAGGGCTACACCGTCGTCATCACCGGCCGCCGCGCCTCGGCCCTTGAGGAAACCGTAGCCGCAGGCAAGGGCCTGTCGGGCAGCCTGTTCGCCATTCCCGCCGATCTGACCGACCCCGATCAGGTGGCCAAACTGTTTGCCGCCGTCAAAGACAAATATGGCCGTTTGGACGTGCTGTTCAACAATGCCGGCGTCAATGCCCCTCCCGGCGTGCTGCTGGAAGACCTCGATCCGAAAGACTGGCAGGCCGTGGTCAACACCAACCTGTCCGCCGTGTTCTATTGCACCCAGCAGGCCTTCAAGATCATGAAGGCGCAAACCCCGTATGGCGGTCGCATCATCAACAACGGATCGGTGTCCTCGCAGGCACCGCGCCCGAATTCCATTCCCTATACGGCCACCAAACATGCCGTCTCGGGCCTGACCAAAACCACCTCACTGGATGGCCGCAAATATGACATCGCCTGTGGCCAGATCGATATCGGCAATGCCGCTTCGGCCATGACCTCGGCAATGAGCGGCGGTGTGCCGCAGGCCAATGGCACCATGGCCCCCGAGCCGGTAATGGATGTCGCCAATGTCGCCAGTGCCGTGGTCTATATGGCCAGCCTGCCACTGGATGCCAATGTGCAGAACATCACCGTGATGGCGACCAAAATGCCGTTGGTCGGCCGCGGCTGATCATCATCACCGCCCGATTGAAGCAAAGGCTGTGTTCATGACACTGACACCGGCAGAAATCGAGCGTTATGCCCGTCATATCATCCTGCCGGAAATCGGCGGGCAAGGGCAGTTTAAACTCAAACAGGCGCGCGTGCTGGTCATCGGTGCCGGTGGTCTCGGTGCGCCTTTGCTGCTCTATCTGGCCGCTGCCGGTTGCGGGCAGATCGGCATTGTCGATGATGACACGGTCAGCCTGTCGAATTTGCAACGGCAGGTGATCCACCACAGCAAAACCGTCGGCATGGCGAAAATCGACAGTGCCAAGACAGTTCTGACCGCCATCAATCCGCATGTCGGCGTGACCGGTCATCACGAGAGGGCAACAGCCGACACTCTGCCCGCTTTACTGGAACACTATGATGTGGTGGCCGACGGTTCGGATAATTTTACCACCCGCTATGCGGTGGCCGATGCCTGCCTTGTGGCCCATAAGCCGCTGGTCACAGCCGCTCTGGGCCGGTTTGACGGCAGTTTGACGACGCTGAAAGGGTATCGGAAGAACTCACAAGGGCAGTGGAACCCGACCTATCGCTGCCTGTTTCCGGCCCCGCCTGCCGAGGGCTCTATACCGCATTGCGCCGAGGCCGGCGTGCTGGGGGCATTGGCAGGCGTGATGGGGTCGCTGATGGCCCTTGAAGTGATCAGGGCCGTCGTGCCGTTCGGGGATGATCTGGTCGGACGGTTGTTGATGGTGGACGCAATGTCGATGCGGTTTGACACCATCCATTATCAGCGGGTGGTCGCAACACCCGCCTGAGCGTCAAATAATCAGTTGAACCAGCCGCCGCCTTTGCGGACTTTGACAACCGTGCCGGTCTTGAGGCGGTTGTAAAGATCGAAAATATCCTCGTTGAGCATGCGTATGCAGCCAGAGGAGACCTGTTCGCCGATCGACCACGGCTCGTTGGTGCCATGGATACGGAACAAGATATCTTGGCCGTTCTGGTAGAGATAAAGAGCGCGTGCGCCAAGCGGGCTATCGACACCACCCGCCATATGTTCGGGCAAGCCTTTCAGTATCCGCTTCATGGTTGTGGTCGGACGCCATTCGGGCCAGACGCCCTTGCGGCCCACTTCGGCAACTCCGCGCCACGAGAAACCCTGACGGCCAACACCGATTCCATAACGCAAAGCGGTGTTGTCGGACTGGACAAAGTAAAGGAACCGCTCGTCGATATTGACAACAATCGTGCCTGCCTTCTCGCCACCCGAATAAGGCACGGTCTGGCGCATCAGCTCCGGCTTCATGCGGCTGCGGTCGACCAGCGGAATATCAAAGGGTTGATCGGGGATCGACCCGATATACCAGCTGTCATCGTAGTCTTCGGGCGCGGTTGTCATAGTCGGTTCGGGGACCGATTGGCAGCCTGCCACA
>Ga0214921_10006445_pt1 | contig 16080 bp, 13 predicted proteins | sample LL1505_MetaG_FD_177992 | JGI IMG/M metagenome (GOLD analysis project Ga0214921, IMG submission 177992) | Freshwater microbial communities from Lake Lanier, Atlanta, Georgia, United States - LL-1505 | ecosystem: Environmental > Aquatic > Freshwater > Lake | place: USA: Georgia | collected...
CGAAAATACTATCCTTTCCCGAACCGCCCTCAATGGTGTCCTGCCCCTCACCACCTTCGATCAGGTCGTCCTCGCTGTCGCCAAGCAGCATATCGTCGCCGTCATCGCCGTAAAGACGATCCGTGCCACTACCCCCGTAGACCTGATCCCGTCCATCCCCACCAAATAAGCTGTCATCACCAGAACCACCTTCGAGGGCATCATCGCCTGCACCCCCATCAAGCGCATCAAAGCCCTCCCCACCATCTAACGAATCATTCCCAGCCCCACCATAAATGGTGTCGTCGCCCCCTTCACCACTAACAGCGTCGTCATCATCTTCACCGTCAATATAGTCCGCTTCATCACCACCGAAGAGCTGATCTGACCCAAACCCTCCAAAAAGGCTGTCGAAGCCAGTACCCCCTGTAAGCCTGTCCTCACCGTCACCGCCTCGAAGCAAATCATCGCCGGACTCTCCTTGTAACTGATCGTCCCCAGCATCGCCCTGAAGTTCGTCATCGCCTTCTCCGCCAAGCAATGAATCATCGCCTTCTCCACCAATCAGGGTGTCACGCCCATCCGATCCCAAAAGGCTATCGTCGCCATCAAGGCCTTCAATCGAGTCGTCACCCGCAAGGCCGTCAATCAGGTCAGCATCTTCGGATCCTTCGATTTGGTCATCCGAGGCCGTTGGAGTGTTTGCCATCGCTAGTCCTTATCTGCCAAAACAATCTCGCAAGTCATTGTTCTTAAAAAACGTCACTTTACACCATGGGCGTCAGCCAAAAAATGTTCATGCCAATTGCGCGGAGAGCTTTGACCAATCGCTTAATTGCTGCTGTCGCGAATCACAAACCGTTAACTCAACAAAAAACTCCATATCGCCTTGCCTTGTTGGAACAAATGTCGAGAAAGCGTAATCGTGCAGACCGTAGTAGGCTGATTCAAGCATGAGTTCAACAAAGGATTCAGGCGTGAAAATTGAGCAATGCACGTCGTGATAAGTACCGTTTGACAAGACACCTTTCGCTAGGTCCAAGTAGCGCTCAAATTCGGTCGGTGCGAGCAGCTTTCGTCTAGCAGCATTTAATTGCCAAACTTGGCTGCTGTCGATAGGGGAGAAATACATCACTGCTTCAAGTGCCAGATGTATCGGTGGAATAGAACGATTTTCGAGTTTTGCTGCCACCCACTCGGAAACCCGTGTCTCCGGGCGCTCGCGATCAAAGGTAAAACGCTTATCAGGAATCGCTAGGCTTATTCGGCCCTTATTGGAAAGTATTGGGCGAAGCGTTTCAAGCCATCCCAAGGGGTTAGGCAGATGCTCAAAGACATGCGATGCAAGGACGAAATCGACGGGTTGATGCTCGCCAAGCGCTTCCTCAAGTCGATCTGCGTTCCAAACAATATCGACCTCAACGAGATTCGCGATGGCAACTGCGCTTTCGTTACTGAGCCTCATTGCCAAGTCTTCGCGGTCTGTAAAATCAACGTACTTAACTGAATAATCTTTCTTGTTGATTATTGGTCGATCAAGCGCCCCAAATTCAAGGGCCTTGCAGTCCCTCGTCAATGAAGATAACAACATGGATACTCTACTCATCTGCAGCAACCGTCAGCCGGGCAGCGGTCACGCGCTCCCAGACAGATAAGTACCAAGAAATTCTTTCCTCAACAACCTGATAGAGCATCCTCTCATTCGCCACGCGCAGCCTCGCTGCTTCACCAAGCGATGTTATCAGTCCTGGCATCTTGATAAGGGTAAGTACATGGCCGCCGAAATCGGCGACCTCGTCGGCCACAAGTCCATCAATGCCATGTCTTATCGTTTCCCCGTACACCACGCGCGAACCGATACAGGCCATACCGTGACTCGCGCATTCCACCCATTTCAGATCACTTTTACACCGGTTCCCTAGTGAATCGAACAAGGGCATTAGCACCACGTTACAACGTCTTATAACGATATTGTATTCATCATACTTTAAGTGAGGAAAAAATGTCTTTTTGGGTGATTTAATCGCATCGTAAACAACCCGATCCTGCACGACTGTTAAGTCAAGGCTATGTCCTCGTGCAATGAGCTCATTGAGTTGTTCAACAACATTCAAAAATTCGGCTGTTCGATTCAACCCTGAGAGCAAAATTCGAACAGCGTTATCCCTGTGTTCCGAGGTGACCTCCGGGAGTTCGAGCAATCGGTTATCAAAAACGATAACATCTTCACAACCTTGCCGCCGGATTTCCCTGCCGAGCGCCGATGTTGATGTTTGCACAGCATCCGCTAATCTGACTGATGCCCAAGGTGCCTTGTCAAACTTTGCTCTGATCGGTGCTGCAAATAGATCGGGATGATCATCCCACTCAGCAATCACCGCCCATCCCTTTTCATGGAGCCGTCCGATCACCGATCTCCAAGCATCCTCATTGTCAGGCAGTTGCCTTTGGACCACCAAAACTTTGGCTTGATCAATCGGCAACGAAGGCAGGTTTCCCTGTTTCTCAATATAAATCACCTCCACGTCTGGCAAGCTGGCGAAAGCAGCCAAGGGTAGCTTTGTGCGGACATCTGCGAAGCTTGGTGCCATAGCAAGCACGGCAATGGTTAACCTGACGCTGTGGGTTATGCCATGTCGACGACCGTTTTCGGCTTGCTTAGGGAAACAAGCACTGAGGATGTAGCTTCGTTCAGCCAGTCTGGCCTTAACGCGTTCGGCGCTAAGTTCGCGACCAAAAAGCTCAGCACGACAAATGCGGTCGACCATTTCCGAAACCGCATCGGGGAGCGCAACCCTAACGACCTGCGCCCTACGAAGCATCATGCCTGCGTCGGCAAACCCTTGATCAAGTGCCTCCATGGAAACGGGAAATAGCCAGTCAGTAATCGGGGACGCTGAATCGGACGTCGCACCGCTCAAAGCCAAAAACAAGCCATACCAATGCGCGGGATTCGGCAGTTCAAAAATTAGGACCCCGCCGATTGACAATAAACGCCTGACGGCTTTTAGCGTTACGGTCGCCTTTCTTGCTTCATAACCCGAAGCACGCAGCAAAATGGCGCCATACTCATGGTGATCGTCGGAGGGCAAAGATCTCTCGTGCGTCCAGCTCGTAGCGGGGTTACGCCGAAGAAAACTTTCCCTCAGCTGATCGGTTACCGAGCCAATCTCCAGAACCGAGCCCACATTTAAAGGGATCACACCGACCAAATGAATGGCACTTACCCCTCGTTCGATGGGATGCGTTTCCATGGGCTACCGGTCGCTTATTAATAATGCTCTGAGAAAAGTCGATAGGTTTGCTCAAGCCCTTGTCGAAGCGATCTTGGTTCATGGTCATAGAACGACTTTAGCTTTTCGATCGACATTAACTTTCTAGGCGTCCCGTCCGGACGCGATCGGTCAAACTCAATCGACCCCTTGAAACCCACAATCTCCGCAATAAGAAGCCCAAGTTCTGCGATCGATAAATCCTCTCCGACACCAATGTTGATGACCGGCGGCTCGCCGTCATTTCTATCCGCCGCAATAAGGCTCGACCACCTAGATTCTTCAAGCATTAACACATGTACGCATGCTGCCGCCATATCATCAGCGTGCATGAATTCCCGACGAGGCTCGCCGCTACCCCAGACTTTGATGAGTGGCGCATTGTTCATCTTGGCTTCGTGAAATCGTCGAATGAGTCCCGGAATAACATGACTGTTTTCAGGATGGTAGTTATCACCTGGGCCGTAAAGATTCGTTGGCATCGCGGCCAAATAAGTTGTCCGACCCTGGCCCCGGAACTGGCGGTTATAACTCCAACACATTTCAACGCCAGCGATTTTAGCAACCGCGTAGGCGCGATTTGTAGGCTCAAGAGGACCAGTCAGTAATGCCTGTTCTCTGATCGGTTGAGGGGCCTCTTTTGGATAGATACAAGATGAACCTAGGAACAATACCCGCCTGACGCCGTATTCGTGGGACAAATGAATCAAATTCGTTTGAATCTGCAGATTCTCTTTGATGAATTCGGCAGGATAAGTATTGTTGGCAACGATCCCGCCGACTTTCGCCGCAGCAATCACCACAATCTCGGGCCGGTTTGCTTCAAAGCATTGTTGAACGGCGCGATAGTCAGTTAAATCAAGTTCAACCCTTGATCGCTGCAAGAGGTGGTGGAAACCTAAATCCTTGAGTCTTCGGCAAATCGCAGCGCCAACCATTCCCCGATGTCCTGCAACAAAGATGCGCGTCGCAAAGGGAAATTCCACAATCACTAGTCCTCTCTCGTGAGCTGCGAATCAAAACCATGCTCCCTCAGCAAAGCGTGCCGACGAGCAATTTTGAAGTCGCAATCCATCATTTCGTCGATCATTTGATCGAGCGAGACCTCTGGAACCCAACCCAGCTTTTGCTTGGCCCTTGTCGGATCTCCCAAAAGCGTTTCGACCTCGGTTGGGCGATAGTAACGAGGATCGATTCGAACAATGGTTTTCCCGATTTTCATACCGGGGGCAGACTCACCGCTGACATGCGCAACAACGCCGATCTCGTTCACCCCTGATCCGGTGAATTCAAGCGCAACGCCAAGTCGATCGGCCGCCTTTCTGATGAAATCACGAACGCTAACTTGCGTACCAGTCGCGATGACAAAGTCATCTGGGACTTCTTGCTGAAGCATGAGCCACTGCATCCTGACGTAATCCCTCGCATGTCCCCAGTCGCGTAAGGCGGAAATGTTTCCCATGTAGAGGCAATCCTCTAGGCCCAGCGCAATATTCGACAGGCCTCTTGTAATCTTTCGGGTGACAAAAGTTTCACCACGGCGCGGCGATTCATGATTAAACAAAATGCCATTACAAGCATATATACCGTAGGCTTCCCTGTAGTTGACAGTGATCCAATAGGCGTACAGTTTTGCTACAGCATAAGGACTTCGTGGATAAAACGGTGTACTTTCACGCTGCGGAATTTCAAGCACCTTTCCGAAAAGCTCCGAGGTAGACGCTTGATAGAGCTTGGTCTTTTTTGCCAACCCGAGGATTCTAATGGCCTCAAGTAATCTCAATGCACCCAAGCCGTCGACATCAGCCGTATATTCCGGTGATTCGAAGCTGACGGCGACGTGAGACTGTGCGCCGAGATTGTAGATTTCGTCCGGCTGTGTCGTTTGCACAATTCGAATCAGGTTTGTGCTGTCCGATAGGTCACCATAATGGAGCACAAAATTCCGATGGCTTATTTGGGGATCTTGATACAAATGGTCGATTCGCTCAGTATTAAACAATGAGGCGCGACGCTTGATACCATGAACAACATAACCTTTTTCGAGAAGAAATTCGGCCAAATAAGACCCATCTTGACCTGTTATCCCCGTTATCAATGCAACTTTAGCCTGGGCCATAAACGCCATACACTCCTGGTTTTATCCCTATAGGATTCCGGCGATTGCCGTCAACATCTATAACAATCATTCGGTTCGCATCAGCCCGAAGTACAGCGTTTGGACTAAATCGCATATCATTTGGTACTAAATTAATCAAACGCCTCTTTTGATCATACCCTAGAACGAGAAGCAGATACCGGTCCGATTCACGCATCGCGGCAATCACAATCTCCAATCATCATGCAAAGAAAATCAAGATCGCTTTCGATCTACTTTCACCCGGACGCGTTCACCTTAACTGGACCGAAGCTGATGGGAAGAAACGTCGCCGGAACCTCATTTCTCAAGGGATTGCTTCGACACTCGGAATATGACCGGCTTACTGCTCTCGTGACCAAGGACAGCTTCAAGTCAACCCTTGAGGCGTTGATCCGTGGAAGCCGCTACGAACAACGCACGCGAACGATTTCAATGGACCAGTTATCGGAGTTGACTGGCGGTGGTCCGGTGTTTTTCCCTGGTCCCAACATTGGTCATCACGCTTGGCACCGGCGATTTTACGGTGACAGAGCCTGGAGCCTATGCGGCATCACACACACACTGTCTTCAGCCTCCGCAATGGATGCGATCGCAGATCTGCTCAGCGCACCGGTTTACGCTTGGGATGCGCTGATCTGTACCAGTTCAGCGGCACGATCACTTGTTCGAAACATCCTCGAAAGGCAGGCTGCCTACCTCGCCGATCGTTTCGGTGCGCGCATTGTCCACCGACCGATGCTCCCCGTGATTCCCCTGGGTGTTCATGCCGAGGAATTTGAGCAAAGGGAGTCGATGCATCAGCCAGCCAGAGCGCAGCTTGGCATCGGGCACGACGAAACCGTCGTGCTGTTTGTAGGGAGACTGTCATTTCATGCCAAAGCACACCCCATGGCAAGCTATCAGGCTTTAGAGGCGGTTTCCCGAGCATCTGGAGCAAAGCTCGTCTTGATTGAGGCCGGCATACACGCAAACGACTACATCAAAGATGCCTTCACCGAGGCGTCTAAAGCATGCTCCCCATCGGTCAGAACCATCCAGATCGACGGCAAGAACAACGAGGCAATCCAACTTGCGTGGTGCGCAGCGGACATTTTCTGTTCGCTATCGGATAACGTCCAAGAGACCTTCGGCATTACGCCGGTTGAAGCAATGGCCGGCGGATTACCGGTTATCGCCTCGGATTGGGACGGATATCGGGACACGGTGGACCATGGCGTGACGGGATTTCTTGTTCAAACCATTCAACCCCCCCCCGATTTCAACATTGACCTTGCGATCCGGCATGCATTCGAAATCGATAGCTATGACATGTACTGCGGACACACCAGCATGCAGGTCGGGGTGTCTATCGATGGGGTCGTCAAAGCTCTCGAAGCGCTCATGGATCCCGCGCTACGCAAATCCATGGGTGAGGCCGGAAAACTGCGGGTACAGAAGCTCTATGACTGGCGAATGATCATTCCAAAATACGACGAGCTTTGGGCTCAGCTAACCGAGGAGATCGCATCAGCACCTGATTTCACAGAGCCCAACCGTAAGACGACGCCGTTGGCAAACCATTGGCCCGCTCGGCCCGACCCCTTTGCAGCGTTTTCAAAGTTTGCAAGCAGCTGCTACTCGGATGAAACCGCCGTAAAGAAAGGCTCTGCGAGCTGGTCAGTCATCAAAGACCTTGCCATGGTGAAGTACGTACCGCATCTTTTCGGCCATGAAAACATCCCAGCGAGCCTGAGTCAGTATTTCGAAAGCCTTCGTGAAGATGAGGTCATAACGGTTACTGAACTCCTGCAAGCTTGGCCGCTTAACTTAAGAGCGCAGGTTCTGAGGATCTTGGCGGTCTTTGTCAAACTCGACGTGGCACGGGTTCATCAAAACACTTAAACCTATATTCATTTTGTACCATGGCCTGCATTCTCTTTGTTCACCAAAACTTTCCAGGACAGTTTCGACATCTTGCCCAAGCCCTTGCAGCTGTCGGTCATCAGGTACACGCTTTGGCGATTACCGGACAGGCACTGCCGACGGTCAAGTTGCACAGTTATCGACCCTCGCGAGGATCAAGTCCATCGATCCACCCCCTCGCTTCGGAATTTGAAACAAAAGTCATTCGAGGCGAAGCATGCGCACAGGCAATGCTTCAGTTGAAGTCAGATGGCCTCACACCCGATCTTGTAATTGCACATCCAGGTTGGGGCGAAGCGCTTTTCGTAAAAGATGTTTGGAAGAAAATTAAATTGCTATCTTTTTTAGAGTTTTACTATGCTGCTGCTGGAACAGACGTTGGATTTGACCCTGAGTTCGCAAAAGAGGGATTTCAAGAAGATGCAAGATTGCGGGTTAAAAATGCCAATAATCTCCTGGCGCTCGAAGCCTCCGACTATGGACTGTCCCCCACTGAATGGCAGAAGCGCTCCCATCCAAATTGGATCCACGATAAGATCAATGTGATATTCGACGGTGTTGACTGCAGTGTCGTTAGGCCCAATCCATCGGCCCAACTCTTACTGAAAAAAGAAAGTAACGAGGCCTTTTCTCTCACGCCAAGTGACGAGTTGATTACTTTTGTCAATCGAAATCTTGAGCCATATCGTGGCTACCACGTTTTCATGAGAGCGCTACCAAAAATACTGGCGGCCCGTCCAAAGGCCAGGGTACTCATTGTCGGTGGCGACGGCGTGAGCTACGGCGCGAAGGCACCTGAAGGAAAAACTTGGAAACAGATCTTTCTTGACGAAGTTAAAAACGATGTTGATTTGAAACGTATCCATTTTTTAGGGAACATTCAGTACCCACTTTTTGTTCAGTTACTTCAAGTTTCCAGTTGCCACGTTTACCTGACCTATCCGTTTGTTTTGTCCTGGAGTTGTATCGAAGCTTTATCGACTGGTTGCCTTGTAATCGGTAGTGACACTGGGCCGGTACGCGAGGCAATAAGTGACGGCGTCAATGGCATGTTGGTTGACTTCTTCGACCATGCGGCGCTGGCCCATAAGGTGATTGATGTGCTGTCAAATCGAAGCGACTTCAGAAGTATCAGAAACAATGCACGCGAGTCAGCCATCAAACGATTCGATCTTCGATCGGTTTGTTTACCAAAACAACTCGAGCTAATTGAATCAATCCTGTCAGGAAAGTTATGAAACTGGTGTTTGATCTAGGCGGGGTAGTCATTAAATGGACCCCGCGATCTTTTGTTGCTGAGCTGTGCGGACTTGATGCCTGCCAATCAGCTCAAACGCAAATTTTCGATGCGGTTTTTCAAAACTTTAATCCGGATTCTGACTGGTCAAAATTCGATCGCGACACCTTAACAGCGCAACAGCTCGCAACCCGTATTTATGTAAGACTCAAGCTTTCAAAGCTGCAATCCAATGCCTCGGAGTCTTCCATTCTCGAATGGATTTCTGCTTTGCCCGAGCGGATGCCCCCGATCGAAGAGACCGTCAATTGGATAGAAAGGCTTCATCAATCCGACATCCCGCTCTATTTCCTTTCGAATATGCCAAAACCTTTTGTGCCGTATTTACTGAGACATGAGAAGATTTTTTCTAAGTTCGAGGACGGTATTTTTTCCTGTGACGTCGGTTTGGCAAAGCCTCAAATGGAGATTTTTGAAATGGCCCACAAGCGGTTCGGATTCGCCCATGCTGATCGCGTCGTTTTCATTGATGACCACCAGGCAAATATTGATGCAGCAAGGCAATTTGGCTGGGGGGCGATTCATCACCTCGATGTTCAGCAAAGTATCAGCTTGCTCCATCGGTTACGCTGAATCCATCGAACTGAAGCCATCTGAGGCAGGGGTAGGGTTTTGATCTGCGAGCTAAGTTTTGATTGATCGCCCTCGCGGCACCGTGCCTGAAGCTAACTTCAAACCCACCGCTGATGCCCACAAAGCCCAGGTGAGGAACCGACCTGTCCGATCTTTCGTGATTCGAGCAGGCCGCATGGGGAGTGGTCAAAGCAGAGCCCTCGAAACGCTTGCACCACGCTACCTGATTCCGTATGCACCGCTACTTGAAAGCGAGACGATTGCAGGGCAAGACAAGACGGTGCCAGCGTCATCAACAGGCGGTCTAACAGCAAACAAAGCGAGGTTTGCTGATCACTGGTCCCCCGCGCATCGCGAGATGCCCTTGATTGTCGAGATCGGCTTTGGCATGGGCGATGCCCTGGCGTCAATTGCTGATGATGATCGATCTAAACGTTATCTTGGCATTGATGTGCACCCGCCAGGTGTCGGTAGTATGTTGCAGCGTATAGAATCCCAAGGCCTTGAGCATGTTCGATTGATTCAACATGACGCTGTCGAGGTCCTGCACCACATGATTGCAAGGGCATCAGTTGCCGGCTTTCATATTTATTTCCCCGATCCCTGGCCCAAAACCCGTCACCACAAGCGCCGCCTGATTCAGGCGCCCTTTGTGCAATTAATTGCATCACGCTTGGTGACCGGGGGCTATCTGCATTGCGCAACAGATTGGGAACCTTATGCACAATGGATGCTTGAGGTATTGAGCGCCGATGCAAGTCTGGTCAATAAGGTCAATGGCTATCATGAACGGCCTTCATGGCGGCCACTGACCAAGTTTGAAGCCCGCGGACTTCGCCTCGGTCATACGGTGCAGGACTTATTATTTTTGAAACGATGATGAACCCAACAACGACGATACTTGATCAATCAGCGCTTGCGCTTTCATCGGCTATTCACAGCAAATCGATCTCATGTCTGGAGCTGATGCAGACATTGCTTGCGCAAATAGACCGATATAATCCCGAGTACAATGCGCTCGTTTCGATCAAGCCTGCCGAACAGCTGCTTGAGCAAGCGCGCCTTTACGATGCCATGCTAGCGAAAGGACAGTCACTCGGCTGGCTTCACGGCTTGCCGCAAGCCATCAAGGATCTTGCAGCAACCAAGGACATGCCTACAACAAAGGGCTCTCCGCTCTACGCAAAACACCAGCCGAAAGAAGACGCCTTAATGGTGGCTCGCATGCGTGACGCGGGCGCGATCATGATTGGAAAAACCAATACCCCTGAATTCGGTCTTGGTTCTCAAACCTATAACCCATTGTTTGGCCCAACCCGCAATGCTTGGCATCCCGGGCGAACCTCGGGCGGGTCAAGCGGTGGCGCCGCGGTGGCGCTGGCGCTTCGTATGCTTCCTGTGGCCGATGGCAGTGATATGGGCGGGTCACTCCGTAACCCAGCGGGATGGAACCATGTTTTTGGGATGCGTCCCTCACAGGGACGCGTGCCTAAATGGCCAGCGCCCGAGAGCTTTATTGCGCAACTCGGCACCGAAGGGCCAATGGGGCGCCATGTGGCTGATGTAGCAGCTTTGCTTCAAACACAATCGGGTTATGACGCACGCGCGCCCTTATCGCTTGATGAGAATGGCCAGCGATGGCGTGAGCCTTTGCTGCACGGCGAAAAAGCCATTGATTGGATGCAGGGTAAGCGTGTGGGCTGGCTTGGCGATTTGAACGATTATCTTGCGATGCAAGACGGCGTCATGCAGTGTTGCGAAGAAGCGCTTAAGGCGTTTCCGCTCATGGGCGCCAGGCTCGAGGCAGCAAGGCTGAATTTTGATCCCGCAAGCGTATGGGATGCGTGGCTGAAACTACGCCATGCCATGGTGTCGATGGAGATACTGCCTTTTTTAGATCATCCTCAAACGCGCGACTTGCTCAAACCAGAGGCCCGCTGGGAAGCCGAAGAAGCGCTTAAGCTATCAGCGGTTGATCTGATGAAAGCAAGTGCGGCGCGGTCTGCGTTTTATCAAGCTTGGCTTCAATTATTTGATCGATATGATTTTCTTATTTTGCCGACTGCGCAGTGCTTTGCCTTTGATGTTGGTACAGCATGGCCCTCGCGCATTGGGTCAAGGTCCATGGACACTTATCACCGTTGGATGGAAGTTGTCATTTACGCGACCTTGTCAGGTTGCCCAAGCATAAGCGTTCCCGCAGGCTGGGGAGGACCCGATCACTTACCCATGGGCATACAGATCATGGGCCGTCCGCGAGCCGATTGGGATGTGCTATGCGCCGCGCAGGCCTATGAGCTTGTCCAGGCCGCATGGATTCACCAAAAGCCGCCAGCATTGGCCGAAAACAAACCCTGATGAGTTGATCGCAATGACTTGATAGCGATGATTGGATCTCTCAAAGCCCGCGTTAATTTGCCCGGCGACCGATTGCCATGAAGGCCCGCCTATTGCCAGGGTATGAGACCACTGTAGGCGGTGACAAGCACCAGCGCACCAAAAACAATGCGGTACCAGGCGAAAACCACAAAGCTGTGTTTAGCCACAAACTGGATTAACCAGTGAACCACCAGCAAGGCGGCGAAAAATGCGGCGATTAATCCGATTGCAAACATCGGGAAATCATCCCAACTGAGAAGCGAGCGATATTTATAGGTGTCATAGGCCCCGGCACCGATCAAGGTCGGGATTGCAAGAAAAAATGAAAACTCAGTGGCAGCTTTTCGCGAAAGCCCCAAAAACATCGCACCAATAATCGTTGCACCCGATCGGCTGGTGCCCGGTATCAGCGCAAAACATTGCATCAGTCCGACCTTCAAGGCATCGAGCCCACTCATCCGATCCATGCTATCGACCCTGATCGGATGCTTCTCGCTTGCTGCGCGCGCTTCAGCCCATAGGATCACCACGCCACCGACCACAAAAGCCAGTGCCACCGGAACCGGATAAAAAAGGTATTGTTTGATCGTGCTGCCAAAAAGCAAACCCAGCACGACCGCGGGCAAGAAGGCGGTCAGCACATTCAGGAGCAAACGCCAGGATTGCCATCGCTCGGCATCCGAACTTGCCATACCCAATAGGCTTGCGCCAATCGAACCACGGAACGCCGCTGCGAGTCGCGCTCTGTAATACCAGATCACTGCAAACATGGCACCGGTTTGAATCGCCACGTCAAACAACTTTGCCTTATCGCCATGAAAACCGATCAAGCTACCCACCAGGATCAAATGTCCGGTGGATGAAATCGGCAGGAATTCCGTCAAGCCCTCGACAATTCCCAAAATCAAGGCTTGCAACCAGGGCGCAAACACGATTTCACGCATCCGATTGGCGCTTCGACGGCTTAAAGTGAGTCAGTAGGCCAATACATGAGGCCAAGGCCAAAGGCAGATCCAAATAAGTCTCCCAAAGATTCGGGCTGGGTGTTAAACCGAATCGCCAGAGCAAGGCAGGCAATAAGCATAGCGCAGCGAGCACCGGTCGCTTTAAGGCAATCAATAGGATTAAAAGACTCAGCAGCGCTGCCATCAGCAATTGCCCGAGTCTTGACGCGTCGGCCAGATAACCCCATTGGAGCATTCGCCAAGGCGATAAAGCAAAAAGGTCAGCGGCGATTGCGGCACTCATCAATAACAATAAGGCCCAGACGGAGGCCGGAAACAATCGCGAGGGACCCAGTTGAATCGCGGCCAACATCAACAACATCGAAAACGGCGACATTGAAGCGCTTACAGGACCCATGAAAAAACCGATTGGGGCGTTTTGATAGGGGATCCAAGCAATCGCACCGACCAACACGGCGCTCGGCCATCTCAACCAGGCGCGGCTAAGCCAATGGCCCGTGAGCGTCACGAATAACCAGCCAAGCATCAAGGTCGCAGCGAGCAGGGGCCAGGCCTGGAGCACTTGGGCATGCAAACCTTGCATCGTTTCAATAGTCATAGGCCGGTCGCTCTGAAGACCCGATGGGCAAAGCGCTTGAACCGGTCCGTGTAGAGCAGATGGATGCGACCGTCATCGGTCTGCACCAACACCGGGTTCGAAAATACATCGGCCTCACGGCCTTTTTCCAAAACCAATGTTTCTGTCGGTTGTTGCAAGGCATTGAGTCGCTGCAACACAAGCGTTTCACGCGACTTTCCCTCTGGATTTCGCGCAAGCCAAATGGCACCGTCAAACGATGGAATCGCTGCCATAGACGCGTCGGGATTCTTGATGAGCAAGGCTCGCGTCGGTTCAGACCGATCGAGGCGCGCAAGCCAAACCCGCGGATCATCGATCGAAGCGTCACGAAGATAGAATTCGACCAGGCGCTCGTCATGCGCCACTGCCCAGGGTTGAAGCAAGTGTGGTGGCCCATCCATTCGTTCGCGATGAAGCAGGCGACCCGAGCTGTCAAAGCGAAGCAGCACGCCGTACTTGGCACCGAAATCGAAGTGAATCGGCAACAGAAACCCACCTCCTTTTAGAACGATTGCAGGTGCGCGAACCGCGTGGGATAAGTTTAGTAACGGTGAAAGTGCTAGCTGTTGATAATGGTCGAAGCGCTGGCCGCCGTCAGCAGACCGGAAGTGTTCGATGGCGGCCGTATTTGATCCATAGATCATCGGGCTTGACACAAACAAATGCACATAACCCGCACGATCAACATGCAGGCTGACATCGCGCAACCCCCTGATCCATGGTCGAGATCCACTTGCATCACCGCCAGGCGCGAGCACCGTTCGGGGTACTGACCATTGCCTGCCGTCAAATTGTGCTGTTGAAATACTCAGGTCGTTTGCATGCTCGCGCGAACCACCAAACCAGGCAGCCAACAAGCGCCCGCCAGGCAGTGCAACAACCGATATGCCATCCACAAAAGGGGTCGCCACGATCGGTCCGCGGTGAAGCAAATCGCCTTCGGACATGAGCTTTGCCGCTGCTTTCGGCAGTGCCTCAACCCTTGATGGCAAGGGGTCGCGTGGCGCGCTCATCACGATGAGTAAAGCCAATAAAGGCAAGGTCAACAACCATGCAGGATGGACACGCGAAGGGGCAGCGTGATTTGGCTCCTCGTTGGGGGCGCGGCGGCCACCACGGCCGGCAACTGTGCGCGCATGTTTCGATGGCATCGCCGATTTCGCGGCGGCCGAACGCAAATCACGCGAAGCCTCGCGCTGATCGCGCGAAGCCTCGCGTCGACCCTTGGCGCCAGCTTCAGCGCGCCTCACCAAACGACCTTCTCCGCATCGGGAAACGAAAAGCAGTGTGCAGGGCGCTTAAAGGGCACAAACAATGTGTTTGCCGCCGGGGAACTCCGGCGCTCAACCAAGCCAATCATGCTGATACTGTCAAATGAATCGCGTAGCATGTCACCCCATGAACCGAAAATACAGACCTCTTCTCATAGGCCTCCTGATCCTTCTTATCATTATCGCAGTCACCGTTGCAGCCATTTGGAAGCGTAAAGATGGAAAAAAACCATCGAATCCGCTTGCGCTCGAGCTTGTAGCCCAGCAGGCAGACCAGGCGCTGCGTTTTGCACCGATGGACTGGGTGACGGTGAAACCCATGGCCTTGGCCTCATACATCCCACTCACGGGTACGGTGCGGGCAGTGGACAGTGCAACCGTGAAAGCGAAGCTTGCAGGCGAACTCCAGAGCTTGAGCGTACGCGAAGGCATGACAGTGAACAAGGGTGATGTGCTAGGTCAGATTGATCCGACCGATTATGAGTTGAGAATCCAGGAAAGACAGGCTCAGCTCAGGCAGGCAGAAGCCCAATGGCTGACCGCACAACGAAATGCCGAAGCAAACAAACAATTAGTCAGCCGCGGTTTTATCTCAGAAAACAGCAGCGCCAATACGATCTCTGCGCTTGATGCCGCCAAGGCGGCTCGCGATGCGGTGCAGTTTCAACTCGAGCAGGCCATCAAGGCACTTGCAGACACGCGACTCGTTGCACCCATCAGCGGGGTGGTTGCAGAACGCTACGCCCTGCCCGGCGAAAAACTCTCACCCGATAACAGAGTGTTGTCTATCGTAAGCATGCAAAAGCTTGAAGCTGAAGTGGCCGTGCCGACGCAGGATCTAGGCGCGGTTCGAATCGGCCAGGTCGTGAACCTGCAGGCTGAGGGGCTCGAACATGCACTCAACGCAAAGGTCTTGAGGATTAATCCGGCAACGAGCGCTAACTCAAGAAATGTGATGGTTTATCTCGGGTTGGAAACACCGCCTTCAAGTGTGCGCGTTGGGGCATTTGTCCAGGGATTACTGCCCCTACAGACCAAAACGCAAGTACTGGCTGTGCCCTTCAGTGCTGTTCGTGATCTTGGGGGCCGCCAAGCGGTCTGGGTGGTCAAAGAGGGCAAATTGCAAGAGCAAGTGGTCCGCACCGGCATTCGTGACGACCGCGCCCTTGCGCCCAATGCTGCACTCGGTATGGTACAAATTGTAGAAGGTTTGAATGAAGGCGATACGGTCATCGCGACCAGCCTCGGACTCAGTTCAACCGGTTCCGCTGCCATGAAAAATGGTGTGCCGGTTCTGCTGGTCAAACCTTAACGCCTGAGAAACCTATGTGGTTTACCCGTGTTTCGATCCAGCATCCTGTTTTTGCCACCATGGTGATGCTTGCCTTTGTGGTGGTGGGCCTGTTCTCTTATCAGCGATTGGCGGTTGAACAATTTCCTGATATCAATTTTCCAGTGGTGCTGGTCCAAACCGAATTCGGGGGCGCCTCGCCGGAGGTGATTGAAGCCGAAATCACCCGCAAACTTGAAGAAGCAGTCAATACCATCAGCGGCATTAAAGAGATTTCATCGAGATCTTATGAGGGACTATCGCTGCTTATCATACGTTTCGATTTAAATATCGATCCTGTTCAAGCCGCACAAGAAGTTCGAGAAAAAATAGCGCTTGTCAAACCTGCTTTT
>Ga0214921_10006446_pt1 | contig 16078 bp, 14 predicted proteins | sample LL1505_MetaG_FD_177992 | JGI IMG/M metagenome (GOLD analysis project Ga0214921, IMG submission 177992) | Freshwater microbial communities from Lake Lanier, Atlanta, Georgia, United States - LL-1505 | ecosystem: Environmental > Aquatic > Freshwater > Lake | place: USA: Georgia | collected...
ACGTCGTGAAAATCGAACGCGCCGCGCTCCTCGGCGATGCGCGCGAGGAACACGACCTGGAACAACAGATCACCGAGTTCGTCGCGCACCGCAGGCAGTACGCCGCTCGCGATCGCTTCGGCCACTTCGTGCGCTTCCTCGAGCGTGTGCGGCACGATGCTCTCGAGCGTTTGCTCGCGATCCCAGGCGCAACCGGTTTGCGGATCGCGCAGCCGACGCATCACCTCGAGCAAACGCGTCGTCGCCGCAGCGGCGCGTGCATCGGACTCGCTCATGCCATCACCTCGCCGCGCAACAGGCGATAGAGCGTGAGCAACATGCCCGCGGTCGCGCCCCAGATCGTGCGCGACTCGAACGGCAAGTCGGTGAGTTCGACCTCGCGACCATCGAATCGCCGCCGCCGACGCACGTGGTTGCGCGCATCGAGCAAGTGCGCGAGCGGCACCTCGAATGCCTCTTCGACTTCGGTGGCGTCCAACTGCAGGCGAAAGCCCGGGCGCACGAACGACACCACCGGCGTGACGCGATAGCCGCTGACGATCAGATGATCGGGCAAGAACCCCACGACCTCGACGAAGTCGCGCGTCAGCCCGATCTCCTCCTGCGCTTCGCGCAACGCGGCCGCGATCGCATCGGCGTCGTGCGTTTCGATCCGGCCGCCGGGGAAACTGATCTGCCCGGGGTGGTTCTTCAAATGTCCGGCGCGCTGCGTCAGCAACACCGCGAGGCCGCTCTCGCGCTCGACGAGCGGCACCAGCACCGCCGCGTGCACGGGCGTCTCGGGAAAGTCCTTGGGTACGGCGCGCGGCAAGCCCATCGCGCTCGTGCCGGTGCGCCAGTCGAAACGCGCCTCGGCCGCCGGCGCGTCGAGCACGCGCGCATGGATGAGCGCACGCAGATCCGCGCCACTCAATCGGGTCAAATCGTCGGCAAACTCGGCATCCATGGGGGCATTCATCGTCCCGAAGGACGCGCAAGGGTATGATTCGCATTCTATCACCGCCACCTTCGGTGCCCCGACGATGTCACTGCGCAGTCTCGATGCCCTCTCGCCCGTGGATGGGCGCTATGCCAAAAGCTGCGAGCCGATCCGGCCGCTGCTCTCCGAAGCGGCCCTGATCCGCGAACGCCTGCGCATCGAGGCCGAGTGGCTGTTGCATCTGGCCAAGCACGCGCCGGCGGGACTGCCCGCCGCGGCACGCATCACCGCCCCGGTGCTCGCCGCCGCCCGCGCCATCGCCGCCGACCCGGCCGCCTCCTCGGCCGACGCCGTCAAGGCCATCGAGCAACGCACCAACCACGACGTCAAAGCCGTCGAGTACCACTTGCGCGAGCAACTCGCGGACGTGGGCGCCGATGCGGCCACGCTCGAACTCGTGCACTTCGGCTGCACCTCCGAAGACATCAACAATCTTGCCTACGCCCGCATGCTGCGCAACGCGCGTCGCACGCTGCTCGATACGCAAGGTGCGCTGATCCACGTGCTGCGCGAGTTCGCCGTGCAGCACGCGAATCTGCCGATGCTCGCGCGCACCCACGGCCAAACCGCGAGCCCCACCACGCTAGGCAAAGAATTCGCCAACGTGCTCGCCCGCCTCGAACGCGCGCGGGCGCGCTGGGAGCGCGTGGCAATACTCGGCAAATGGAACGGCGCGGTCGGCAACTACAACGCGCACAGCGCTGCGGCACCGGCGGCCGATTGGCCGACGATCGCGCGCGAGTTCGTCGAATCGATGGGCCTGGAATTCAACCCGCTCACCACGCAGATCGAACCGCACGACTGGATCTCCGAATACTGCGACGCCCTCGCCGCCATCAACGTGATCCTGGTGGATTTCGCGCGCGACGTGTGGGGTTACATCAGTCTCGGCTACCTGAAGCAACGCGCGATCGCGGGCGAAGTGGGCTCGTCGACCATGCCGCACAAAGTGAATCCGATCGACTTCGAAAACGGCGAAGGCAATCTCGGCGTCGCCAATGCCTTGCTGCGCCACTTCGCCGAAAAACTTCCGGTGTCGCGCTGGCAGCGCGATTTGACGGACTCGACCGTGTTGCGCAACGTCGCGGTGGCGCTCGCCCATTCGCTGATCGCATGGCGATCGATCCAGCGCGGCCTCGGCAAGATCGAACCGGACCCCGCGCGCCTGCGCGTCGATCTCGACGACGCCTGGGAAGTGCTCGGCGAAGCCGTGCAAACCGTGCTGCGCGCGGCAGGCGTGCCGGACGGCTACGAACTTTTGAAGGAGTTCACGCGCGGCCGTCGCATCGACGCCAAGCTGCACCGCGAGTTCATCGCCGGCTTGCCCTTGCCGTCGGCCGAGCGAGAACGCCTCGCCGCCTTGCAACCCGCCGATTACATCGGCCTGGCCGCGCGACTCACCCGACAGGCGTGAGCGACGTTCGGCCGACACTCACGGTCGCCGCAATCGTCGAGCGCGACGGCCGTTTTCTCTGCGTCGAGGAACGCATCGACGGCGTGCTGCGCCTCAACCAACCCGCAGGGCACGTCGAACCCGGCGAAGATCCGCTCGCCGCGGTCATCCGCGAAACGCGCGAAGAAACCGCCTGGCACTTCGAACCGCAATCGCTGCTCGGTTGTTATCTTTGGCGGGATGCCAAGCGCGACAAACTCATGCTGCGCATCGCCTTCGGCGGCCAGGTGCGCGATCACGATCCGACGCGCGCGCTCGATCGCGACATCCATGCGGCCGTGTGGCTGACTGCCGCGGAACTGCAGGCGCGCGAGCGCGACTGGCGCAGCCCGCTCGTCGGGCGCTGCCTCGCCGACCATCTGCGCGGTCAGCGCGCGCCGCTCTCGATACTCGCGACCCTCGGCCTCGAGCATCTGCCGTGAGCAGCGCGCAACGCGTGATCGTCGGCGTGTCGGGCGGCGTCGACTCCGCCGTCGCCGCCTTGCTGGTCAAGCGCGCCGGCTACGACGTCCAGGCGCTCTTCATGGTCAACTGGGACGAAGACGACAACTACTGCACCGTCGCCGCCGATTACCAGGACGCGCGCGCCGTGTGTCACGAACTCGGCATCCCGTTGCACCGCGTGAACTTCGCCGCGCAATATCGGGCGCGGGTGTTCGAACATTTTCTGGCCGAGTATCGCGCCGGTCGCACGCCGAATCCGGACGTCGCCTGCAATCGCGAAATCAAATTCGGCGCCTGTCTCGAACACGTGCGGCGTCTCGGGGGCGAGGTGTTCGCCACCGGCCACTATGCGCGGCGCGTGGCGGGCCGGCCGGACGAACTGCACAAGGCCGCCGATCTTTCCAAAGATCAGTCTTATTTCCTGCACACGCTGGAACTGTCGCAGTTGCACGCGGCCATGTTCCCGCTCGCCGAGCTGCGCAAGAGCGAAGTGCGTGCGCTCGCGCGCGCAGCGGGCCTGCCGGTGTACGACAAGCCCGACAGCACCGGCATCTGCTTCATCGGCGAGCGCCCGTTCCGCGATTTTCTCGCGCAATACGTGCCCGAACGGTCCGGCCCCATCGTCACCCTCGAGGGCGAGCGCGTAGGTACGCATCGTGGCCTCGCCTTCTACACGCTCGGCCAACGCGGCGGACTCGAGATCGGCGGTCGCGCAGGCCATGCCGAAGAGGCGTGGTACGTCGCCGACAAAGACGCCGCCCGCAACGCGCTCGTGGTGGTGCAGGGACACGACCATCCGGCACTCGCAAGCACGGCGATCGAAACCGAACCCGCGCATTGGCTCGTCGATCCGGCGCCGCAAGCACCGCTCGATCTCATGGTGAAGCTGCGCTACCGGCAGGACGACCAAGCCTGCCGCGTGACCCCCCTGCCAGGCGGCGCCTTGCATGTCGCCTTCGAGACCCCGCAGCGCGCCGTCACCCCGGGCCAATCGGCCGTGTTCTATCGCGGCACCCGCTGTTTGGGCGGCGCGGTGATTTCCACCCTGCAGAAAGTACCTCCGCGGCCGCTATAATCGGCGGCTACGTGGCGTCTTCCGCCACGGGGGTTACAGTCAGCGGAGGTCTCATGACGGACAGTTTCAAGACGCGCACGGAACTCAAGGTCGGCGCGAAGTCGTACGACATCTGGAGCCTCGCGGCGCTACCCAAAGACAAAGTTGCGCGGCTTCCCTATTCGCTGAAGATCCTGCTCGAGAATCTGCTGCGCTTCGAAGACGGCGTGAACGTCACCCGCAAAGACGTCGAAGCGCTGCTCGACTGGAACGCGAAGTCCTCCCCCGAACACGAAATCTCGTTCACGCCGGCGCGCGTGATCATGCAGGACTTCACCGGCGTACCCTGCGTGGTCGATCTGGCGGCGATGCGCGAAGCGATCCGCAAACTCGGCGGCGATCCCGAGCGCGTGAACCCGCTTGCGCCCGCCGAGATGGTCATCGACCACTCGGTGATGGTCGATCATTACGGCGCCGCCGACTCGCTCGCCAAAAACACCAAAATCGAATTCGAACGCAACGGCGAACGCTACGCCTTCCTGCGCTGGGGCCAGACGGCCTTCCGCAACTTCAAGGTCGTGCCGCCCAACACCGGCATCGTTCACCAAGTGAACCTCGAGTTCCTCGGCCGCGTGGTGTTCGCGAACGAAGACGGTTCGCGTCCGCAGGCCTACCCCGACACCTTGGTCGGCACCGACTCGCACACCACGATGATCAACGGTCTCGGCGTGCTCGGTTGGGGCGTGGGCGGCATCGAAGCCGAAGCCGCAATGCTCGGCCAGCCGGTGACGATGCTCATTCCGCAAGTCATCGGCTTCAAACTCACCGGCCAGCTGCAGCCCGGCGCCACGGCGACGGATCTCGTGCTCACGGTCACCGAGATGCTGCGCAAGAAAGGCGTGGTCGAGAAGTTCGTCGAATACTTTGGTGACGGACTCGCCAATCTGCCGCTCGCCGATCGCGCCACCATCGCGAACATGGCACCGGAATACGGCAGCACCTGCGGCATCTTCCCGATCGACGAAGAAACGCTGCGCTACATGGAACTGTCGGGTCGCAGCACGGAGCAGATCGCGCTCGTCGAGGCCTACGCGAAAGCGCAAGGCATGTGGCGCTACAACGGCGCGCCGCAAGCCGATTACACCGACGTGCTCGAACTCGACATGGGCACCGTGGAGCCCTCGCTCGCGGGCCCGAAGCGTCCGCAGGATCGCGTGCCGGTGCGCACGCTCAAACAGACGTATCAGAAAACGCTCAAGCAGATGGCCGAGGAGCGCACCAAGAAAAACCCCGGCGCGACGGGCGCGGCCAAAGCCGACGGCGGCTACGAAGTGCGCGACGGCGCGGTGCTGATCGCCGCCATCACGAGCTGCACCAACACCTCGAACCCCTCGGTGATGCTCGGTGCCGCACTCGTGGCGCGCAACGCCGCGCGTCGCGGCTTGAAGGCGAAGCCCTGGGTCAAGACCAGTCTTTCGCCGGGCTCGAAGGTCGTCACCGACTACCTGCGCAAGGCCGACCTGCTCAAAGAATACGAAGCCGCAGGCTTCTACGTCGCCGGCTACGGCTGCATGACCTGCATCGGCAACTCGGGGCCCCTGAAACCCGAGATCTCGGCGGCCGTGAAAGCGGGCGACGTGATCGCGACGTCGGTGCTTTCGGGCAATCGCAACTTCGAAGGTCGCGTGCATCCGGAAGTGAAGATGAACTTCCTCGCCTCGCCGCCGCTCGTGGTGGCGTACGCCCTCGCCGGCACGACCGACATCGACCTGACGACCGAACCGCTCGGCGCAGGCAGCGACGGCAAGCCCGTGTTCCTCAAAGACATCTGGCCGAGCCCGCAGGAAGTCGCCGACACCGTGCGTGCGGCGATCGACTCGGACATGTTCCGCCACAGCTACGGCGACGTGTTCGCCGGCGACGCGAACTGGCAGTCGATCAAAGTTCCGGCCGGCAAGCTGTACGCCTGGGACGAGAAATCGACCTACGTGCGCAATCCGCCGTACTTCGAAGGCATGACCATGCAACCGCGTCCGGTGCAGGGCATCGCCGGCGCACGCGCGCTCGCGCTGCTCGGCGATTCGGTGACCACGGACCACATCTCCCCGGCGGGCGACATCGCGCGCGGCAGTCCGGCGGCCAAATATCTGGAAGCCAACGGCGTGCAGAAGGCCGACTTCAACTCGTATGGCGCGCGTCGCGGCAACCACGAAGTGATGATGCGCGGCACGTTCGCCAACATCCGCCTGCGCAACCTGCTTGCGCCGGGCACCGAAGGCGGCGTGACGGTACACATCCCGAGCGGCGAACAGATGTCGATCTACGACGCCTCGATGAAGTATCAGTCCGCGGGCACGGCGCTCGTGGTCATCGCCGGCAAGGAATACGGCACGGGTTCGTCGCGCGACTGGGCGGCCAAAGGCACGATGTTGCTCGGCGTCAAAGCCGTCATCGCCGAGAGCTTCGAACGCATCCACCGCTCGAACCTGATCGGCATGGGCGTGTTGCCCTGCGTGTTCGTCGACGGACAAAACGCGCAGAGCCTCGGACTCACGGGCCGCGAGACCTTCGACTTCGGCGATCTGAAGAACGCCGAAGCGCGCGAGGTCGAAGTGACGGCGACGCCCGATGACGGTCGTGCACCGATCCGCTTCAAAGTGCGCGTGCGCATCGACACGCCTAAAGAGCGCGACTACTACCGTCACGGCGGCATCCTGCAGTACGTGCTGCGGCAGCTCGCGGGCGGCAAGTAATCGGCGTCGCGCCGGGTCGCGTGTCAGCAAAGATGCCACACGATCCGGCGCCGACCGATCCGGCTCCGCGCCTCGTTTTCTTCGATCTCGACGGCACCGTCACCCGCCGCGACACGCTCCTGCCCTACGTGCTCGCGTACGCGGCGCGCAGCGGCTGGCGATTGCTGGCGGCGCTGCGCACCCTGCCGACCCTGCTCGCGTTTGTGATCGGACGCGCCGATCACGGCGCACTCAAAGGTTCGTTGTTGCACTGCGCGATGGGCGGCGCGACGCGCAGCGAAATCGAAGCCTGGAACGCGCGCTATCTGCCGCGCGTGCTGCAGCAGGACGTGTTCCCGGCAGCCCGCGAGGCGATCGCCAGCCATGCCTCGGCCGGCGATCATCTCGTGCTCATGACCGCGACCGTCGATTTGTACGCCGTCGAACTCGGCCGACGACTCGGCTTCGACGAAGTGATTTCGAGCACCGTCCGCTGGCAGGAGACGCGACTCGATGGTCGTCTCGTCGGACCGAACGTCCGTGATCACGAGAAGACCCGACGCATGCAGGCGACCGCCGAACGTTTCCCCGGTCGACGCATCGTCGCCTACGGCAACTCGAAGCCGGATCTGCCGCATCTGGCGGTCGCCGACGAAGCGACCCTGGTCAACGCCTCGCCCTCGCTGCGCCACGCCGCGCGGGATCTGCCCCTGCGCTACGTGGACTGGTCGATGCGGGGGTCGACGCGGTAGGCTCGCCGCATGAAACCCTATCGCCCGCCGCGCATCGCGCCTTCCGAAATCACCTCCGAACGCGACTACTTCGATCGACGTCGCGTGCTCGGCGCACTCGGTCTCGCCGCCATCGGCCTCGCCGGTGCAGCGCGCCATGCGAGCGCCGCGACGCCGCCGGCCGCCGCACCGCGCGTCACGCGCAACCCGCGCTATGTGGCCAAAGAGTCGCCGAATTCCTGGGACGACATCACGAGTTACAACAACTTCTACGAATTCGGTCTCGACAAGGGCGACCCCAAAGAAAACGCCCAGGACTTCCGCACGCGACCCTGGAGCGTGGAGGTCACCGGCGAATGCGAGGCGCCGGGCAAGTACACGCTCGAAGACATCTTGAAACCGCACGCCCTCGAAGAGCGCGTCTACCGTTTTCGTTGCGTCGAAGCCTGGTCCATGGTCGTGCCCTGGATGGGCTTTCCGCTTGCCGATCTGCTCGCGCGCTTCAAGCCGACCTCACGCGCCAAGTACGTGGAGTTCACGACCCTGCTCGACCCGCGTCAGATGCCCGGCCAGCGACGTGCGGTGCTCGAATGGCCGTACGTCGAAGGCTTGCGCATGGACGAGGCCATGCATCCGCTGTCGTTCATGGTGGTCGGGTTGTATGGTCGTTGGCTACCCAATCAGAACGGCGCACCGCTGCGCCTCGTCGTGCCGTGGAAGTACGGCTTCAAAGGCATCAAGTCGATCGTGCGCATCCGCTACACCGAACGTCAGCCGCGTTCGAGCTGGAACATCGCCGCACCGGACGAATACGGGTTCTACGCCAACGTGAATCCCGCCGTCGATCATCCGCGCTGGAGCCAGGCTAAAGAGCGGCGGCTCGGCGGCAGTCTGTTCGGCGCCCGCATCGATACCTTGCCCTTCAACGGTTATGCCGAAGACGTGGCGAGCCTGTACCGCAACATGGATTTGCGCAGGTACTTTTGAAGCCGCTGATTTTTTGTGCGGCGCTGGCGCCGCTCGCGTGGTTGATGCTGGGCCTTTCGGGGTTCGGCGGGCTGACGCTGGGGCCCAATCCGGCGCGCGAGCTGCTGCACTTCACCGGCAAGACCTCGCTCAACCTGCTCTGGATCGGGCTGCTCGCAAGCCCTTTGCAATACGTCACGCGTGATGTGCGCTGGATACGGCCGCGCCGCATGCTCGGTTTGTTCGCCTTCGCCTATGCGCTGCTGCATCTGCTCATCTACGTCGTGCTTGAACTCGAGCTGGATTTTTCCGCGCTGGGCCGCGAACTCGTCAAACGTCCCTACATCGTCGTCGGCATGCTGGCCCTGCTCGGCTTGGTGCCACTCGCCGCCACCTCGACCGACCGCATGATGCGCAAACTCGGGCGTCGCTGGCAGTCGCTGCACAGGCTCGTGTACGTCATCGCGATCTTTGCCGTCTGGCACTATGGCTGGCAGGTCAAAAAAGATCTGACGGAGCCTCTGCTGTACACGGCCGCACTCGCCGTGCTGCTGGGCTTTCGAGTGTGGCGCGCTCGGATGAAGCGCCGCGCCCCTCAGCGCGCGAACACCCAAGGCGGCACCTGACGCCAGCCGCGTGACAGTTCGCGATCGAGCGCTCGCCAATCCGGACACACCGCCTCGACTTTTTGCCAGAACTGCGGCGAGTGATTCATGTGCTGCGTATGCACGAGTTCGTGCAGCATCAGATAGCGCAGCACCTCGGGACGCTGGAACACGCCGCAGACGTTGAGACTGACGACGCCGCGACGCGAACAGGACCCCCAACGCGTCCGCTGCCGGCGCACTTGCAGCGTCACCTTCGGAAAATCGAACTCGGCCACGAGCGCCGACAGACGCGACTCGAAGCCGCGACGCGCACGCTCGATCAGCCAACGCGACAACAACTGCTGCACGCTCGGCGTTGCACTCGCCCCGTGCAGCGTCAGCAGGCCACCCGGATCGACCGCGAGCCGCGCACGCGCCGTGCCCGTCACGCGCTCGATGCGCCAGCGTTCGCCGAAGGCGGGCAAGTCGATTTCTCGGGGCGGAAATTCGCTGGCCGCAGCGGGCAAGGCCGCGACGATCGAGCGGCGTTCGGCGAGTTTGCGTTCGACCCAGGCACGGTGACGGGTGACGAAATCACGGACCATCTCGCCCGAAACCCCGCGCGGCACGACGACCTGCACGCGTCCGTCGAGCGAAACCCGCAGCGCGAGGCGGCGGGCACGGGCACTCGAACGCAGCTCCCACGGCGCATCCACGCCGCCCTCGAACAAATCGCGCATCGCCTCCATGGACTTAATCATAACTTCACCGATGCAGTAACATGCGCGCCCCATGGGACGTTATTTCAAAAGCGACAACACGGCCGCGATCGCACCCGAACTGCTCGCGGCGATTTCCGCGGCCAACGACGGCTACGCCAGCGGTTACGGCGACGATGCGTGGAGTCGACGACTCGACGCGCGCTACACGCAGCTGTTCGAGCACGACGTGCGCGTGTTTCCGGTCATCAGCGGCACGGCGGCGAACGCCTTGGCGCTCGCGACTCTCGTACCGCCGTATGGCGCCGTGCTGACGCATTCGGAAGCGCACATCGTGCGTGACGAATGCGGCGCACCCGAGTTCATGAGCGGTGGCGCGCGACTCATCCTGATCGACGGACCGGGCGCGAAGCTCACGCCGCAGTCGATCGAACGCACCCTCGCCGCGAACCCGACGGCCGTGCACACCGTGCAACCGCGCGCGGTGTCGATCACCCAAGCGACCGAACTCGGCACGGTGTACACCCCCGCCGAGGTCCGTGCCTTGGCCGATTGCGCCCATGCCAATGGCCTCGCGCTGCACATGGACGGGGCGCGCTTTGCCAATGCGGTCGCCGCCCTCGGTTGCGCGCCCGCCGACGTCACTGCGCGCGCGGGGGTCGACGTACTGTCCTTCGGCGCAAGCAAAAACGGCGCGATGTCGGCCGAGGCCGTGGTGTTCTTCGACACGACGCGCGTCGCCGACTTCGAACTGCGGCGCAAGCGCGCCGGGCACCTGATCTCGAAGATGCGTTACGTGTCGGCCCAACTGCTGGCCTACGTCGAGAACGATCTGTGGTTGCGGCTCGCGCGACGGGCGAATTCTTTGACGGCACGCATCGCCGCCGTCGTGCCCGAACTTCTCGTGTTGCCGCCCGAGGCGAACGAACTGTTCCTCAAACTCGATGCGGCGCGCATCGCGGCACTGCGCTCCAAGGGTTTCGAGTTCTACGATTGGGGCGCCGTGGACTCGGGCGAGATACGATTCGTGGTGTCCTGGAGCCAGTCCGAGGACGACGTGGAGGCCCTGTGTCAGGCGCTCGCCTCGCTCCGCTGATCGACATCGGGATCAATCTCGGCCACGACTCTTACGACCACGATCGCGATGCCGTGATCGCCCGGGCGCGCGAACTCGGCGTCGCGCAATTCGTGATCACCGGCGCATCCATCGAAGGCACGCGTGCAGCGATCGATCTCGCGCGGGCAGACCCCGGCAGGTCGTTCGCCACCGCAGGCTGCCATCCGCATCACGCCATCGATTACAAATCGATGGCCGCCGAAATCGCCGCGCTCGCCGCGGCGCCCGAAGTCGTCGCGGTCGGCGAATGCGGTCTCGACTATCACCGCAATTTTTCCTCGCCGGCCGAACAGCGCATGGCGTTCGCGCGGCAACTCGAAGTCGCAGTCGCGCTCGGCAAGCCGTTGTTCCTGCACGAGCGCGACGCACATGCCGACCTCGTCGCACTGCTGAGCGAGCATGGGACGGCCTTGCCGCCCGCCGTCGTGCACTGCTTCACCGGCGATGCGGCCGCTTTGGACCGTTATCTCGAGATGGGACTTTGGATCGGCATCACCGGCTGGATTTGCGACGAACGTCGCGGCCTGCATTTGCGCGACCTCGTCGCGCGAATCCCGGCGGGCAAATTGATGATCGAAACCGACGGGCCCTATCTGCTGCCGCGCGATCTCGATCCCAAACCCGACTCGCGTCGCAACGAACCGATGTATTTGCCGCACGTCGCGCGCGCCGTGGCCGCTGCACGCGGCGAAACGCCGCAAGTCCTCGCCGCGCACACCACCGCGACGGCACGCGCGTTCTTCGCGCTGCCGAACGTCGACTGATCCTCAGCGCTCGCGCGCCAAAGGACTCGGCGGCAACGCGCTTTTGACTCGCTCCCACGCGGGCCACAACGCCTCGACGGTGCGGGCCGCCAAGGTCGGATCGCCCATCACGAAATCGGTCGCGAGCGCCGCCTCGCGCAGCGTGAAGCGCGGCAAGCCTTTCGGAAACGTCGCGCCGTCGGCGAACACGATGCGTCCGTCGACCTGGAACTCCGGCGCAAGCGCGCGCAACGCCGCCAACCGATCGTAGAGTGCGGTCTGCGGATTGGCGAAGGTGTAGCGGCGTGCACCATCCATGACCGCCCATTCCTGCAACTGATCGCCTCCGAACACGTGGCCGCGCACGTCACGGATATCGAGCAACAACAGACCGAGCGGCGTCAGCAGCAGATGATCGACGTGGAAGGTGCCGCCCGCGCCGTCGGGCAACATGACGTCGCTGACCCGGTCGACCGAGATCGCCGCAAGCCGCGCCGCGCGTGCGCGACGTACCATGCGTTTGCGCTGCCACTGCCAAAGAAAAACGAGCGCCAGCGCGACTGCCGCGACGAGCGTCAGGCCGATCGCCACCCAGAGGGGATTGCGGAGAAGATCGTCGCTCACTGCGAAAGCAGCGCCGTACGCAGAGCCGCGAGCGACGCATCGAGCGTCTCGCTATGCGTCGGACGACCGAGCAACTCGGCGAGCGCTGCGGGCACGGGCACGGGCCCGCCGATCAAGGGTTCGACGATTTCCGGAAACTTCGCCGGCGAGGCCGTGGCGACCAGACACCAAGCATGACCCGTACGCGCCGACTGCGGCATGCGCGCCCAGGTTTCCGCAGCCACGGCAGTGTGCGGACACCAGATTTGACCGTAGCGTGCGTAATCGAGTCGGACCCGTTCACGTATCGCCGCATCGTCGATGCTGGTGGCACGCACCGCGTCACGCAGCGCATCGATCGCGGGGAACAGCGCCCGCAAGCGCTCGAGATTCGACGGATTGCCGACGTCCATCGCCGAGGCGAGCGTCGCGACGCTCGGCCGCGGACGCAATTCGCCCGTGTCGAGATAATCGGGCACGGTACGGTTCGCGTTGTGCGCGAGCACGATCTCGCCGATCGGCAGACCCATGCTGCGCGCCCAGATGCAGGCCACGGCATTGCCGAGATTGCCGCTCGGGATGATGAAATCGAGCCGACGACCGTGCTGGCGGAAGAACTGCAGACTGGTGGTCGCGTAATAGACGGCTTGCGGCAGCAAACGACCGAGGTTGATGCTGTTGGCCGACGACAAATTGCAGTGCGCCTGCAATTGCGGGTCGACGAAAGCCTCTTTGACCATGCGCTGACAATCGTCGAAGGTCCCGCGCACGGCGAAGCTGCGTACGTTGTCGCCCCAGCAGGTCAGCTGACGCTCTTGCGTCGGCGACACCAGCCCTTGCGGGAACAACACGCTCACCGCCGTCCCGGCGCGACGATGGAAGGCGGCGGCCACCGCGCCTCCGGTGTCGCCGGAGGTCGCGACCAAAATATTCAGCAGCGGCTCCCCCGGCTTGCGCAGCCGCTGGAAGCAGGCCGCCAGAAAGCGCGCGCCGAAATCCTTGAAGGCTGCGGTCGGGCCGTGGAACAACTCGAGCACGAACAGTTCGTCGCCCTGCACGCTGCACAACGGCGCCGGAAAATCGAAGGCCTCGCGCACGATCTCGGCCAACTGCGGCGCGAGCGGGTCGCCTGCCAAAAACGGCGCGATCAGTCGCTCGGCCACCGCGGGCAAGCCGTCGGCGCCGTCGAAATCGCCGATCGTGAAGGTCGGCCAACTGCACGGCACGTACAAGCCGCCGTCGGGCGCCAGACCGCGCAGCAAAGCTCGGGAAAATCCGACGCGTACACTCGCATCGCGCGTACTGCAAAACTCCATCGCCCGTACCCTCAACCGGCGACGATGCGTGCGCCGTCGGATTCGACCGGCACGACCCAATGATCGGTCTCGATGCCGCTGCGCGCGAACTCGGCAACCATGGTCGCGCGCACCGCTTCGGCATGCGCGGCGAGCGACCACGCGAACATGGTCGGTCCCGCACCCGAGATCGAACAGCCGAGCGCACCCGCGGCGATCGCCGCCGCGTGCACCGCACCGAAACCCGGGATGAGTTGTCGACGCTGCGGCTCGATGACCACGTCGTTGAGACATTCGCGGATCAGATCGAGATCGTCGGTGTAGCAACCCGAGATGAATCCGGCGAGATTGGCCGTCTGCCAGACGAAATCGGCCATGCTGACGTCGCGTTTGAGGATCGCGCGCGCCTGCTTGGTCGAGAGAAACATGTGCGGGTGCGCGATCACCGCGCAGATGCCTTTGGGCACCGGAATGCGCTTGATGCGCGGATCGTCGATGCCGACCGTCAGCGTCAGGCCGCCGAACAGGCAGGGCGCGATGTTGTCGACGTGCATCGAGCCGCTCGCCACGACCTCGCCCTGCATCGCGAACTTCAAAAGTTCGAGTTTGGTGAAGGGCTTCGCGAGCAGGGCATTGGCCGCCACGACCGCACCGACGGCCGATGCCGCCGAGCCACCGAGACCCGACCCTAGCGGTATGCCCTTCTCGATTTGCATGTCAAAACCGAAGGCGGGCTTGGCCGCGACGTTGAGCGCAAGCAGCGCACGCCCCGCGGTGTTGCGTTCGGGATCGGTGGGCAAATCGCCGGCGATGCCGCTTTGCGCGACGATGCGCACACCCGGCGTCTTCGAGCGCGTCACGGTGATGCGATCACCGAGCGCATCGACCGCGAAGCCCAGAATGTCGAACCCGATCGCGACGTTCGCGACCGAAGCCGGCGCGAAGGCCGTCGCCCGATCCAGCGTCATATGCGCGCTCCCAGATACGCCGACAAGCGCAACAGATCGGCGAAGATGCCACCGGCCGTGACCTCGGGCCCTGCGCCCGGACCCTGCACGATCAACGGATTGTTGTTGTACCGACTGGTCGCAAAACGCACCACGTTGTCGGTGAGTGCGATGTTCGCGAATGCATGCTTCGCGTCGAGCTCGGCGACCCCGACCGTCGCCTCACCCTCGGCCGTGATGCGGCCGACGTAACGCAATACTTTGCCGCGCGCCTGCGCCGCTTCGAAGCGCGCACGCATCCGCCCGTCATGCTGCGGCAGCCGCGCGAGAAATTCGTCGATGCTGCCCTCTTCGAGACCGCTGGGCACCAGGCTCTCGACCTTGACGTCGGCCATTTCGAGCGTCACGCCCATCTCGCGCCCGAGGATGATGAGCTTGCGCGCCACGTCCATGCCCGACAAATCGTCGCGCGGATCAGGCTCAGTGTAACCACGCTGTTTGGCGTCGCGCACGATGTCGCTGAACTCGCGGCTGCCGTCGTAGACGTTGAAGAGGTAGGCGAGCGTTCCGGAGAAAATCCCTTCGATGCTGTTGATGACGTCGCCGGTTTCACGCAGGTCGCGCACCGTCTGGATGACCGGCAGGCCCGCGCCCACCGTCGCTTCATACAGATAGTGCGCGCCGCCCTCGCGACGCGCGAGCTGCATGCCGCGATAGAAGGACATCGCCGCACTGTTCGCCTTTTTGTTGGGCGTGACGATGTGGATGCCGGCCGCCAACCATTCGGGATAATGTTTGGCCACTTCGCCGCTGGCCGTGCAGTCGATGATGACGTGGTGCGGCAGGTAGTCGGCACCGACATGTTCGACGAATGCGGCGAGATTCGCGGGCGTACCCGATGCCGCGAGCTCGCGCTGCCAACCCTCGAGCGACACGCCCTTCTCCGCCAGGATCATCTGCTTCGACGACATGATGCCGCGTACGCGCAGATCGAGTTTGAAGTCGCGCTGCAGACGCGCGCTTTGCGAGGCGATCTGCTCGAGCAGCACGCGCCCGACCGTACCCGGACCGATGATGCCCACCGACAGCGTGGTCGCCGACAGATAGAAGCTCGCGTGCACGGCGCGCAAGGCGCGCGTGGCGGCCTTGGCAGGGACGACCACCGAGATGTTGCGTTCGGAGGCGCCCTGCGCGATCGCACGCACGTTCACCGCCGCGCTGCCGAGCGCTTCGAATACTTTGGCGGCAACGCCGGGCATGCCGGCCATGCCGTCACCGACCACCGCGAGGATCGCGAGTTCGCGATCGGCTTCGACCGACTGGATCTGCCCTTCTTCGAGTTCGCGCGCGAACGCTTTGCGCACGAGTTCGATGGCGCGATCGGCCTGTGCACGCGGCACGGCGCAACAGATCGAATGTTCGGAGCTGCCTTGCGAAATCAGCACCACGGAAATTCCGTCTTCGCGCAGCGCACCGAACAGTCGATGCGCCGTGCCCGGCACACCGATCATGCCCGCGCCTTCGACGTTCACGAGCGCGATGTCCGGAATGGTGGTGATGCCTTTGACGGTCAGCGCCGAGGTCGGGCGCGCGCAAATCAGCGTCGCCGGATTGCGGGGCGCGAAAGTGTTGCGGATCCAGATCGGAATTTCGCGACCGATGGCCGGGGCCATGGTCTGCGGATGAATGACAAAGGCATCACCACCAT
>Ga0214921_10006447_pt1 | contig 16076 bp, 16 predicted proteins | sample LL1505_MetaG_FD_177992 | JGI IMG/M metagenome (GOLD analysis project Ga0214921, IMG submission 177992) | Freshwater microbial communities from Lake Lanier, Atlanta, Georgia, United States - LL-1505 | ecosystem: Environmental > Aquatic > Freshwater > Lake | place: USA: Georgia | collected...
GAAATATCCTGGGTGTCGTTATGCATGGATGTTTTTCTTTTTTCTGGTCAGGAAAAACAGCAAGAGAAATCCTGCCAATACTGCTGTTGCGGTGAGTGCCGTTTCAGGTTTGTCAATCGCAATGTTGGTGGCAACAAAAACGTAGGCTGCAATGAAAATCACTGGCATCACCGGAAAAAAACGCATGGAATAAATCTGCGACTTGTCGAGGTGTTGGGTGCGCTTTCTGATGATAAAAATGGTGGCTGCAGAAAAGGCCATGCCGATGGAATCCAGAAAAATCGTGAAGCTCAGGATCTTGTCAAAAGTATCAGCAAAGAAAAGCACGACAACACTGATCACGGCATAAACAGTAAGGCTAACGGTAAGCACGTCTCGCTTTTCATCCTTCTTGCCAAATGCTTTGGGCAAAATCCCATCCTGACTCATGGCATACATCACCCGCGGATTGCTGAGCAACAATACATTCACATAGGCCAATACCGCAATAAACAATAAGATTGAAAATGCATACCGACCGGTAGGCCCGAACATCCGCTCTGCAACAATGGCTGCAATACCTTTTGCATTTTTGAGTTCCTCAAATCCAATCACACGGTAGTAGGCATAACTGACAGAAAGATAGAGCAGGATAATCACCATGATGCCAATGAAAATACCGCGTGGAAGGTTCTTTTGGGGATTTTTTACCTCATCACCAAAATTGATGGTTTGCTGATATCCGCCGTAGGTAAATGAAACAGCAATCAAGGCCAGGCCAAAGGATTTTACATAGTCAATGAACTTGAAATCTCCGGTTGGAATGGTAATGGCAGGCGCAATATTTTTAACGGGGAAAAAAATGGCAGATACAATCAGCAGGATCATGGAAATTTTGATCAGCATCAGGATGTTCTGGGTGGTGGAACTCATGCGCAACCCCAGCAGGTTGATGCCATAAAACATGCCAATGGCCACCATGGCAATCAGGGCCTTGACAAAGTCTGCTGGTGGTACAGCAAAAATGATCTGAGAAATGTACTCGCTGCCGATCAATGCAACACCGGAGAGGGAAGCAGCATTGGAGATGAGGATGATGCAGTTGACGGCAAAAGCAATGGAAGGATGGTAACAGGTAGCAAATATTTTATAATAGCCACCGGTGATGGGATAACGGGATCCGATTTCTGCATAGGTCAATGCTCCGCAGAGGGCAATGAATCCGCCCACAATCCAGCTGATGAAAAATACATTGGGCGTGATGGCTGCACGGGCAGAATCTGAGGCCGTCCTGAAAATACCCATGCCAATCACCAATCCGATGACGATCATGGTGAGGTCAAAAAGGTTGAGCTGCTTTTTTGATGAGGATGTCATCCTCGAAAGATAAATCTTTTTTTAAATTCTCTTCATTAATAAGAGAAATTCCTCAAAAATCTAGTTTTCCGATTGGTGTGCCCTGTTTACCACAAGCTTTGACATGTTCAAGAAAAGGGAATAAACGAAAAAGTTATTCCCTGGTTCATCTGCTGATTTGCTGTCGTATTGACTCAGGTAACCCAGTTGCATGGATACCATACTGCTTAACTTTCGTGTCAACCCTAAATTGATTCGGTTCTTATCAAAGCGAATGATGGTGGAACCTGCATTGATCGCCAATAGAAACTCATCCGACAAACTAAAACTGGTGAGTTTTTTTTCATCCAAAGGAACTGAAAGCCCGGCCCTGTATCGAATCCGTACTCCTTTGGCCCCACTGGTATAATATCTTTTTTCAAATCGATAGCGGTGATCAACTTGAAACTTTCCAATGGTATTTTTTAAGCCAAGCTGAAGTGCGACCCTGAACTCCTCCGCCAGCTTTGGATTCTGAAATGTTTTTCCTGACCCGAAGGTTGTGTATCTGCCCAAAACAAGGGATGTCTGAAGATTGGGAATCAGCTTATAGCCTATTATCCCTTTGTATTCATGGTAATTGTAGTTTTTGTAAAACTGAAGTGAGCGCAGTTGAATCTCAGAAGAAAAGGACCATTTTTTTCCATTGTCATAACTGAGGTTGAGGCTGTTCCAGCAACCCAAAGATTGTGCGCATAAATTGAGTGGTAAAACAACAAGAGAAATCAGTGAATATTTCTTACGGCAGTAACTAAACATTTTGCAAATTACTTCCCGCAATTTTGATCGTATTTAACCAAATCATTAACAAATTGTTACCAAATATTTCATAGAATATAATAACCTCTCGATTCATAATTTAGCAAGTATGCCAACTGATAAAAACCAAATAGATAAAAGCCCTTTTAAGGAATATTTTCTACAATTCCTCATGCTTTTTTTGGCAATTATTTTGGGTGCAATTGGAGAAAACTACAGGGAGCAATATACCAGTGAGGTGGTGGAAAGAAACATGGAAAGAGAAACCCTTCAGGCCATGGCAAATGACCTGAATATGGATATCATGAATTTGGACAAATCCATCAACCACAAAACCGATAAAGAAATCCTGGCCAAAAAACTGATTGAATCCATCAATGAAAAAGACATTTCCATCCATACAAAAGACATATACTATTGTGCAAGGGTCATGACTACAAGAGAGGCTTTTTCAGCATCGGAAGGTGCCGTAACACAGCTGCAAAATTCAGGTGGATACAGCATGATCAAAAGCAAAAAAATCATTGAACAAATCAACAAATACCATTACCTCAAAGAAAAGATCTACAAACTTAATGATACAGAGGAGCATATTCTCATTCAGTATCGTATTGCTGCATCTAAAATTTTCAATGCTTCAATATTCAGCAGTATGCTCAATGCCAAAGAATATAAAAACTACAAATACAGCATCAAGCCGTTGGAAAAAAACGTTCCATTGTTTTCCAGCAACCCCGCTTTGATCAATGAATTTGTTTTTTGGGTGTCTAGTGCCAATGGCAATCAGTCATCCAATAGGGCGCAAATGATGCTTTTGAAAGAGCACGCAAAAGAATTGATCAACAGCATTGTCATGCACTTAAATAAACGTTAGATGAAGGAGAAAAGACCAAGTTCCCACTATATTCTGTTTGGCATTTTAAGTTGCATCATCATCGGTGGTATTTGTACTACATTCAACCTTACTGCAAAAGTAAAAAGCATGGCTGAAGTGGTCAATGCCAACATGAAAAACACCATGGACTCCAAGGCCCCTGATCCAGGAAAAACCAAATCAGAAAAATACGATATTGGCCCGAATACAAAAAAAGTCAAGATTGGTGCTTATTTGGAAAGAATAGAAGACCTGGACATCAAGCAATCCAGCTGGACATACGAGTTTTACCTCTGGTTCTCGTGGAAGCCCAGTGAAATAGACTTGATGGGAAAGAATGATAATTTACACAAGGAAGAAATCCCTTTTTCCATCATTAATGGAGATATCATCAAAGCAAATAAAATAGAGGAAGTGTATGATGCCAAGCGGGATATCGCCTACATACAATATTTTGTAAAAGCCAAAAACACACAATTCTTTGATGTTTCATTATACCCTATCGATCAACACGATCTGATCATCCCCATAGAACACAAATGGCTTGACAGAACAAAACTGGTTTTTGTACCAGACACCATCGACTCTAAAGTGAGCTCGAGGGTAAACATCAATGGATATGAAAAAGAATCCTCGGTCAAATTGATCGAAAAACCACATGCTTACAAATCTGCAAGGGGAAATCCCAAGTTGGATCCGGGATATAAGGTGGACTTTTCGCAATTGAGGATGTCCTTGCGCATTTACAAAGGTGGGCTTTCGGTGATCATCAAGCTTTTCATCATCTTGTACATTGCGGTCTTTGTTACCTTCATCGCACCCTTCTCCACCGATCCAAGCAGGTATACAGTTGGTGCGCTTTTTACAACCGCAGGAGCCAACTATATTCTTGCTCAAAAACTACCTCCTACCAACAGTTATACCCTTGCAGAACTGATCAATACGTTTTGCATGGTCATCATCATCATCATGATGTCATTGCTGGCGGTTTTGCCCAGTGTCATTTTCAAAGATGGCATCATTGACAAAGTTGAAAGGAGACTTAATAATATGATAACACTTTTTATGTTCGCCTTTTTTATCATAACCAATATCTTGCTGTCCTGGACAGCACTGAGCATGAGCTGATAATAAATTAACAAATAAATTTTTTCTATGTTTGAAGATGATTCGTTCATAACCTCCACTGTGCTTTTAATTGCTGTATGTTCCCTGTATTTGTTCGGCTCCATTACAGTAGGAATCATCAGCAAACAATTCAAAATTGGCTTTCGACTGGGCTTTGTTTGGTCAGTTATTTTTACTCCCATTGTTGGCCTTTTCCTTGTCATGAGGCAAAACCCCAACAAGAAAAGTGCTTAGAACTATTCGGTGGAATGTTTTTAACATGTTGTTGAAAACAAATTCCTGAATATTTATTGATTGTCCTCAACTTTACACTGCATCATGGTTGAAAATCGTGAAATCGAAATTCATTAAAAGGGAAGTCCGGTTCCATTCCGGCGCTATCCCCGTAGCTGTAAAAACCTTCTCGCTTTAAGCGAGACCATTTCCTCCTCAAGCCACTGCGCAAGCGGGAAGGCCGGAAATGGGGTTGAGCCAGAAGACCTGCCTGATGCAACATTAATTAACCAGGGCTTTCGGGAGAAAAGCTGGGATGAATTTTCTGCTGCAGCAGTCAACCATTTCTGTATTATCCGAAGGTTCATAGTAAAACCAACACTATGACCAAAAATTTCATTGCATTCCTGCTGCTCATTGGATTGGGCACAAACGCACAAACCGATTCAAGCAAACAGCTGAACGAAATCATTGTAACCGCCAACAGGTTCCCCCAGAAACAGGTCAATACCGGCAAGGTCATGACCGTCATCAACAAGCAAGACATTGAACGCTCACCTTATGCCTCCATTGGCGAGCTGCTGGCAAGGCAATCCGGCATCACCGTTATCGGCGCCAACAACGCACCGGGAACAAACAATGACCTCTATGTCCGTGGTGGAGGAACCGGCAAGACCCTTGTTTTGGTGGATGGGTTTCCTGCTTATGACGGGTCTACGATCCGGTCTACGTTTGACCTAAATTTTATGCCTTTGGGTGAAGTGGAGCGGATTGAAATTTTAAAGGGTGGACAATCCACCTTGTATGGATCTGATGCTGTGGCAGGGGTTGTGAACATCATCACCAGAAAAAATGAAACTGGTAAACCTGCGCTGGGGCTGCACCTGTCTACAGGATCCTTTGGTGCAAGAGCAGTTGACCTCTCCAGTTCAGGAAAAATGAAAAATATCCATTACAAATTGCAATACAGCAGTTCTGCAGTGGATGGGTTTTCTGCAGCCATTGACAGCACAGAAAAAAAAGGCTATGACAAGGATGGCATGCAGCAACAATTTGCATTGGCGCAGTTCAGCTCCGCCTACAAAAGCAACTGGTCCTGGAATGCCAACATGCAATGGAGCAAATACACAAATGATCTTGATGCGTCTGCTTACAAAGACGCGAAAGATTTTGTTGTTGAAAATGAAAACCTTCAATTCACTGCAGGCATTGCAAGGAAGTTGAACAAGGGCATGCTGCGTTTGAACTATAGCCTGAACAACAGCAAGAGGAATTACCTTGATGACTCTCTTGACATCACTGGATTTGCCAAATTCATCCAATCCGATTATGAGGGAAGATCCTCTTACCTGGAGGCCCTGGGCAATGTTGATGTTACAAAAAACATCAAATTGTTGATGGGATTGGAACACCGCTGGCAACATACAGACCAGTACTATCTTTCACTGAGCAGCTGGGGGAAATACGAAAGCACACTCTCTGATGATTCTGCGAAAACCAACATCAGCAGTGCATTTGCTTCTGCAGTGTACAACAACGGAAACGGTTTCAACCTGGAGTCTGGGATCCGCATCAACCAGCACAGCAGGTTTGGCAACAACATGACCTATACCATCAATCCTTCGTACATCGTTGCCAATACATTCAAGATGGCCTTCAATCTTTCCTCTGCATTTACGGCCCCAACATTGTACCAGTTGTATGATGGATATTCAGGCAACAGGAAACTCAATCCTGAGACCTCAATAAGTGCTGAACTTTCACTGCAATACATTGGTAGTGAAAGATTCAATGCAAGGCTTACAGGATTCAACCGCATTATCCGCAATGGTATCGACTATGATTATGTAAACAACAGATACTTCAACAATGCCATCCAAAAAACGAATGGCATTGAATTGGAGACAGGCTATTCCGAAAAAAAATGGAACATCAAGTTGAACTATACCTTCCTGAAGGGTGAAGTAACCACCACCAATTTTGTTTACAATGCCACTACATGGAGTTATAAGGCAAAGGGAGACACGACATACGCTCACCTGTTCAGGGTTCCCCAAAGCAGCCTGAATGCTACGCTTGGATACCAGTTCAACAGCAGGTTCTTTCTGTCGATTTCCCAACGATTTGCCGGAAAACGATTTGAGCCCATCTATGGAGGAAAGCCAAAGGAATTGGCCAAATTCAACACAACAGATCTTTTTGGACAACATGCCATTGGCAAGCACTTCAGCATCTACGCAGGATTGAAGAACATTTTCAATGTGCAGTACCAGGAAGTAATGGGCTATACGGCCAGGGGAAGGAATGTTGTGTTTGGAGTGAGGGTGAGGTAATAAAGGTTGAAGGGGTTGAAGAATGTGGTGAGAGCAGTTGAAGAGGTTGAAGAATCAAAGTCTGGATAAGAATCTTACAGACCATAAAACAGTGAAGGATTGGTATTGCTTTAAAAATATTAAATTGCTGCTGCAATTATATTCTTCACCCCCCCAGCCTTCGGCTGGCAAGTTCAACCACCTTCAACCCCTTCAACATCATCCCAAAATGACATTGGACGAAATCCTCACCATCAGTTTCACTTTGTTTGCCGTGATTGACATCATCGGATCAATTCCTTTGTTGTTGTCGCTCAAACAAAAAATGGGTGGAATCCATGAGATGAAGGCCAGTATGATTTCGGGTGGATTGATGATTTTCTTCTTGTTCGTGGGTGAAAAATTCCTGGGTATCCTGGGTGTGGATGTAAAGTCCTTTGCTGTTGGGGGTTCCATCGTGATCTTCATCCTAGGCCTTGAAATGGTACTGGGTATTGAATTTTTCAAAGGTGATGCAAATCCCAAGTCCAGCACTGTTGTTCCCATAGCCTTCCCTTTGATTGCAGGATCCGGGACCCTGACCACCATCATTTCGCTTCGTTCGAGCTACAGTGAATTGCCCATACTGATTGGCATTCTGGTAAATGTGGTTTTCGTATACCTCGTATTGCATACGCTGGACTTCATCGCCAAAATATTGGGACAGGCGGGCATGCTTGCCGTGCGGAAATTCTTTGGTGTAGTACTGCTGGCAATTGCCGTCAAAATCTTTGCCAACAATGTAGGAGGTCTGATCAAGTGATGAAAAACATACCTAAACTGAACTGTTTCAACTAATATTGGTTAATTAAAAAAACACATGAAAAAATTATTGTTCATTTTCGGATTGACTCTACTTGCATTGGGCTGGACAGGATGGAAGGCAAAACAGGTAACCAGTCCTTTTGTAAGCAAAGCTGAGATCATATCCTGCATGGAAACCGAAACCATAGATGCTTATTTGACTGAGGCTTCAAGACCCACATTTGCGTCGATGCACAATGCCCCTTTGCAGGTTTCTGCCCAAGACCTCAAGGGGAAGATGATCAAATTTGATGTGTCTGATGGTGTGCAAGCCAATGCTTACTACCTGGCGCCCAAGAAAAAATCAAAAAAATGGCTGATCGTCATCCAGGAATGGTGGGGGTTGAATGACCAGATCAAACAAGAAGCCGATAAATATTTCAGTGACCTGAAAGACATGAATGTGCTGGCCATTGACATGTATGACGGAAAAGTTGCCGCCACACCAGACAGTGCGATGAAATTGACAAGAGAAGCCAAGCCAGAAAGAATGACCAACATCATCCGCGGCGCCATTCAACAGGCTGGAGCCGATGCTTCCATTTACAGCGTGGGCTGGTGTTTTGGTGGCATGTGGAGTTTACAAACTGCCATCCTGGGAGGAGCAAAAGCAAAAGGCACGGTGATGTTTTATGGCAGGCCTGAAACCGACATGGAAAAGTTGAAAAACATTCAGTGCGACATCATTGGCTTTTTCGGCAACCAGGACAAATCGCCCTCACCGGAAATGGTGACAGCATTTGAAAAAAACATGGAAGCTGCCGGCAAAAAGCTCAACACATTTAAATATGATGCAGGTCATGGCTTTGCCAATCCAAGCAATCCCAAGTTCAATGCTGAAGCGACTGCTGATGCATACGCTAAGGCAATTGCATTTTTACAATCCCATTGATTCTTTCAACAAGACTTGTTCAACTGTGAACAGTCGCTAAGAATGGCTTTGTGAGCCATTCAACGAATCGCTTTGTGAGAACCATCGCAGGAGGGCATTTTCTTGGAAAGGCCACAAGTACAATCGTTGATCCCTTTGCCATCAAGGATTTGCTGCTTATACTTTTCAATGCGGGAAATCCTTGTGGCGGGTTGTTTGGCCGCTGTGAAAAACAAGTTATAGCCCCGTTGCCTGCCGGGGGTCAGGGATGTAAAAGCGGCCTTGAAAGCGGCATCCTGATCCAATATTTGCAGGAGCTCCTCCGGAAATGCAAGTTCCGCAGACTTGTCCAGGATTGGTTTGGCGCCAGTTTTTTCTATTTCAATGGCTTCAAGAATATATGTCTTGATGACTGGCTCCAGTTCGTGGATTTGATCAAGATGGGTGAATTTGATCATACTGACTGATTGTGAGTTTACTCCGGGCTTCGATAAAATTCCATTGGGGTCCTTCATCAGGCTTCCTTTGAAAAAGCTGATGGAACAAAATGACTTGAAAGATCCCAGCAAAATAATATTGCTTTCCTCAAATACATAACAGGGAACACCCCATTTGATCATTTCCGTCAATTGAGTACCCAAAGCAATTTTTCTCAGTTGTTTCAGTTCATCTTGCCATTGCGACGCATCAAGGAAATATTTGTCTGCTGCTGGATTCATTGTGATGATGGGCTCAAATCAGACCATTTATTCTTTTAACAACATCAATGCTCACACCAAAAGCTTGGGCAATCTCCTCTATGGTCTTGTGCCCAATGCGGATATCATTGATGATGGCGATTGTCAGATCAGTACCCTTTTCCATTCCCTTCTCCATTCCTTCTTCAAACCCATTGTCAAAGCTTTCAACCATGGTGCTGTTCCAGCTCATGATGCCGTCCATATAGTGTTCATAAGCAAGGAGTTGGCCAGGAGTGTAGTTGGATTCATCCAGTAATTCAACTGCCTTTAAGAGATTCGGATAACTGTGCAAATACTCAGTTGGCATGGCAATAAATTTTTCAGGTTGGGTAAGAAAACTAATCCAGCGGTCTTGTTCTTTATCCATGGTGAAATTACCCAATTTTCTGCATTTTTCAAGTTCCAGAAAGATCAGGTGAATTCCCTCCATTTTCTTGTTCAGGTCAATTTCATTGATCAGGCAATAACGGTGCAGCCATGCATCGCTTGAAGTGTCAAATGAATGATCCATGATGCTCAACAAAAATACAGGTTGCAATTCATCATATTTTTTGCCTTTTGGCAATTGCTTTCCATACGTTTTTGAAGCATAATAGAGGACCCGCTCCTGAAATGATTGTTGTCTGATTACCTGTATCTCCAATATAAAATGCCTGCGCTTTGAATCTAGACACCTTACATCCACTATGGATACTTTGCCGTCTTTACCATCAGGCAACAGATCTGGCGCAAGATATTCAATGTCAATTACTGGTTCAGACGGCTGAATAATTGCATTGATCAATTCAATTAAAATCGTCTTCTCTTGGCCAAAGATCCTTTTGAATACAAGGTCAGACAAAGGACTCAATACTTTCTGTTTCATGCCCTAAAGGTCAGCGGAAGTACAAAATCATCAAGGAGAAAAAGGTCGCATCGATGCTGTTTGTTTCCCAAGTATGGAGCGTGAAATAAACATTTTTATCATCTCAATTTGCTTTCAAATAATCGCTCAGTTATCGCAAGAAACACTTTTTAATCAATCCTTCTCCTTTTCTATCACATCAGTTGGTAAAATCCCTGATGACTCAACTGCAGGCAATTCCTCCACATTCCTTAATTGGCGTTGAATGGCGCGGGTGCGGGTTCCCACCACTTCATCGAGCTGTCCCATGCCGGTTTGAAAATTCCTTTGTGCCTTTTCCAAGAGACCGCCGAAGGTTTCAAATTCTTTTTTCACCAAGCCCAATACTTTCCAAACTTCGCTGCTTCTTTTTTGAAGGGCCAGCGTTCTGAAGCCCATCTGCAGGCTGTTGAGGATGGCTACCAAGGTGGTGGGGCCGGCAACCGTGATCTTGAATTCATCGCGGAGTTGATCTACCAATGCACTTCTCCGAATCACCTCTGCATAGATGCTTTCGAAGGGAAGGAACAGAATGGCAAAGTCCGTGGTGTTGGGTGGATCAATGTATTTGTCTCGTATGTCTTTGGCCATTTTTTTGATGGCAGCTTCCATGTTTTTGGTGGCTAATTCAACAGCATCTGGCGTACCTATATCGTAGGCTGCCAACAATTGCTCATACACTTCCTTCGGAAATTTTGCATCGATGGGCAAATATACCAGACTGTTTTCGTCCTCACTTCTTCCCGGCAGCTTGACCGCAAACTCAACTGGGTCAGCACTTCCCAGCTTGGTCCTTACATTGGCATCGTATTGATTGGGCGCAAGGATCTGTTCGAGCAACATGGCCAGTTGTACCTCACCCACATTACCCCTCAGCTTGACATTGCTCAAGACTTTTTTCAGGCCTCCAACATCGGTAGCAAGGGTCTGCATTTCGCCCAATCCTTTTTGTACACTTTCCAATTGCTTGCCGACCATTTCAAAGGATTGACCTAGCCGCTCATTGAGGGTCTTTTGGAGTTTTTCATCTACCGTTTCGCGCATCTGATCCAGGCGCTTCTCTGTGCTGTTGATCAACAACTGTACTTTTTCTGATTGGTCCCTGCTGTGTTGATCCAGCGCTGCGCGGAGCTCATAGCGGTTTTCCCTTGCCAGCTTATTGTTGTCTTCCCGGTTCATCCTGAAATCTTCCCGAAGGGCATTCTCAATCCGACTGAGTGCTTTTTCCAGCTCTTCCACTTTTCGCTGTGTAAGCGCAGCGCCGTTGTCTGTTTTGCGGAAAAGAATGATCAGCAAAAGCAAGCAGGAAAGGGCAATCAAAATAGTTTGGATCATGATCATGTTGTACGATTGAAAAACAAATATACTCGGGTTGGCCGGAATCTATTGGAGGAGTGGGATTATGCATCCACCACCCCGGCGCGAAATCGTCTGCACCTTCGGTGCAGCCTGCTTTGCGCCACCCCTACTGTCCAGGAGGGGAGTTGTATGACAGTACTGTCCGCCTGTATCCAGGTTTCATAACCCTGAGGTCTCGGGTTCAAATCCCGATCTCGCTACATGAAAATCAACCACTTACGTTTATTCGTAGGTGGTTTTTTATTTTGCGTGAGGTTCTGCGTGAGGTTTTGCGTGAGGTTTTTGTCATTTCTTACCGAAAACACGAACTTTTCAAGTTGATATTTTTATTTGTTGTATAATCCTTTACTCTAAATGTTTTAATACCTTTACACTTTAAAATCATGCAAAAGAAGATTATAATATTATTTCTATTAGTAATTGGGGTAAATCTCTACTCCAACAATCTATATGCATGTAACAAGCCACACAAATCAACTAAGGCAACGTCTTTTCCAAAAATGACCAAGGCTAAAGTTAAATCTGATTGTTGTAAATTTCATGATAAGGATTCGGGTCAGGATTGTAATAAAAAATGTACTCATCAAAACTGTGCTTGCACTTCTATCAGTTTAAATAGTTATGTCTGTAAAAAAGAAGTTATTGTAGAAACTATATTCTTTTCTACTATCCAAAGGAAGTATAATACCTATAATCCTTCCTTCTACAACGATGTATATATTTCAATTTGGCATCCTCCTAAAATAGCATAGGCTATATTTCTCTCTAGTCAAGTTGAATAACTTGAAAATTTACTTTTATAAAAAAACTTAACGAAATGAAATCAATTAAACTATTGATGGCTACTGCCATTATATTATTTGCTACTATCGCAAATGGACAAACAAACACAGGTATAAACAAGGTTTTAAATGCATATATCCAACTTAAAGACGCACTCGTGAAAAGTGATGGTACAAGTTCTTCTGGTGCTTCAAAAACACTTTTAACTGCTATACAAGAATTAAACATAAGTGAACTTAACGTAGATACCCATACTCAGTGGATGAAAGTAGTTAATGACTTAAAAGAAGATGCTGAACATATCAGTGAGACAAAAGAGATTACACATCAAAGAGACCATTTTATGAGTTTATCTAAAAACCTTTTTACTGTATTGAAGGTATCTAAATCTGAAACACCCATCTACTATCAATTTTGTCCAATGGCGAATAAAGGTAAAGGGGCGAACTGGTTGAGTTTAGAAAACAAGATTAAGAATCCCTATTATGGCAATCAAATGTTGACCTGCGGTAAAGTAGTTGAGACCATACAATAATAAAAAAATGAAATTAAATAATATATCGATTTACCTTGTTGTAATTGGATTATTAAGTACATCGGTTAATCTATATGCTCAAAAGGTCGTTAGATATGATTTGTATGTAAGAGACACTTTGGTGAATTTTACAGGTAAAACCAAAAGAGCAATTGCAGTTAATGGACAAATACCAATGCCTACATTATCATTTACACAAGGAGATACAGCAGAAATTCACGTATATAATGAGTTGAAGGAATCTACTTCTTTACATTGGCACGGACTAATTTTGCCTAATAAAGAGGATGGCGTTCCTTATTTAACACAAATGCCAATCGAACCGGGTACCACACATGTGTATCGTTTTCCTATTGCACAAAATGGGACACATTGGTATCATAGTCATTCAGGTTTGCAAGAGCAAATTGGGATGTACGGTTCAATGATTTTGAATAAAAGAAGTGATGATACTACTTTTAGAAAAGGCATCGATGATCTTCCAACTATACCAGTAGTTATTAGTGAGTGGACGGACTACAATCCAAATAATATCCACCGAATGTTGCATAATGCAACTGATTGGTTCGCGATTAAAAAGGGAACTACTCAAAGTTATGCAGAAGCAATAAAAGAAGGCCACTTCACTACCAAAGTCAAAAATGAATTTAAAAGAATGTTGGCAATGGATGTAAGTGATGTGTATTATGACAAGTTCTTATTGAATGGAAACCAAGAAAGCCAATTATCTCAATTTAAAGCTGGAGATAAAGTAAGATTGAGAATATCTAACGGTGGAGCATCCACCTATTTTTGGTTAAACTACGGTGGTGGTAAGTTTCAAGTGGTGGCTAATGATGGGAATGATGTTGAGCCAGTTGAAGTAGATAGGTTAATCATTGCAGTTTCTGAGACCTATGATATTGTTTTGACTGTTCCTGAAAAGAATAAATCATTTGCATTTCAGGCTACTTCAGAAGATAGAATTAATCGAACACTAATGTATTTGGGCGAAGGTGAAAAGCAAAGTATGGCGCCTCTGCCAAGGTTAAAGTATTTTGAAGGGATGAAGATGATGAACTCTATGATGAAAATGAATGGTGATTTAGATGATATGGGAATGAATATGAGTTTAAATCAAATGGACATGAATGTTGTTATGTATCCAGAAATCACCGGCCCAAGTAATGCTCAAAAAAAGGAGGATATAGAGAATCAATACAATAGTAACGCACTATCTGATATTGTTACTTTGAATTACTCCATGCTCAAGTCTCCTCATAACACTTCACTACCGAAAGAAGCTCCAACTAAGGTCATTAAGTTTGAATTGTCTGGCAATATGAACAGATATGTCTGGAGTATGGATAATAAAGTTGTTTCTGAATCTGATAAAATCTTGATTAAAAAAGGTGAAAATGTCAAAATGATTATCTACAACGGTTCTATGATGAGACACCCTATGCATTTACATGGACACGATTTTAGAGTTCTAAATGGACAAGGGGATAATGCACCTTTAAAGAATATCATTGACATTATGCCCATGGAGACCGATACGCTTGAGTTTAATGCCAATATGGAAGGAGACTGGTTTTTTCATTGCCATATATTGTACCACATGATGAGTGGAATGGGAAGAATTTTTAGTTATGAAAATCAAGTTCCTAATCCTTTAATTCCAAATCCAAAATTAGCCCAAAGGAAGTTATTTGGAGAAGACAGGAAATTCCATGCTATGGCTGAAAACGACTTCGCAAGTAATGGAAATGATGGAATGGTAATGCTTCAAAACACAAGATGGAGTATTGGTTCCGAATGGAGATTAGGATATAACAATATGCATGGTTATGAATCCGAAACTCACATTGGAAGATACATTGGAAAAATGCAATGGATCATGCCTTTTATTGGATTTGATTGGAGGTATAGAAAATTACATGACGGAGAATTCGAGAAAAACCTATTTGGGCAAGTCAATACCAAAGATGAAAGAAGACAAATAAGTATGGGTGTTGCATATGTTTTACCAATGTTGGTTACCTTTCAAACTGAAGTATATCAAGATGGGAACCTTAGACTGCAGCTTATGAGAGAAGACATCCCATTATCTAAGAGATTAAGAGGTGAATTCATGGTCAATACTGATAAAGAGTTTATGTTAGGTGCACGATACATCTTCAATAAAAATATGGGATTAAGAACACACTACGATAGTGATATGGGATATGGTATAGGTTTATATTTAAATTATTAAAAAATCAATTTTATGAAAAAATGTTTATTGTTAGTTGTTATGATGGTTTCTTTTTCGTTGACTTATGCACAAGATACTACCAAGAAAAAATTAGTATTCAATCCAAAGAATCCTACTTATGAAGTGGAAGCCACCTGTGGAACTTGTATGTTTAAAATGGAAGGAAAGGGTTGTCATTTAGCCATTAAGCTAAATGGAAAAAACTACTTTGTAGATGGCACTAATATTGATGACCATGGCGATGCACACGATTCAGAGGGATTTTGTAATGCAATCAAGAAAGCAAAAGTCCAAGGAACCGTGGTTAAGGATAGATTTGAAGTCACTTATTTTGAGTTAATCAAGAAGTAATTTGTAAGAATAACCTTGTGTGAGGAAAAAACCCCTTGAAATCGGTCAAAATCGGTTGATTTCGGTTTTGTCTAAATGCAACTACTTACAAATCAACGCGTTCATTTTCTCAAAAAATCTTCATAACCCTGAGGTCCCGGGCCTGCCTGCCTCAGGCAGGTTCAAATCTCGGTCTCGCTACATGTAAATCAAGGACTTACGTTAAATGGTGGGTCCTTTGCTTTTTCTGCGTGAGGTTTACGTGAGGTTTTGCGTGAGGAAAATCGTTTTTTGAAAAAAATGGATGATAGCAAGTAAGGAATTTTAGGGTCCAAAAACGCCTTATTTTAAGTAACTTTATAGTCAATTCTGAATATGAATATCACACCAGTTTTACATAAAGCGCAATTAAAATCATTTGACGAAAAAATGAATGATTTGAACTATTGGTTGGCTCAACCTTTGATAAAAAGGCTTGAAGCAGTGACATTTTTAATATCTCAAACTGTAGATTTAAAAACTACTAGGATGGATAAGTCACATGTAGTAAGAAGAAAACTGAAAGCATGACATTAGCCCAAGATTTTGAAGATTTTATAAAGCTCCTTAATAAACACCAGGTTGATTATATGTTGGTTGGTGGCTACGCATTAGCATTTCATGGCAAACCAAGACATACCGGAGATTTAGATATTTGGATCAATAGTTCAGAAACTAATGCAGAAAAATTAGTTATTGCAATTAAAGAATTTGGTTTATCAAGTTTAGGTTTAACTACATCTGATTTTATGCAAGAAGGTTATGTTACGCAAATAGGATACCCGCCTTTGAGAATT
>Ga0214921_10006448_pt1 | contig 16074 bp, 16 predicted proteins | sample LL1505_MetaG_FD_177992 | JGI IMG/M metagenome (GOLD analysis project Ga0214921, IMG submission 177992) | Freshwater microbial communities from Lake Lanier, Atlanta, Georgia, United States - LL-1505 | ecosystem: Environmental > Aquatic > Freshwater > Lake | place: USA: Georgia | collected...
TGTGAAATTAGTATTTGTTGTTGCTTTAATATCAGTCATTATCATGAATCTGCTGGCCGAGGAAGCAGGTGTGACTGTAACTGTTATATTTGAAACATCTACCCAGCCAGCCGTATTTATTGTCTGAACTGTTGTTAATACGGATTGGTTTGCACTAAGCAAAAACCTACTTAGGTTTGGAGCTAGGTCAGCAGCTGTAACGCAAGCGTCAGGCAATCCCCCTGCGGAGATTCCAGTTATCGTTCCAGTTCCGTTGATTGAGATAGGCATATTAAACCACCGTCCAAACCCCGCCGGTCGGGATCGTTACAGTGACTCCTGTATTTACGCTGATCGGTCCGGCAGTCACAGCGTTTTTGTTTGAAGTTAGTGTGTAGCTTGTCGTCACAACCTGATCATTCTCCCAGAAAATTCTATCAGTTCCACCCCCGACAGCTCCGGCAGCTACCGTGATCGCATTGTTTGAGATCGAGGTAACCCTTCCTTTGGCATCAACCGTAATCGAAGGAATAGCCGAGGTGCTTCCGTAACTACCCGCCGAAACACCCGTTGTAGCCAGGGTTGCCGTACCAGTAACGTTACCAGTGCCGTCAAACGAGCCAGATGTATAAGAGACATCGCCCGTAATCCCGATTGTCCGTCCGGTAGCCAGGGCCGTAGCCGTAGCGGCGTTACCCGTACAAGAGCCAGCAGAACCAGATACGTTTCCAGTTACATTCCCCGTAACGTTTCCAGTCACGCCACCTGTAGCCGTAATTGCTCCCGTAACAGCCAGCGTTCCAGACAAAGTCTGAGAAGCACCCGCTATCGTGCCGGTTAAGGTGGGCGATGCGGACATGACTACGCTGCCCGTGCCAGTAATAGCATTGGAGACCAGGGATTTGTCCGACGCCGTGAAAACAGCCTGGAGAGCAGTGGTCGAAGAAACAATTGGAGCAGTTGTAAAAATGCTAGCCCCCGATACCGAAAGAGTGTTTAACGCGGTATCTCCCCCTATTGTGACGGTCCCAGTAGGCCCGACGCTAAGGCGGGCGACCCCGTTTGTCGTTAAAGCTGTTGTGTTGGCTGCCGGAAAATACACCCCCGTGTCTTCATCCCCAAAAGTTGTAATGGATGGGGCTGAAGCTGACCCGGCTGAAAACTTAAAAGATCCTGAGATGCCAGAACCAGACGCCTCCCACCCCGTAGCTGTCTTTACCTTCATCCCAGGCATTGAGGTCGAGTAATACAAGTCCCCTGTTTGAACTGCCGATCCGTCCAGGCGAAGAGTTGGGTCAGTGGCGCTAGTTCCTATAAAGGTTGTGTAGTACCGGTTCAACTCACCGAGCTTGTCATAAACGGTTTGAACCTTGGTCATGTTGTTCGAAACGTTCACGACCTGCGTGTTGCTTGCTGCGACGGTGTTGATCGAAGTGATGTTATTTGAATCCGTAATAACACTGTTTATATTGTTAAAGACTGTTTGGACTTTTGCCATGTTGTCCGAAACGTTTACAACTTGCGTATTGCTTCCCGAAACTGTGTTGATCGAGGCTATATTTGTCGCGTTGGTTAAAACGCTACCGATATTATTTGAGACAACATCGATTGAAGAAAGGTTTCCAGCCACTACGGCGATATCACCGCTATCAACGGTGGCGGTACCCCCGATAGCTGAATCTCCAATGACTGTTACTGGTGTGATTACTTCGCTCATATGATCGGAATGACTCCGCCTAGTGAGAAATTCTGAGCCTGAACGCGGATCGAATGGTGTTCCCCTGTCTTGGATTCCCGTAGTTCGTCACGCAGAAGCATAAGAGCTTTCTGTTCATGCATAGCTGATTGCTCAACGTTGCTGGTAATTGTGAGAGCAGCCAAAGCCATATTGAAAATTGCTGGATAGTTCTTGATGCTCATAACATCGCTGTCGTTGGTCTTGTAGACCGGACGCTTTTTGACCAAAAGACGGACATAAGAGCTGTTGGCCCCGTTACCGCGAACAAAGTAAGCGCGGTATTGGACGTTGTTCACCCGGGTCTCCCCTCTCGCAACCATACAGGGCGAGGCGGTTAGATTAGCAGTATTATTTGAGTCAATATTGACCTGCTGATAGCCAGGTCCGTTTTCCTTGAAATCATAAAACTCGTCGTACACCGGGATCGGATATCCGTTAAAAGTTGCGCCCAGAATAGCTTCAACGTCGTTGGGTACGTAAACAAGACCATCCGTCTGGTCGATTGTAAGCGTATAGGTTTTGATCGTGCCAACAAAAGTACCCATCCGCATACACTGCTCTTCGCTTTGATTAATGAAGCGGGTCAGTTCCGAGTCAGATAACCTCAACCCATTCGGAGCCTCAAGAGCAAATCGGGCTTTCATATAACCAAGCGTCCCCGGAATTGCTGTCGATAAAGCCGTTGTGTAGGTTCCGTGCCGTTTGGACTCAAGCTCTACGCTGAGCTCTTCTTCCAACATCTTAATGGCCTCGGCTTCAAACTTCGCCGCTTGCTCCAGGCTGAGCTGTGCATTTTTGGATGATAGTGAAAGAGCTGTTAAAGCCAGCACCGCAAGTTTCACGATCTGGTAGTTGGATACAGGAAGTACAGCTGTATCAGAAACAATGTAACTGTAGGTCGGAAGAGTCAGTCCGTCCTTTACGCCGTAGCGCAAAGAAGAAAGTAAGAGTCGCTTTTTGGTGATCAGAAGGTCTTGAGCCTTGTTGACCATGTCGAACAGCTTGGCGTCTTCAAGCTTGATACCGAACTCGAGATCCAAGCCGAGCTTGGCTCGAACATATCCCATTGTGCCGACGGCATGGGTTGAGAGCTTGGATTGATAAACGAGCCGACGCGCCTCTTCAACCGACATATCGGTTTTGTAAGCCAGATGTTCCACAGCTTTAGCTTGGAGACTCGTGGCCATGTCGACCTGGTTGTTTTCTTCACGCCACAACGCAAGGACCATCAACTTAAGGGCTTCAAGGTCTGCAATAATTAGTTCATCTGCATCGTTCTCAACATCGTCCATTTTCTTTTTGCCAGTAACAATGACGCTTGTAGGAGCTGGGCTTACTGATGAATCAATTCTAAATTGAATGACGTTGGCTGTGGAGCCGATGGGCTCAAAGTTTAAAGGTACGAGATCCCCATCGTCGTGAATGAATACGTACGCATTGTCACAAAGTAGTACATTGCCAGAAGCCAGGTTTGCGTTGTTGTTTTTGGCAACACGAACAATTGACTCTAGTTGTGAGGGCAGCGTAAACACGCCTGAGGTGACATCGACCTTGTACTTGGCTACCGCCCCAAGCCATGCACGAATCGCATGCAAACGCCGTTGAGCCTGGTTGACCCGTTGAATTACACGAGCATCCGTTGACGGAACTCCGTTATCAACTACGCGTGCGATTTCAGATTTGATTTCGCCAAATGTCATTAGGTGTTCTTGTAGAAAGGAATCTTTCTAATTTCTCCGTTAATCGTTACTTGAAGATAGCCTTCAGGAGTTGCTGGAAGAGCTGCTGCTGCACCAGCGGAAACACTTGTTGTGGCGGTTGTTGCCGACGGAAGAACAATGCTACCTACGGTTAAAACCCCTGCCGTTGTGATGTTGGCTGCTGTTAACAATCCGGCCGAGGTGATCGATGCTGCCGTGAGGGCGAGCGATCCTCCCGTGATCGCGCCAGTTCCAACACTGATCGCGGTGGCTGAAAGCGTACCTCCAGAGGTAGAAATGTTCCCCGTTGCGGTAATTGCACCCGCTGTAATACTTAAGTTTCCGTTTCCTCCTATGGTAACCCCGGCGGTTGTAGAAAGACCGCCTGTGATTGCAAGAGTTCCGCTTGTTGGATGAACTAGTGCGGGAGTGGTAATAGAGGTGTCGGTTTTAATCGCCCCAACCACATCCAACTTTGTGGTAGGTGTCTCGGTCCCAATACCCACTCGACCGGCATACGTGCCTGTATTGTCGATTGAAAGAGATGGGTTGATCAACCGAACATTACCACCCGAAACAGTAAACCCGCTGGTAAACGTGTTCTGGGCGCTGATCGAAATCCACCCGCCGTTATAAATCTTAAGAGTTGGATTGGCTGTGGAAGAATCCAGCCAGATCTTGGACTGATCGTTCGGGGCCGTTGTGCTGAGAACAAATACGCTGGCGTCCGAAGCTGGAACGGAAAGGTTTTCGGCGAACAAAGACAGCAACTCTTGTGGAGTTGCGTACTTTGTACCGGCTGGGAGTGTAGATGCTAATAGAGCCATAATTAGTTAGTGCCTCCTAAAAGTTGACCGCTTCCTGTGACTGTAAGGGCGTTACCCTGTGCAACAATTGCGTATGAAGTCCCAATGTAGCCGTTACCTGAGCCTAAATTGCCCCCGAATACTCCGGTGCTTTCTCCGCCAACCAAATAAGAACTATACACGGCGGCACCCCGGTAATTTCGCCCCCTAGCCTGACTGTAACCGGGGTCAATGCCTGCTCCTCCGCCCCCGTCGCCAGCGGTAGGGTTGTCTCGGTTTTGCGTAATGCCGTGACCACCAGTGCCACCAGAACCAATAATACCGCTATTTTGAATGGTGAGCGGGTAACTCAAAAGGATTGCGGGACCGCCCTGCTCAGAATAAACGGCCTGGCCTTGCTGATCGCAACAACCACTAAAAGAAGCAGAGCCTCCCTTTCCAGCTATAATTCCGTTCGCGGGACTGTTTGTAGTGCCTCCGCTTGTTGCGGGTAGGATAAGTTTGATATTTGATCCGGCGGGCCAAGACCCTGTTTGCAAAGAGTAAGTGCTTGTGGAGGTGCTTCCAATGTTTCCAAGGACAGTAAACTCTACGGTTGCTCCAGAACCCACATAAGGATACTGAGTTTCAAACAATGTGCGTAAATTAAGGTTGTAGGAATTGGTATTAGCGGTGCCAATATCCAACTTGAATGTCGCGCTATCGACGATGCTAACCATCATGGCGTCAGCTCGTGTACCCAAATGAAATTGTTGCGTTGGCGACTGTACCTGAAAGATTTGAAAAAGTAGCCGTTACGCTGGTACCGGCAGCAATTACTGTCCCATTCGCCAGTGCGGGAGAAAGCGTGATTGTGGCCGACCCAGACCCAAAAGTAGTTGTCACGGCTGTATTGATTGTCATAGCGTGAGTAGTTTTAAACAGAACAACCGTTTGAGTGTTGTACGGTTGAAAGACATTGGCGCTCACCTGCTGACGAAGGCTTGTAGAGCCAGCTGCAGTAATAAGCCCCTGGTCGTTTACAGTGAATGTTGGGACTGCGCTATTAGAGCCGTAAGAGCCCGCGGTAAGCCCGGTACGAGATTCAAGATTTTCTGGTAGGATCGTGCCTACAGCTATCTTGGCGCCTGTGACAACACGAGCGGCTAGTTTGTCAGTCGTGACAGCGGAATTTGCTAACTGCTGAGACGAAACCGATCCGCTTGATAAAATGTTTCCACGAAGCTCGGAGATAGCAATTTTCTTGGTTACCGAAGAATTTACGACCGGAAGCACATCCGTGCTGCTTAAAGTCCCTGAGAATGATTGTAGGTCTGTGATCTTAGGCATAGCGGAATCTCCTATTCTGGGCTACTGACCCGTTTATGTCAATAATGAAGTATCGCTTTGATCTGTAAGGGGTTCGCCAAACAGCGTCGAACCGCCTGATAAAGTTAAAGTGCCTGGCTCGGTCAGTAACTCCTCAGATATTACGGAGCTACATACTTCGGAATAGTGCAGGAACAGTGAGGGCTCTACGGCGTCAAGCTGTAGCCATTGCCCTTTATTAAGTTCGTTACTCATTAGATGTTGCCTCCCACCTGTTCAACCAAGGTCTGACAATGTAAAAACATTTTTTGTAGGGTTGCGTTACCCGTCCACACAATGCGCCCTTGAAAATCATACCCATGAGAAAACATTCTGCTCGTCAAGGGATCGGCCTGTTCCCGAGGGTTCATAAGCCGGATCTGAGGCGCAAATTGAGGTTTAAGGTTCGGAATGGTCGAAAGAAAACCGGTTGTATCGACAACATCCGGGGTGGATCCACTTTGATTAAATCCATAAGGAGTTACCGTCACAGAATAAGTTGAATTGGGCAAAGTGCTTGGGTAGGAAAGCTTAAGGTAAAGGTAATTCCCAGTTGGCCGATATAGATTAAAGAATCTTGATGCGACTCTATCGGTGGGAAGGTTGACGTTTACGGTCCTAAAAGAGTCATAAAAAGCTGTATAGTCGGCCGAGCCGCTTACAAGAGCCGACACCTCGGTTGGTGTTAGACTGGACACAAGATAAGATACGCCGATGTAGTAGGGCGCGGATCCGGTACCTGGAGGAGTTTCTCCGGTTGTAAAGTCGAGACGAAGTCCCAACCCACGAGTAATTCGACTTGAGTATTTAGTCAGATCTATTTTGTTCAATGTAGCCGACAGTGTGGCCAGTTGGGTCGGCGTCAAAGATGAACTTAGATTTGCCTGGGTAATTGCATCGCCACTGAGTTCACGAATAGAAACTGATGTCTCTGGCAGCATGTAGAAGTTGTCCCAGAATATCCAGCTGGGGTACTGATCCGGCTTGTAGTAGACCTCAACATCGGTTTGGTCTCGAAGATTTGAAAACCAGAAGTCTGAGCGTATTAGCTTTTTCAACTCAAACATTGATCTGAATGAATAAGCCGTTGTCTCAAGTTCTGCTCGAATAGGCACAGAGCCTGAAGAGCTACCAGTAACGGAAAGGGCGAACGTCGAAGAGTTCTCTGCTGGTAAAGTTGCGGTTGGTGTTGCGGTCACATATATAAACCCTGTGGTATTGATCGGTCCGAGGTCTACTTCGGTAGAGGCTTTCCCTGAGGCTTGAGCAGGAAGCGTAACAGTTATTGTCTTTAAAAAAGGAGAAATTCTAGAGTCTGAGGAGAAAGTATTTTCAGACACGTCGAGACTGCTAACCGCATAAGAAACAGATATGCCTTGAGTTCCCATTCCTGTGGACGTCCAAACTGTGTTTGTAGATTCGTTCTCCGTGCTAAGGATTAGTTTTACGTTTTGTGGGCCGAGAGCAGCTATTCTGCTTAAATCAAACTTGCCGTTTGTAGTCCCAGCAAGAGCTGCAAGTTGATACGTACCAGATAAAAGACTATTTGTGAAAATCAACTCGCTCCCAGCAATTGGGCGATCTTCGTGAGTGCTTGGGTCAATCTCCCATACGCCGTTTAAATTACAACTGATACCCAGGATAAAGGCCCTATTCCTACGCCCAAAGTCACCAGCAATAACTTGAAGCATGTCAACGCCAGTCCATATGCCGTCGTAAGCTGCGGCCGTTTTACCGAGACTCCCTGTCATCGAATTAAAGTCCAAGCTGATCAGAGCTTTATAAATCTTCTTGGATTTACTGTTAAATGTCTCTGGTTGATACTCCTGGGGTAAGGCAGTCATAAGTACGCGACCGCGATCTGTGTAAGCTAGACTCACGTCCTGCAGAAGATGAATAGGTTCCTGGTTGAGAATAGAATTCATCTCGGCGCTCATAGCCGTATTCCCATACGTCTCCATCTCTGCGGTTGCATTTTTGTAGGTGCGAAGTCCGTCGTTGGATCGGAAGAATAAATCGCCGTTAACCTGTGCAAAAGCATCAGGTCCGACGGCTCCAATGTTTGTGTAAAGAACAGTTTGAAAGCCTGCTGTAGCGCCCCACTGAGATCTTGGAGTAGTTACGGCAAAAGTAGCTGCGCCAAACTCGCAGAATACAAATAACTGTCCTTGTCCAGCTACCGTGTTCTGGGTGGGAACAAACTGCATCCCGGTAATTCTTCCCATGAACGAAGGCATGAGAAGACTTCCACCCTCATTAAGATATGTGTTTTCGGTATTAAATAAAACTGAAGCTCTGGGGTCTGAGAGAGGATAATTTACAGCCCCAGAGCTTGTTGTCCCAGCTTTAACGTTTACATGAGAGCCAACAAGGTCTAGGGCTTGAATTTCAAAACGATTTGGGTTAGCAACAAAAAGCCTCCCCTGCCCGTAAGCCATAATTGAACCTGTAGGTATTTCAGAAGGGGTCTCAAGAATAGCGTAAGCTTTTGCTCCGGAACCTCCACCCCCAGAAAAAGTAATCGTCGGAGCTGATGTGTAGCTTGTACCGGCGTTTGAGACAGTCACACGCTCAACTTGCCCGCTAGTAGAGTTAACCGCAGCGTTTGCCGTAGCGGTGACGCCGCTCCCACCGGGAGCAGATATAGTAACCGTAGGAGCTGAGGTGTACCCAGTGCCTCGATTTGTAACAACAATAGAAACTACTGTCCCACTACCAACGCCCATTGAAATAGCTGGGTTAGAAGTTATGTGAGCTCTCCGAATGTTTTCTCCGTCAAAAATAAGAGGAGCGTTAACCCCGTCTTGAATGACCAAATACTTTTCGGCCTGACAAAAATAGTGACGGTTTGTCTCGTGGTTTTGGTCGGGCCAAGGGCGCTCTGCAGCAGAAGAGTCTCTTGAAAACCGTAGTGCAAGCGAGGCGTTTGTAGTTCCAACCACGTACGCTTTAGCGTTCTTGCTAAAGCCAGTGCCTCCGTCCGCAACAGTGACGTAGTTAAGTGCTCCAGACGCGGTTGTTGCGGAAGCTGCAAAATCTGTCCCTGTTTTGCCGAGCAGAACTCCTGTTGGGAGCGGGTCTTCAATAATGACTTTAGAACTGTTTGTGAGCCCAGCTCCACTGGTCGCCTTCCCTGCGCCAGCCACCCGCAAAGTGTAGTACGTGGTGTCCATAAACTTTGGAAGGTTCACGTAGCCAACGCACGGGTTGTAAATCGTATAAGAACCTACAGAAGACCCAACGGAAGAAGACGAATTAGCCGTATAGGTAAATGAAGTTAAGGTGGGTGTTGTTAAAATTGTGGCGTCGGAAACGTTAAGGTGGGCTTGAAGTGTATCTGTAACAGTTACCTTGTCCCCTGGATTTAATTGATGAGGAGCGCTTGTTGTAAGAGTCGCGGTTGTTCCGGAGCACGTAATGCTGGAGATCGCCTTAGCGGAAATCACGGTTCCGGAAGTTCCGTTCAGTCGGATTATCTTTTTTGTCTGTGGATCAATCCGAAAAATCCATCCACCCGCTGCTGCAATAATGTAGGTCTTACCCTTTCCGGCGTCGGCTAAATCAGAAGCTTCGTCCCGGTTGGCGGGCTGAGTAAATAGTGTAGCCCCTTGAAAGTATGCTCCGTGAAAAGCTTCAAGCGCATCTGGATCTTCGGGGTCGGGTTTTAGATCAAGTTGCACAAACCCAGGTCGTGTCTTTACAGTCCCCCCACGAGCTGTCACATTGACGCCGAGGGCGTAGCTCTTCTGGCTAATCATGTTTGGTTCCTTTGAGGAATCCATGCCACTTTCCAGCCCGTTAAACCCTGCTACCTGACGTCCTGAATCTTCTATGGCCATATGGTTATTTTCTCAGAAATGAAAGACGTTTCAACCTTTGGACCTCAATACATCCCAGTTATCTCGCCAGGCTGAGTTGGTGGCTAAATAGACGGACTTTGTCTTGGGCAGCTTGTTCCGCGGTATGACAAAGACGGCATCCAGAGGAATATGATAAAAAATGAAAATGTCGCAGTCAGTTTTGTTATAAATCACCTTTTTCTTGCATGTTTTAAGAAGGGCTCCGTATCCATAGCCAGGACCTTTTACAGCCAAGAATTTAAGCTTATTTCGCACCTTGGTGTCGGAAGCCCCAGAAGTGGTCTTAACCTGAACTCTTCTGAGCTTACCTCTCCAGTCGGTTATCAAATCGTACCCCTCGTCAATTACGGGTGTACAAACCAAAAACCCCTGCTCCAAAAGTTTTGCGGCCACTCTTTGAACGCCAATAGCCCCTATGCGAAGGCTCATAGCCAAGACCTCCCCAGAACATTAACCGCCAGCCTGCGACGCCTATAAACCCCGTCTCCGTCACGGGAACCGCCCCCATTGGTATTGCCTTCAATAGTTAAAAGCCATTCGCCGTCGTTTTTCTCTACAAGCCCGGTATGCGCTACCCGACCCATGCTATTGAACCAAATGCCAAAAACATCGGCAGGCTTAAGGGGTGTACCTTTTCGGGATCTGTCCCAAATAGGACGGTACAGCATTGTGGGTGACCAAGCCGTCCGAGGGTATGGGTTAAGGGGGCGGGTAAAGGTCTTGTCCCCTACCCAAACAACAAAGGCCGCGCACCAAGGCGCTCGAGTACCTTTTAAACCTACCGAGTCTAGGATCTCGTCCACCACGGGCCCGTCGTTCTGTCCCGTAGCTTCTGTGATCCCGATGGCTTTTCTGGCCGTTTCGACAACCCGATTCCTCGCATCCGCATCACCCAAAGAAAGATTGGGGTAGGCAAGAGCAAGAGTAATCGCAAAAACATACTTTATCGGCATGACAGGATGGCTGCCAGTAACAGGACGGAAAACATGGCTGCAAAAACAAACAGCCTTGTCCGTGGTCCCGATTCCTTCCAGTCATCGCTGAGCGCACCTCGGTCGACGTATTGATCTAGTATCTTCCAATCCAACTGAAGCACCGTCCAAGCCATGAACGTACAAAACAGAAATCGAACAGAGCCAAAGGCCAGAACATGAAGAGAGCCGAGATCTACGGTCCCGGCTGTAGTGTCGAAGCCCTGTAGGATTGGGCCTAAAAAGAAAAAGATGATAGTGGCTACAGCAATAGCCAAAAGCCCCTGGATGTTTGAGAAAAGCCAGCGTTTCACCAGGGAATCCCAATGAACTTGCGAACCACCCAAAGAATCGGGCCTCGTGCGGCAAAAAGAATTGCTGCAATCAAAGCCCCTCGCCACATCCACAACTCCCCTAGGGCTTTTCGCTGTTTAGCTTTCCAAACCTCGGCATCTTTAACCGCTTCGTTACGTTCTTTAACGGCCCGCTCAAGTGCCTCGGTGTTTACGAAACAAGCCTGCTTGGCTGACTCCAACTGCTTCCTAGCCTCCTCAATATGAACTTTGGCCTCGGGATTAGCTACGGCAGAGGCAGCATCCAGGCGGGCTTCTGTGGTAGCAAAGTTAGGCAAACGCTTGGGAGATACGGTAGAACAACCCGTAAAAAGCAACGCAACCACAAGTAGGGTCGGCATATGTACGAGTATCAATTACTTCCTTGCTTTTGTCAATAATTAACGGCCGTTGAGCTTTTCCCAGAACCATTGCCCAAACATGGTAAGCCCTAAGGTAATCGTAGCTACAATCCCGTATCCCCTGTTTATGTGACCTTCAACTTTGTGAAGGCGACCGTCGTGGCCGGTAAGCAGATCAAGCGTGGAATCGACTTTAGTCTCGATTCGAGCCAAGCGCTCACGGATCTCGGATTGGTCTTCGCTCATTTGAGCTTCGCAATAACCGGCCGTAGCCGGTCGCAAATTGCGTCTCCGTTTAGCCCGAGCAAATGCCAGAGCTCATTCTTCTTGTTGAAGAACCAGGCAAAGTGTTGCTTGGTCATCAAATCCTCTGGGTACGCAGATCGGGTGCCGTATTTCTGAGCATATTTCAAATCCCAAACAGCCTGCTCAACGATAGCCAGGCCGAGGTCTTTGATTAAATGCTCAGGACATCCCGGTCTCGATTGAGTCGACGAAGTTGCCTTCTTGGGCTTGCGGGGTTTCATTCGAGGCCATTTCGTCCATAGGAGCTTCTTCTTTTTTCTCGCCGACGGGATTACCCTCGACTGAGGAAAGGCAAAACATATCGCCTTTGATATAGCCCTCTGCCATGAACTCAAACGTCTCACCTTCTTTAACTCCATCGGGGAGTGTAAAACCTTGCGGGATCGGAAATTCTACTTTCATATTTGAAAACCTTTCTCAACGGAGTCTACGAACGCCATTTTCTCCCTCTCTTTGTCTTCTTCACTTTCAACTCCTGGATTAGGAACTGGAAGACCTTCTAATTTAGTTACAACGAGCTCTTCCCCGTCGATGATGCCTGAAGCTACGAAATCAAACTCAGCTCTCGGTTTGACGGGGGTGGGAGCTGAAAACCCAATGGGGAGTGGAATACGTATTCCGGAAACCTTATCTGTGCTCTTAGGTTCACCAGCGGCCTTGGCAGTCTTTGAGTCTTCAGCCTTTGCTTTAGCTTCAACCTTGCCCTTGCCAGAAGGGAGAACCAGGAGGATAGATTCCATTTTATAAAAAGTGACTGCCTCAGGGGGATTGAACCCCTGAGGCAATCGTTCGAATCAATTAGGCAACCCAGAGCAGGTCAGCCTCGCCACGTTTGTGACGAATGACATAACCCCATTCAGGGCGAACCGGCTTGGAACCGTTCGCGAACGTCGCGCGGAAAAACCCGTTTGCGCCGTCCGGATTGGTTTCACGATCGGGGATGTTCTTCCACTTGAAGTCACCGCGATAGCCTTGAGCATCAAAGCCCATTTCACCCATCGAGCCCAGGGGCTTCGGAACAACGGAGTGATACACTTCGTTGATAAGGATGATGGAATCTTCGTAAGCAGCCGAGAGGTAGCTTGCGTTGATGTCGTATTTGTTGCCTTTGGTAGCCGAGGTGCGAACGAACGGGTACACGCGCTTCCATGCGAAGAGCTTGTCCGTGGCAGACGGGCTACTAACAGCTGCGCTGATCGTTACCGAAGTAGCCGTCAGAGCTGAAACCACGCTAGCAGTAGACTTAACCGTCGTGCCGTCGTTACCTGTGACAACCAGCACATCGCCAATTTCCACACCGGTGGAATCAGCAACCGTGTAAACTCCGGACGCATGCGCAGTTGCCGTGAGGGCAATACGATTGTACCGGGGAGGATACGGATCAATAATGTGGTAGAAGCCACCGTAAGACCGTTCCACACCAAGAGGAGCGAGAAGCTCATTCGGTTTGGTGGAGTAACGGAAGTCGCTACGGATGTTGTCGTTGAGCTTGATGATGTCATCGCTGGTTTCAGCGCTGGTGATCAAGTTGAACACAGGGGCTCCGTTTTCCTTGCCTTGAGCGGCCGAACCGGCGCCGTCACGCAGCAACCGCATATAAATCCGACGCAGGACTCCCTGGGTCAGTTTGCTGGTCGCGTTAACAAGGGGGCTGAAGGCAGAAGCATCGCCCGACACAGTCGCATAGTTCAACGAGGCAGAGGCCGCGTCGGCACCAGTCGGAGTGATCTTGTTCTGCGCCAACCGGACGTATTCGTCCTGATAGCGCTGAGTCCACACCATAGCGGTTTGCTCGGTCAGGATATTCATGATCTGAGTCAGCTGCTCTTTCCGACGTACAGGGTAGCGCAAATCTTCGAGAGCAATGTTCGGGGATTCGAGCGCAACACGACGGAGGTCGTAAGTGCGGAGGGTTTGAGCAAACTCAACGTTAGCAAACTTAGGAAGTTTGCCGTTGTTGGCGTTATCTGTCGAAGCAGTCAACGCACTAGCTGCACCTGAGGTAGCTTGAGTATATGCATTGAAGCTGGTGTAGGTCTGATCGGTGGGGTTCGACCCGAGTACCGAGGCAGTGCCTGTCCAGACAGACTGAAGATCGAAATCGTTCTGCCGTCCGTTGCGGGCCGCCTGGGGGATAGAACGCTCGTAGGTCAGCACGCTGACTCGATCGCCCATCTCGTCGGGGAAAGTATCTTGTTTAATTAATTTGAGCCAAACATTGTTATCAACCGTTTTGCGGTAGATCTCGGGCCCAATACGTCCAGCTTCCTTAACAAGGAGCTGCTGAATGTTATCGTATACAGTAGCCATATTAGTGTTCTCCTTTCAGAGAGAAAAAGTAAGAGTTTAAAAACAAGAGGAGAAACCAACACGGTTTCCCGTAGTTTTCAAAATTGGATCTCCCGGCGGCATCCCGAGACTTTTATTGCCCGTGTGACCTCTTCCATTTTTATAGGTCGTGCCCTTAAAACCCGCTTCCGTTTTTATAGGATCTCTAAGGCAGATGAGAGTATGCGTTACTGACTACGGTCTGTCAATACCTAAACTATGCTTTGACCCAAGCCCAAATGAGACTTGCATTTATACCGACCTGTCGCCAGGTGGATTGGACTATATCTTGATGTCGTTAGACACCCTGCTTGTTCGTGCTGGTCATTAAGGCTTCCTAAGCCTCCAGTAGTCTCTACACCTTGACGCAAAGCGTTGCGCCCTTGGCTCGGTATTGTCTTGGGGATCTCCCAAGAGTTTCACCGAATTTAAGCAGTACGGGCCGATAATCTGTTAAAGAACTAACTAAAGATAGCATACCGACAGCAAACACCGGCAGGAGAAGATGTAAAAATAAAAAAACTCCTACGCTTCTCATATTGCCACTGGTCCTCATCAAGCTCGGGGTAATAATCAAAAGCTCTAGGATATACACCCACGTACTTATCCCAAGATACCCATACCTTGATAAGCTTATTGGTCGGTAAACCCCCCGAATGATAAGTGTTAAGAAATGAGTAGAGATTTGGAGATACGGACTGCCAGAACGAATACCTAGGGTTGCTAGAATCAGCATATGATGGTTGCCCGTAAAGGAAGTCGTCTGTCCAATTATACTTATTCATACTTGGGTAATATCGATACGCTGGTGTACCGCTTGAGGGTTTAACGAATTCAAACCCAGTAGCTCCACAATTCCATATCCGCTTCCCGTCTAAGCTTGGGTTATAAAATGTGCCATCCCTGCTACCGGAAAACCTACCATTACCAGTCATGCCCCTCTTTTTTGTATCGTTGACCTCGTAAATCGTCGGAGCTTTACGGATCTTTAATGGGAGGACGGTGGGCATTACGGCAATCCTAGCCCTTGGCCAAGGGTGGTTTTGTAGAGGGATCGGATTTGGTTGTCTAACGAATCACTGATAGCTGTATTTAGGTAAGCAAAGAATCCTAAAGTATTTGCTCCTTCATTACCCCTTGGAGCAATTTGGCCTGCTGTGCTGGCGGCCCAACCAGTTGCCGAGCCGCTTGTAAAATTGCCGTTTAGGGTTCCTCTAAATGTAGTATTACTTTGTGGTCTCCAAGAAATATATCTGGGCCCAGCCCTTATGCCAAAGGTATTATACGCGTATCCAATATCTGAAGCCAATGTGTACCAAACGTCACGTTGTGCGAATAAGTGATCTAGATCGTTTACAGCAGAAGTTCCTATCGAAAATTGCCTTCCGTTTACGTTCACCCCAGCTGTGAAAATGTGCTCTTTATTTGTCCCGATATCTGTAAGAATATTTGTGACTGCAATTATAGAATCTGGGTATGCGCCAAGGGTAAGGCTTGTCGACATGTATGTAGAGCCACTTGTAATCGCAAGCCCGTCAGTTGTTCGTAATTCAGATGAAGAAAGTGTTCCGTTGTACGTTCCATACCCACCCAAGCTATACACAGTCGTCCCAATCCCAGGATTCTGCGATGAGCGTAAAGGCCAACAGACCATATTGCTCCAAAGTCCTAGGTCTTTTACGCCTGTAACAAAACGAGAAATCTGTTGCTTCCCAGACGTGCTAGTTACGCCAGCGGTAGTGAAGTAAGCGGAGGCATCCGCATCGTAGGCTGGTTGAGAGAAGTTGATTATGGGCATGTCAGTATCTTAGAGATATATGAGCGTGGTAATATATACTTGAAAGTGTTACGGAGTTAAGGTTTGAAGGTAATCCAGAAGTTTGTCCAGTAACCCCGACATGACCCATGCTTGAGCCAAAAGTCGAGCCATTGGTGAGAGAACCAAAAACTGGCTCGTTCTTTCCAAAAGCTGAACTTACTGACCCACCAGTTGCAGCGGTAAATACAATCGAAGCAATATACCATCCTTTCGGGTATGCTAGAGACATCGTCTGCGTTTTAGCCGGAGTCATATATGTGGAGGTGCTATCGACAATGGTTACGGATTCATAAAGCGAGGAGTCATATAAACTTGAGCCAACACGATACATTCCCCACATCGCGGTATTTGAGTTTCCGCTTGTGCCGTAGCCGTTTGCTGCATAGGCACTTTTCATTTCAAGAGCACTAGCTGGAACGTCATATCTAATGTAAAAGGGGAATAGTGTCATTTGCCCAAGGATCGATGAGATTGTGCCGGAGCCACCGCCACCAAAGTAATCCCAGCAACCATCGGGAGCATAAGT